>LNFM01001892.1_pt1 | contig 58444 bp, 52 predicted proteins | sample 596031 | NCBI WGS metagenome assembly LNFM01 (sample SAMN04254537, study PRJNA301005) | activated carbon metagenome | isolation source: dual media filters at the Ann Arbor, Michigan drinking water treatment plant | place: USA: Ann Arbor | reverse complement strand
AATTTTCAATGGCCTTTTATAATTTAAAGATGGCAGTAACCGAAAAAGAAATTAAAATTCTGGAAGATTATTTTAAGCAAGCAAATTTGCCAGCAAATGTAAATTTGGATGTTGGCAGTAAAATTGAAAATGTTCCCAAATTTATTGCCAGTCATTTATCCGTGTTGCGGAATAATGGGGCGTCAGGGATCTATGAAGTATTCTATACAAGGCTCTTAAAATTGAAGGAAATCATTTTGTAAATTTTTCAATTTCGCTTGCAATCAATTTCAACAATTCCGGATTTAATTTTTTATTGGCCTGCAGATCTTCATACGAGATCAACGCCCGCCAGTTTCTTTCTTCGTCGGGTTCAAATAGCACTTTTGTATCTTCTATTTCAATTTCCAATTTTATGGTGAAGCCATAGTTCAGCAACTTTGCGGGGAAGGTTATTTCTTTTCCATTAAAATTCACGGGAATCTCAAAATCATTGTCCATATATTAAAGGTCGGGACAAATTAGCAAGGAATCTTTTCTCGCCATCAGTATGATGGAATGATGAGCAATTATTTCTACGTTTTTTTTTATGCGCTGCGCTTTTTCACTTTATACTTCCCTGCTTAGTTATTGGAACAGTTTTTGAAATCCCGGTGGGAAAAAGTTTTATTTATGGGACAGTTGCCGGAGAAAATAGCCCCGACCATTCCTTCGCTGGTCGAATATGTAAAGGCGAATACTCAATTACAACCAATCTATGTCAAACAAATAAAAAAAGTAAATGGTGTAAATATAATAACCCTTAGTAATGGCAGCTCGTATTTCATTGCCGATAATAATCAATGGGAATCTTTCCTTCCTGAACCAGCGCCTCATCTTTCTATTACTCCGTGAAATTTATTTAGCAACATATTAGTATAATAAAGCTTGTTGGCAAATGGATCGCCGGGAGGAGGAATTATTTTTCCAATATCTTTTATCATCTTTCGGAAAGTGATCGCATAGTATGCAAAAATATTATTCCCGGATTCCGGAACAGGGGAAGCATATCCCGTGATCCCGATACCCCAGTCACTATTAAAAAGTTCAGCAACGTTATCAGCCATTTCACCTGCCATCGTTTCAGAAACGGCATTTACCTCCTGCCCATGTACGGGATCCACAGCAAGTACCATCACTTTCTTGCAAAGTGTATAGGTAGTAGTACCGCCCTGGAAAAATAAAAGTGCATCTTTTATAGATCCAACTGCAAACTGGATTAATCCGCTTGTAACACTTTCCGCAACTGCCAATGTTTGTTTTGCAGCAATTATTTTTTTGCCCAGGCTGTTCAATACGTTTTGATCAAATAGTTTAATCATTTCAATTAATTTATCTGTCTATATAATAGTGTACATCTTCTCAATGATAATTTTATCATGAGAAGCCAAAAGAATAATGTTTTGGATAAGGGTGGGGGTGATTATTTTACCACTGTGCAAAAGACAGGCCATTTATTAAAGTTTGAGGATTGAATTTATTATAAAAAAAGATGGGAGCTTTGCTTAGCTAAAATCTTCTTTCTTTAGTAAGTCTGCTTGTCTATTTGATTAAATAGAAGCTAATGATCAACTATTCTGAACAATAAAGCTATTAAATTAGAAAACACACGAAGTTGATCTTTCCTCCGTGTGTTTCCTTTTATGGGAGATCGCTTTTGCTACTTACAGTTTTGCAAATTTCTCTAACTCTGTATTGAACTTTTCCATTTCTTCAACAAATAAGGCATGTCCGCTGTTTTCAAATCTGATGATGGAAGAGTTTTTAATTCCCTTATTGAGTTCTTCGGCAAGTGGGAATGGGCATAATTTGTCCTGGGTGCCGTGGAATATGGCCACCGGAATTTTGATCTTAGCAAGTTCTGGTCGTAAATCAAGATTCACTAATGCTTTCATCGATTCTGTAACAGCAAAAGGGGATGCTTCTAAATTGATACTTTCCAACCATTTTTCTACATTCTTAGAGATGTTCCCTTCTTTGGCTGGAAATGCACTTCCGAATCCGGCAATCAAATCCTGTCTTGCCGTAATGGTTTGTGTAATCAGTCCGTTCGCATCAACTTCTGAAATGCCGTAAGGAGCTCCGTCTCTTTTCCTCCAGGAAGGAGCAGCTGCACCAAATAAAGCCAACTTACTTACATGAGCTGAATTGTATTTAGTTATATAATGAATAACAACGGCACCGCCCATTGAGAATCCTCCCAATACTGCATTTTTTATCTGTAGTTTTTCCAAAACAATTTTTATGTCGTCTGAAAAAACATCAAAGTCATAGCGTCCATAGGGTTTGTCTGATTTTCCAAAGCCACGGAGCGTAATGCCTATAACTCTAAAACCTCTGCGGGACAAATACTGGTACTGGTATTCATACATGGCATCACTTAATGGCCAGCCATGAATTAAAATTATGGGTTGTCCTTCACCAAGATCTGTTACATGAAGGTTTACATTTTTTTCTACTTCAATATATTCAGCCCTTCCTGCAGATGCCGGCACTCTTTCGGTTTGGGCTGATAGTGTACCCGCAACCAGTAATGAAACTATGGTGATCGCTACAATTGATGTTTTCATTTTTTCAATATTTTAATTTTTAATGAATGTATCGTGCTGTTAAACCGGGGCAATTTCAGGCAAGCGCCAATGGAAGCTTCTCGCTTTGCGTTGCCATTTTCCGTTAAGAATTAATGAACTTTAGAATGTCGTTATTGATCGTTTCGGCTTCGGTAACAGGCATTCCGTGTGAAAACCCCGGATAGATTATTAATGTCCCATTTTTTAAAAGTTCATGTGCTTTCACTGCTGTCGTTTTATAGGGAACAATCTGGTCATCATCGCCATGCAACACCAGCACCGGGAAGTCCACCCTTTTTAAATCTTCTGTAAAATCTGTTTCAGAAAATATTTTTATACAATCATACTGGGCTTTTATTCCTCCCATCATACCTTGTCTCCACCAGTTATCCTGTATTCCTTTTTTTATAATGGCACTTTCCCTGTTATAACCAAAAAATGGTATGGTTAGATCCTGGTAAAACTGTGCCCGGTTGTGTCGTGTATTATGGCGAATGTCATCAAATACCGCTAAAGGCACACCATTGGGATTTCTTTCGTCCAGAATCATGTAAGGAGTAATAGCACTTATTAAAACCACTTTAGCTACACGGTCTTTACCATATTCTGCAGCATACCGGATAGCTTCACCACCGCCTGTTGAATGACCAACATGCACCACGTTTTTAAGATCTAAAAAATTTACAATTTCTGCCACATCAGCAGCATAAATGTTCATGTCGTTTCCCAGGTAAGTTTGGGTAGAACGTCCGTGCCCACGTCGGTCATGAGCAATCACTCTAAAACCTTTTTCTAAAAAGAACATCATTTGGGCATCCCAATCATCAGACGATAGTGGCCAGCCATGATGAAAGAAGACAGGTTGTCCTGTACCCCAATCTTTGAAGTAAATTTCTGTTCCGTCTTTAACTGTTAGCTTGTTCATATTTGTAATTTTAAATTGTTATTAAAAATTTGATACGATCATGCAGGGGGCATTAACCGGGGTCTCCATAGGTGCTTTTCGCTTTGGCATGCCAATTTTCTACTTAGCTTAACCTGTGCTTTTGTCCAGATGAGCCCGTAAAAACCATGCTGCTTTTTCGTGATCTTGCATCAAACCGGTAACAAAATCACTTGTTCCCAGATCTTCCTGTTCATTAGCAAAAAATGATATTTGGTTCCTGAGATTTCGGATGATCGTTTCGTGATCAGCTAATAAAATCCCGATGATACCGGTGCTGTTATTCAATGGAAACTTTTCATCTTTAAGGTTTGTATTTGCAAGTGTTTCAGTAAGAGTGCCAGGCACAAAATGACCTAAAGCCCGGATCCTCTCGGCAACGTTATCTATAATAGTATTGAGTTGCTCATATTGTGATTCAAACAACTTGTGTTTTTCTGCAAAATCATTACCGATAACATTCCAGTGAGCATTCCTTGTTTTGATGTAAAGCACAAATTCATCTGCCAGCATGCGGGCCAGCTCTTTTGCCACAATAGCCCGGTTGGTTGCTGATAATCCAATGTTCATGTCGTTTTGCATTTGTATGATTTGATGTGCAATTGTTTACTCCGCTGTTATCAGCCAATTTTCAGCGAATGAATCAGCCCTTCTTTAATGGTAAGCTGGTAAGTAATTACAATCGGGCTTCCCGGAAATGACCCTGAAATTTCAGCTTCCAGTATTTGTTCCGGGGCTGAAAAGTTAAGTGGTCTCATTTTCGTAGTATACTCCTGGTTTGCTTTTGCAATCCATTTTTTTATCGATGCTTTACCAGTGTGTTTTTTTCCTTCGTCCAACACGATGGCTGTTTCAGCAAAACAGTTTGCGTACGCTGCACTGTCGGAACTATTCTGAGCTGCCACCAGATCGGTAAGTACTTGTGGTAAATTCATAGTTGTTATTTATTAGTTGTAATTGAAAACCTGGCAACACACAGTTGTAACAAGACCAAAGCCAGGAGAATGGACAAAATCACTTCGTATGGAGATCTTTTCCTCTTCCTTAAAAATGTACAGGTGTTGAAAATGCCGGTTTCGTTTTTGAATATTTATTCAAAAATGCGTCAAGCGGTGTAATGAAAACGATGATAAATGACGAAAAAAAAAGTAGATAAATGTCTACGTAAATGGAAAATTAAATTGTTACAGTTTATTTTAGTAACATTTGTTTACGTACCCGGCTTAAGGTGTCTTTTGTTATGCCGATATAAGAAGCAATAACATGTTGAGGGAAACGCTGCAGTAAATCCGGGTAATCACAAGCAAAGTCCGCATAGCGTCTTTCAGCAGTATAGCTAATTGCAGAAGTTATTCTTTTTTGTGCTGCAATATTATTTCTTTCATCCATTTTTCTCATCAATTCCCCGATTGCCGGAAATAGCTGACTCAATTTCACTACATCTGTATTTGAAACAAGTAGCAGCTCCGAATCTTCCCAGGCATCAATATTATAACGGGATGGTGAGAGCATCACCCAACTTTCCCTATCGCCTACCCACCAATTTTCAATGGCTAACTGTACATAATGCTCTGCACCTTTTTCATCTATGTAATACTGTCGCATTGCACCTTTTACAATAAAGCCGAAATGTTTACATACGCCACCTTCCTGCAAAAAATATTGTTTTTTTCTTATTTTTTTGTACGTAAAATGACTCATAATGATCTCGAAATCATTTTCTGAAACCGGAATCGAAGAATATTTTCTTATGTAGTTTAATAGCGGCTCCATGCGAAATATCATTAATGTTTCAAAGATAACCGACGTGTGGTTATGATACTCTGTCCCGTGTGCATTTTTCTGGAATCTCTGTACTTTCTTCTCCTTCTGTTCAGTCGTTGATCGTCAATAAGTTCTTGAGACTTCAATTTGAAAAATCTTTGCTCTCACCGGGTCACCTGTTAACTAACTAATTGTCCTTGTACACCTACTGTTAACAGGTTGGATATTGGCAAAGCCAGGGCCATCGAAGTGCAAAGAATGAAGCTACACTTCAGTCCGGTATTTACACAATTTCCAATGATTGAATCAGCTCGTTTTTAAATTCATAATGATAGGTCAGCACAACCGGAGATCCGGGGAAAGATCCTGAAATTTTGGCTTTCAATTTCTGCCCGGATGCTGAATATTCAAGCGGTTTCATTGTTGCCTGATATTCCTTATTGGCTTTTTCTATCCAATTTTTTATTTCCATTTTCCCGATATGTTTTTTTCCTTCGTCATATACTTCGGCTGTTTCTGTAAAACAATTTGCATAAGCTTCGCTATCAAAATTGTTCTGTGCAGCTACTAAGTCTGCGATCACAATTGGTAAGTTCATTGTTTTTATTTTTTTTAAGATTTTTAAATAGTCGGTATTGTTCCACCATCAATCACAAATTCAGTCCCGGTTAAATAGTTAGCTCTTGGCGAAACAAGAAAACACACTAATTCAGCTACTTCTTCCGGTTTTGCCGGTCTTCCAAATGGTATGCCGCCTAAACGGTCCATTACACTTTGTGTGGCTTGTTCTATTGTACTTTTTGAACTCTCTGCAATCCGCTCCATCATTTTGGTGGAAGATGTTGTCATGATCCAACCCGGGGATACAGTTAGTACACGAACTCCTTTTGGTGAAACCTCGTTAGACAAACTTTTACTGTAATTGATCAATCCTGCTTTTGCCGCAGCATACGGCAATGTGCTATCATACAAAGGCAATTTTCCCTGGATGGACGCTATGTGAATGATAACACCACTTTTTCGTTCTACCATTTGTGACAAAAAACCTCTGTCCAGGCGAACAGGTGCCAGCAAATTTGTTTGGATAGTCGTTTCCCAATCTTTGTCACTGAGCACTGCAAAACCACCACCTGGCGTTTCGGAACTCCCAAGATTGTTTACAAGAATATCAAGCTTGCCATACTTTTTAAAAACTTCGGATACAACTTTTCGAGTTCCTTTGGCGTGGCTCAAATCTGCTGCAATAAAATGGAGATTATCTTTCGTGTTTTCGGGTTGGTTTCTAGCTGTAATAATAACTGTTGCACCTGCTTTTTGTAACAGATCGGCAATAGCTTTTCCAGTACCTTTTGTACCTCCTGTTACCAAGGCTATTTTACCGGTAAGTTCGTCATTGAAATTGAATTGTTGTTCCATTTGTATAATTATTTAAGGGCAAAACTCGGGTATACAAACAGTTTGCACAAGTACGGAAAACGGAATTGCATAGGGTTAAATTTTTCCCATATCGTTCAATTTGGTACATTGAATTAAATTTGTTTAATGAATGATAGAAAAATTCCATTGAACTTAAATTGCGGACTTGACCTAATTGGTGAAGTACTTTATGGCAAATGGAAAATTCGTTTGCTTTGGTTTATACATGAAGGTCATAAACGGCCAAGCGAACTACAACGTAAAATTCCTGAAGCGTCAAGAAGAGTTTTAAATATTCAGTTGAAAGAATTGGAAGAACATGAATTGGTCTCAAAAATCATTTATCCGCAAGTTCCGCCAAAGGTTGAATACAGTTTAACTGATTTTGGAAAAACGCTTATTCCGGTCATTGCAATTCTAGGCAATTGGGGCGATGAAAATCAGGACCGTTTACGAACTGTTATTATGCAAACGTCAGATAGTTTGTCCGCCGAATAAAGTAATGTTTTGTTTATAGTGCTTAGGTCTTCAAGTTTTTTTGGCATTCGTGAATTTTTTAGTTGCCCGGCAAATCTCTCCAATGCCGCATTTCACCATTTCTGTATTCTTTATACAACCGTACAATGTCATCCATCCTATGGCCAATAAATTAAAAGGTCCGTGAAAACAATTGCAGCATGGTGCGCTTGCGCAGCATACCTTAAAGTAAGTTTCTGCTGATTTATTTTTAATCAGCTGGCGAAAGCTTCTTCTACTGCCTGCACCGCTTTAGGCATTGCCCTTTCTTTGATATCGGGAATAGCAACACCTTCCACCCTGAATGTGGTAATGTCGGAAATGCCAATGAAGCCCAATACCTGCTCAAGGTATTTTTCTGTGTGGTCATACTCTTTCATGGGACCTTCAGAGTAAATGCCACCCGAAGCGATTGCCAGATAAACTTTTTTGTTCTTTACCAGGCCTACCGGGCCGTTTTCGGTATAACGAAACGTTATTCCAGCCCTGGTAATTTGGTCTATCCAGGCTTTAAGTGATGAGGGAATTCCGAAATTGTACATCGGAACATCCATTACCACCACATCCGATTTCACCAGTTCATCAATTGCATTGTTACAATACTGCACCGCTTTTTGCAGCTCATCCGACAAGTCTTTCACTGGAGTAATAAAAGAATTAATATGCACATCGCTCAAATGTGGGGTTTCATCTTTCGCCAGGTTCCTTATCAAAATTTCGGCTGTTGCATCCTGACTTTTCAATTTTTCTATTATGAAATTGCCCAATTGAAAGCTTTGCGAATCCTTGCCCCTGAAACTTGTAATTAATCTTAAAATTTTCATTGCTTTTCTGTTTTATTGTTGATGCAAATTTCAAGACAATTACTATACTTTTGTTATCTGTTACAAAAAGGATAGTACTTACAAAAAGAATAGTATATGAAAAATCATACCGTTGAAAGTTGCTCCAAAGCCAAACTGGCTATACGGGACACATTGGATATCGTGGGTGGCAAATGGAAATTGGTATTAGTAACCGTATTGAGAAGTGGTAAAAAAGGATTTAATGAATTGTCAAGAGAGGCCGGAATTTCTCCCCGCATTTTATCGAAAGAATTACAAGAAATGGAAATGAATGGCCTGGTTAGCCGTGAAGTATGCAATACAAAACCTGTTACTGTTCAATACGAATTAACTGACTATAGTAACACCTTAAACGATGTATTGAAAGCAATGGAAAAGTGGGGCAACCAGCACAGGCAGAAAATAATTTTGAGAAAATAATTATTAGTTGTCTCGAACATCGGCGGGAAGTGGCGATATACCCTGTTCTGAAAAGCATTCCGATGCTGCTTAATGCAAAACATCCATACTGCCCAGTGATTGGAACTAACCTGGTCAAGACTTTATCCTTTATTATTTCATCATTGGCTAATTTGTAGTTGCATTTCCATCAGCTGTACGCAGGTTATCAGACTGGATTTTTTTATGGTTTTATTTTGGTAGCAGTTTGAAGAAAAGGATTTAAAAACCACTATCAACGTTTTAAAAATAGAAAGTATGAATGAGGTTGATCCCACTTTTTTCATTCAACTAAATTTACTTTTACGAAGCAGCCATCTAGGTTTTAAATGTATAGTGCGGCTCCCGAATTGACGATCATGCCCGTTCTTTTTTTCGCCTCCACCAGGCCATCAGTAAACGATCCAAACTCCATTTACCTGCTCCGTTAATCAGAAACACTCCAAACATTAATAGCAGTAAGAAAGCAAATTCGCCTTCCAGGAAATTGCCGTTGGCGGTGGTGTAGATCACGCCGTACATGACGATCATCAATAAGATACATACGATGCGGGTAAACAATCCAAGGATCAAAAAGATGCCGCCGACCAGTTCAATAATCTTTGCTGCGTAACCGGTAAAAACAGGGAAGGGAATATTTTCTTTTTTTAGAAAGTCGAGCAGCCCTTCGATGTTGAAGAGTTCACGGCCATAGCGGAAGATCAGATAGCCTGCGAAGATCCGTATAAGGGTCATGCCGAAAATACGCAAGGTTTCAAGTTTAATTAAGGTCATACTATTTTTTTTGCAATAGTATCGCAGGCCGCCTACTCTTGGGTAAACTATATGTAAATAAAATGTTTCAAGATGTAAAATCTTACTAAAAGGCCGGTTAAATTTATAATTGGTGGCTACTCAATAATAAATTTGTAACCCCTGCCATGCACGTTTATAAATTTAATGGAGTTGTCGTCGCTTAATTTCTTGCGTAATTTAGACACCAATACATCCACATTTCTACTGATCACAACTATACCTTCCTTTTCCCAAATCTCTTTCATCAGTTTTTCCCTTTCTACCACCTGGTTTATGTTTTGGGCAAATAGTTGCAGGGCTTTTGTTTCTTTTTCCGAAAGCGTAATAGTTTTGTCCTCCTTTTTAAGCAGATAATTTTCTGGATAGAATTTAAAGTTTCCTACTTGTATAAAATCATTATTATCGGAGATTGGTGCTGGCTCTTCTTTTTTCCGAAGCTTGTCTTTCATATAAAAAGCAAGCAAACTCAAAGGAATAACCGAAAATAACAACCAAAGGGAATTGAATTTATTTTTCTTCAACAATTCAATTTCAATCACATAGCAACCAAGCTCCAGCGTACGACCCTTGCAAGGTGTAAGATCGCCTGCCTGGCTATTTATTTCGAATGCAAAGACGGTTTCATTTTCTGTACAACTCCTCAAATCCACTATATAACCGGTTGCCAGGTCATTTTTTTGAAATGTCCGTTGAACTAAATTGATGAGTGTATCTGAAATGAATGTAAATTTATTTTGAAAGGAGACCTGGTAGGTATGTTCATTTAATTTTTTAACCGGCAGCACCCTGGAGGAAGAATCTCCGGCTGAAAGCAACAACTGGTGTCCTAAATCCCGTAATACAACCTCTATATGTTTCTCCGGGAACTCCTTCTTTTTACTGATAAATGCTACCCCGGAAATCAACGATGCAATTATCAGGATTGAAGATCCGAACAGAATAAATCGCTTCATACCTACAAAAATAATCTATTAAAGCCCAGCTCCCGGTTGTTTACAAACGTTTTACGCTTCCTTTACACTTATTTACTATTAAAAAGCTTTCCGATAGCTGACGCCCGATAACTTTACTTCATTGTTTCACCGAATAAAGTATAGCCATGAAAATCTTTAGCCTTGCGGTTTTGCTCCTTTTGTTATTCGCCTTTGTATATCCCGTCACGGATGGTGAGCAAAAACCAACTACACATAAACCGGGAGTTTCAACCATGGTTTTAAAATCTACTGATGGCGGACAAAGCTGGCAAGACATTAGTGAAGGACTACCCGGTGATAAGCTGGAGGGTAACCTATTTGTAAATGATCGTGGGTTCTATTTACGTACTGGCAATTATATCTATCACAATAAACCCAACAACGTTGCGCCTTTTTGGGAGAAGGAAATTTTCCCTGACGAACATAGCAACATTGCCCCTGGCAGGTCCGGGATGTTTGCCTACAATTACCACCTGGGTCAATTCAGGCAACAAAAAAATGGATCGGTTGAATGGTCGCCAATATATGAGGATTTTAAGTTGAAGGGGATCATCGACATCTTTGAAACTGAAGCTGGCACTGTTTTCATCGTTTGCGATCGTGGCCGCGGCCTTTTCAGATCCGCTGACAATGGGAAAAACTGGAAAGAAGTTACCCGTGGTGTTTGGAAAATGGTGGAGTCAAACGGTGTGCTGATGGCGAACAGCGTTAATGGGATAATAAGATCGAGCGATGATGGCCAAACTGTGGGCATCGGTATATCACCCATCGATGGTGGATTCGCTGCTATCACATTCAATACAAGGTCTAAAACCAGGAGAGTGCGAGCTTCCTACGACAGTGGTAAAACCTGGCAGGCCATCGATGACGGTCTTCCACCTAGCATGAATATCACCTCGATTATACAGGTGGGTGGTCATTTTTATTGTGGTCATCCCAACGGCATTTACCGGTCATCCAACAAAGGAAAAACATGGACACTGTTACTTCCTTCTATTGAAGGAAAGGTCTTCCATTTATCTGTCTCCGGCAATGTAATTTATGCCATACCCAGTGCGGGAGGATGTTGAAGATCCGATCAGCGTTATACCGAACTTATTTCTTCAATGTCAAATCTTCTTTTGCCGCCCACAAACTAATATCCTGCTTACTTAATGCGGCGGCCATCAGATCAGGAAATTTATCGGGTGTACAGGCGAAGACAGGAATGCCTAAGTTGGAAAAGAATTGTGCATTGCCATGATCGTACATGGGTGCCCCCTCATCATTCAACGCTAACAATACGATCACCTGTACTCCGGCCGTTGTTAACTCGATCGCCCGTTTGCGCATCATCGCTTCATCACCACCTTCATATAGATCCGTTATTAAAACGAGTACCGTGTCCAATGGTTTGGTAATAATTTGCTGGCAGTAGGTGAGTGCTGCATTGATATCTGTACCACCACCTAATTGCACCCCGAATAATAATTCTACAGGATCCGTTAATTCCTCGGTGAGATCAGCAACCGCGGTATCAAAAACAACCATCTTTGTTTTTATGGCCGGTAAGGAGGCCATCACGGAACCGAAGATGCCGGAATACACAACCGATGTTCCCATGGATCCGCTTTGATCCAAACAAAGTACTACATCCTTTAACGAAGATCTTTTTCTTCCATAACCAATTCTTGTTTCGGGTATAATGGTTTTATAATCGGGTTGATAATGCTTCAGGTTTTTTTGAATGGTCGCATGCCAGTTTATTTCATTATGTTTTGGACGTCGGTTGCGCGTACTCCTGTTCAAACTTCCCATGATGGCTTGTTGTGTAGGTTGTGCCAATTTCTTTATCAATTCATCTACTACTTTTTTAACGACCTGTCTCGCGGTATCTTTTGTTTTATCCGGTATTACACGGCTTAAGGTCATTAATGTTGCTACAAGATGCACATCTGCTTCTATATTTTCGAGCATCTCCTTTTCAAACAACATTTCTGTCAGGTTCAATCTTTTTAGTGCATCTTTCTGCATTACCTGCACCACTGTATTCGGGAAAAAAGAACGTATATCGCCCAGCCAGCGGCTTACATTGGGTGATGATGGGCCAAGGCCACCTTTACGATCACTATCATACAGTGCTTCCATGGCTTTATCCATTTGCAGGTCCATACCTGACAATGAAAATCCTGTTCCATCATTTTGCTGACCTCCGAGGATCATCCGCCATTTACGTATCTGTTCTTCGTTTTCCATTTAACTTTTTTTGAGCCCTAATAATTGCAGCATGACCGGTATCCCTGTCTTTGCCCGCTCTTCATCAAAACCAATTTCTGTTTTAACTAAAATTGCAACGCCACCCGTTTTTACTTTCTCTCCGAGTCTTCTTCTTTCTGCGGTAGAGAAATTAGAAAAGGTTCTTCTTAATAATGGTAACACCTGTTTAAATGTATCTTCATCCAATTGCTTCACCCAATCATTAATGATCGACCAGATAGCATTATCCAATAATAATAAAGTTCCGCTTCCTTTTAAAAATCCTTCGAGCCATGCCGCAGCCAAAGCTGGCGCGGAAGCTGATGACATGGCATAATAAAATGCATTCACCAATTCATCTCCCATCAATAATTTATAATCTGCTAATAAGCGATTCGAATACCCTGCTATTACCGGGGCACTGAATTTACCAGTAGCAATTGCCAATAAAGTTTGTTGCCATTGCCCGGTTATATCTTCCTCCTGCAACACATTCACCGCATCATTCATACTGAAAAAAAGATCCAGCAATTGCTCAGCTGCTTCCTCATCAATACCAGTGGAAGCTGCCGGCAGACTGATGCAGATACGGGTGATCATGCTATTGATGATACCCAATACCAATTCAGCATCTGTTTTTCTTACATTACCATAGCGGGAAACATTGACCAGGTTTGGAATTACTTCCATGAGTTGTATTACATCACCACTGGCAGCGGCCAGGTTATTGATCTGCTGAATCAATATTTCTATGGCATCCGGTAATTCAGCTGGTATGCATTTTTCTAATAGTTCACAAACAACCCGCAGTGTTGCAGCTTTGCGGGCAAGTTCTGTAATATATCTAGTGGCTGCTATATCCGTTGTATTGCCATACCTTCCTTTTTCAATAATGTCAATGGACGATGCAGGGTCCCATTGCAAACGCCATTGTTCTTTAAATGTTCCTTTGCCTGCAACGTTTTCTCTTTCTCCCCATTTAATATCCAGCAATTGTACCCGATGCAAAAAGATACTTCGTTCCAGGTCGTTTTCTTTTCGCAGGTCCAATGTATAATCTTTCCAATCGGCTGTTGCAGGAAGTCTTAATTTTTTTTGTGTTCTCTCTATATCTACTTGTAAGGGTGGTTTGGGAATATCAACCGGGACTTCCCCGATCCTGTCGCTCACAATTAGTGCCTGCTGCACCAATCCCATCATTACCGTTTCACCATTGCATAATACACTAAGGGTTGCTTCATTCAATTCTTCCAAACCTGCTTTTGATAAATGTCTTAATGCCGCTAAAGATCCTGCGAGGCGCACTGCTTCTATTACATGTGCCACAGAAGTATCCATTTGTTGCCCGCGAAATAATTTTGCCACTTTCGCCATCCACAACGTGCCATCATCGGTTGGATGTTTCCAGATATGATGATACCATCCCGGTGAAGCTATCCCCGCACCATACCCGCTATAGAAACTAAGCCGGTTATAGGTCCAGGGTATCCAGGTACATTCCACCTTCACTTTTGCCAATCCCTTCAATGATTCATTATCTTTTTGCACGGGCATATTGAGCAGGGCAGGAGCATGCCATGCACCGCATATCACCGCAATGTTCGAATACATTTCTTTTTCAGCCTGGCGAATTATTTTTCGCATATGTGCTTCCCGTAATTGTTCCAGCCGGTTATCTTTTTTTGGAAAATGTTCGCGCAATTCCTGCATCGCTTCCTGTACGGCTGTGAAAACTTCTTCATTATTATGGCGGTGTTCGAACATATGTTCCCACCATTTTTCTCCATCCTCATATCCGGCCGCTGCTGCCAGGTGGCTCATGGGGTCTATATGCATTTCAATCTCCTCGTTTTCTTTTTCTTCAGTAGTGCTACTACTATAATTATTGATCGCTGCTGGTCCTTCCGCAGCATTATCTTTCTCTTTTTTCTCTTCCTGTTCTATCGCAAATTGATGGCTGATGGGCAGATCCATAAAGCGAACATGGATATTTTTCCGGCGTGCATATTTAATCGCCTGCCATTCCGGGGAAAATTCTGCAAAGGGATAGAAATAAGACCGCTGCGGATCATCGGGTTGATAACAAAGAATAGCAACCGGTGGTTTTAATTCGACATTTGATGCCCATTGCAATATATCATCAGCTTCTGGTGGACCTTCCACCAATACTATATCAGGTTGAAGTTGCTCCAGGAAATCTTTTACGTTTCTTGCAGAACCTGGTCCATGATGCCGTATGCCTAAAATATGTACTGCCATCCTGAATAATCTACATTCATTTGATCATTAAATTTATGCACTCATATCCCTGCAAGCCCTATATACATCTTTCCATTCATCTCTAGGCTTCACCACGGTCTCCAGGTATTCCTGCCATACCAGTTTATCCTGAACCGGGTCTTTGATCACTGCCCCGAGAATACCGGCGGCCAGATCATTGGCTTTTAATTGTCCGTCACCAAAATAAGCGGCCATCGCTAATCCATTATTGACAACGGAAATGGCTTCGGCTGTACTCAATGTTCCGCTGGGCACTTTTATCTTAGTTTTTCCATCCAGCGTGACCCCGTTCCTTAATTCTCTGAAGATGGTAACGATGCGGCGTATATCTTCCAATGCTGGTTTTTCTGCAGGCAGTTCCATAATTTTTTCAAAACTTTCCACGCGGCGGCGTACAATATCAATTTCTTCATCCATCGAATCGGGGACGGGAAGTATAACGGTGTTGAACCTGCGCTTTAATGCACTGGACAATTCATTCACGCCTTTATCCCGGTTATTGGCCGTCGCAATTATATTAAAACCTTTAACGGCCTGCACTTCTGTATTTAATTCAGGTATCGGTAATGATTTCTCCGATAGAATAGTAATGAGCGCATCCTGTACATCTGCACCGATGCGGGTCAATTCTTCTATCCTTGCGATACATCCCTCTTTCATGGCCCGCATGATGGGTGTTTCTACCAATGCATTTAATGAAGGACCTTCGGCTAATAATCTTGCATAGTTCCATCCATAACGGATCGAATCTTCACCGGTACCTGCAGTTCCCTGAACTATGAGGGTAGAGTCGCCGCTGATCGCAGCCGCTAAGTGTTCGCTCACCCAACTCTTGGCCGTACCGGGTAATCCATATAACAACAATGCCCTGTCTGTTGTCAATGTGGCCACAGCAATTTCCATCAGTCGTTTATTGCCAATGTACTTGGGAGAAATTTCGAATCCATTTTTTAATTTTCCTCCCATTAGATATTGCACTACCGATTGTGGTGATAATTTCCAGTTGGCTGGTCTTTTATCATCATCCTGTTTTTGCAACTCTTCGAGTTCCTGTGCAAATAATTGTTCGGCATGCTGGCGTAAGGTTTGTGACATAATTATTTATTTAAGTTGAATGCTTTTTCAGTTTGCATTTTTAATTCCATTATTTTTTTTATATACTCCGAAATGTTCATCCACATTGTTTGCAGATGCTCTTCCGTAGGTGCCAGTTGTTCCAGATCGTTGATCATAGTTTCCGGTAACAAGCGGATATGCTGATTATAAAAAGACCGGTTATAGTTGTACGGATTTTTTGATGTATGTTTTACAATAGCCAATGCAAGATCATGACTCCATTCGGTTTCTTCCTGCACCGCAAGACTGATCACTGACTCTGCTGCTTCGACCTGTTTAATTTGTTGGAGTAAATATTTTTCTCTTGCTGGTTTTGGTAATAAACTTACCAGGTCCATATAGAAATGGCCGGGATCATTGGTGAAAAGTGTTGCCCAATCAACGGTGCGGAATCTGCCAGCCGCCATTCCTATTGCCGGAATTAATTTCTCTCCTTCAGTGGTGGCCTTGAAAAGTTCTATCACTTCAGCAGGCGAAGCATTCAGGTGCGTTTCCCAAAATGGAGGTGGAATAAAGCTGCTAAGCTGGTACAAAATAAATTCATTATCCGTACTATTTTTTTGTGCTCCAATACCTGCCAATTTCTCAATGCCTGATTTGAAAATTGCTTCAGGAATTGATTCGGGTAAATTGAATTCCAACACATTCTTACTGCTTAAACCCAGCATGGCTTTTTTCTTCGTAATTGTAACAGTTTGCCGGATCATTTCCTGGTACTGTTGAATGATGGCTGATCCCGGAATTAATTTTAGTAATTTTTGTGCGGCTTCTTTTAATTTTTTACTTTTTTCCGTTGCTACATTTTCCAGGAAGGGAATATCCCCTTCACTGATCCCATGCATTACTATTGCCAGCAATTCTAACTTTGTATTTGCATCTTCCTGTGACCATATTTGTTCCAGCCATATTCTTGCTTTATTGCTATCTGCTTTTCTTATTTCGAGTAAGATATCTTTCCGTTGCTGTAGCGTACCGGTCTGCCAGATCTCTTCTGCCGATTGTGCCAGGGAAAATTTCCAGTCATCATTAAAGTGGCTTAGCCATTCGCCTCTTTTTCCGCAACAGGCAGCTACTATTGTTTGCAATGATTTCTGTTGCGCGGCAATATCCAGTAACGCAGGGACAGCAGCCGGATCAACTATCTGTTGATTGCCGTTGCATTTTTCTAACCATAATTTTAACAGGGGTAAACTTTCTTCGTCCAGGATATCTTTCAAAATTTGTGCTGCCGCACTATTGCAATATTTTTTTTCTTCTTGTGCAGCAAGAGCGGGGGGAGTTTCTTTTTTAAGTGGAACGATACCCGACTGCCGGTAATTTAAGGCAATGGAAGCCAGTTGTAAAAATTTTTGTTCCTTATCCGTCGTGTCAGTGCCTTTAATTATAGTTAGTGGTTCAGCCAACCCAGCCGGCAATTCCTCCGCACTGACCATTCTTTTATCGGTGCCGATCAACGCTGCATTGATGATGTTATCCCAAAACTGCATCTTATAAAATTTTATATTCCTCCTGCTGCCATACGCCAACTGGCTCATATATTTGTTCTTTCCCGATAACCGATATATCCAATGGTTGCCCGCCACTGATGGCTAATAATTTCCAGATCGTTCTTTGTTCTTCTTTGTATTGAACCATGTCGCTGTTGCGATCCTGCAACCACCATTGGTTATTATACTGTACCGGCTTTACCTGCCGGATGATATAAGGTCTTTCGTTCCGGAAGGGCAGTTCCCTGTTCAATTGGCTTTCTGTTTCCATTACCTGTTGCCAGTTATCGAATTTATTGATCGCAACGTTTGCTTCCGAAGTTCCTTGTTCTTTGATGATCGCCCTTAACGGTGCTGCGGAAGGAAAGAAAACTAATTCAGCCTGTATGAACATTCCGGGTGTAAGGATATGCTGAGCGCCCTGGCCCCGAATGATAAATTGCAATATCAACGCATATTGGTTGCTTGTTGTACCGTATAACCAGTTTCGTTCTGTGGTCACCGAATCGACTTCTGTTGTTTGTTTGGCTATTACCAACCAGGTATCCCTTATCCCTTTTTGTATTTTCAATTCATCCTGGTTGTGGGTAAAACCAATTGCCGTTCTTATATCCTGTTGCAGAAGTTCTGGTAAGGTTTCGGTATTCTTAAAACCTTCTATTACCATAAATAGCCGGAGGAGTTTGTCCATGAATAAGGTTGTCCATCCTTCCGCAAAAAAATTTATATCTCCTAATGAACGAACCATGGCTGCCAGTCCCGGCGCCTGGGCATCTACCATGCGGCGGGCCATATTTTCGAAGAACGAAGATCCTTTTTCAGGAATGGAAATGATGCCTGTGCGGATGATATCTTTTATCCAGGTCGCCAGCTCTTCCATTCCCTCCGATACCTTTAGTTGCCGGGATTGCTGCCGTTTAGCCTGCGCCACTTCATCCACCGGTTTATCTTTTTTCTCCGCTTGTTTTTCCTGTTTTTCGTTTCGCTTATTTAGCCAATCAGTCACCCAGGCCGGAGCATTCGCAGCAGTGAAATTATTTTTATGCCGGCTATAAAACAACAATAAGCCGAGTCCATGTTTGCAGGGAAATTTGCGACTGGGACAAGAACATTTAAAAGCGATGTTCGCCAAATCAATTTGTGTCTGGTAAGGTTTGCTGCCGCTTCCCTGGCATTCACCCCATAGCGCCAGTTCATTGACTCCCTTGCTTACCCATTTGGCAGGATTCGCTAATTCCTTCCCCGATTTTTTGGATGATTCATCAGGTGCTAGCGTAAGAATTTGTTCTTCGGATAAATTCAAGAAGTAAAATTTATATTGAAGATAAAAGTTACAAGTTATAATTATAACTTTTTATAGATACAATTTGGTTGCTATGCGATCTTCTGACCTGCTTAGCTCTATCATTGGGTCAACTCCTTTACTTGACACGAACGTCCTATTCAGTGCAAACACATAAGGTGTATGATTTTGGAATTCGATAGTAAGAGGTACAAGTAAGTAAGCAGTAACCTTATAAATAAAGTAACTGAATCGGCCATCAGGAAAAAAACAAAATAAAACGTTTTTTCCTGATGGAATAATAAATAAGCTGCTGTAAACTTGTAGCAGTTATTTATCAGAAGCAACACATTGCGGTAAATACGGATAGAAATACCGTAGTAACCGCAATATAAAATAAAAGAGAAGCGGTACTATTGAAAAAGAAACAACCCTTTGGTAAATGTAAACGGGATTTAGCGCAACACAAATAACCGTGCCAGAAATATACCACGAAAGTGGTATTGTTTGGTATCTGATAAAAGCACATATTCGTTTTCAGATTCGGACAAGCAATAATTAAATAGGTTTCTTTTTAAACACCCCCTTGGAAACATAAAGATGATTACTGCCGGGTTCTGCAGTAACAATTAACAGTAGAGAAATTATAGTAAACCTCAGGTGCAGTTATTGTAGTAGCACAAGGGCATAGGTATAGCCGTTAGTAATCATAACGGAACAGGATAATTGTGTGAACTGTGTATTAACAATACAATAATTAAGAAAGTAAAACCTTGTGCAGCAAATTTGATAGTTCAGTTGCCAAGGAAAATAGAACTGATAAACCAACACCCAGACCTGTTAATGAGAAAACCAAACAACCTAAAGGGTATATGCAGAGCGATACTAGGTAGTATTGCCATTATCTTGTTAGGTACTTCATTCTCTTATTCTCAATCCCGTATTGACACCATCCTCGGCAAACTTGATCCGCAGCAATATGCAAATGCAGTTGGTGAAAAAGCAAAGAAACTTGAAGACAAACTGACTTCCAAAAGCATGAAAGTGCTGGATAAGTTGCAACAGCAGGAAGAGAAGATTTATAAAAAATTTCTTAGCACAAAAGATTCAGTGCAGGTAAAAGCAAACCTTGCTGATATAAAAGAAAAATACGCCGGGCTAAAAGGCAAATTAAAAGAGCCAGCCATCATGAGCCAGGCAAAACAATATATCCCTCAACTCGATTCTCTATCTACCTCACTAAAATTCTTAAACGAAAATAGTATTGGCGGAAAAGTAAAGGATGCTCTGGCAAAAACAGAATCATTAAAAGATAAATTTCAACAGGCTGAAGAAATTAAAAAATTTATCAATGAAAGAAAGGAGCAGCTGAAAGTGCACCTGGAAAAGTTAGGTATGGTGAAGCAATTGAAAAAAATTAATAAGGAAGTGTATTATTATTCCACACAAGTTAAAGAGTATAAAGAGATATTAAAGGACCCGAAGAAGATTGAGAAGAAAGCACTGGAGCTATTAAGCAAAACAAAAATATGGAAAGACTTTTTTAGAAAGAATAGTATGCTGGCAAGTTTATTCAGGACGCCGGGTATTCCGGATGATCCAACAACTATGGCAAACCTTGCTGGGTTACAAACAAGGACACAGGTCAATAATTTAATTCAGCAACAGATAGCAAGTGGTGGGCCAAATGCACAGGCACAGTTTCAGCAAAATATCAATGCGGCACAATCCCAGTTAAGTGAATTAAAAAATAAAATTATTAATGCAGGCGGCAGCAGTAGTAATGATGAGTTACCAGATTTCAAACCGAATAATCAAAAGACCAAATCATTTCTCCAAAGGTTAGAGTACGGAACGAATGTACAAACACAAAAGGCCAATAATTTTTTCCCCGTTACCAGTGATATTGCTTTATCGGTTGGCTATAAAATAAATGATAAAAGCATTATTGGTGTAGGTAGTAGTATCAAGATGGGATGGGGGCAGGGCTGGCAAAGAATAAAGATAAGCTCAGAAGGAGTAGGGCTTAGAAGTTTTGTTGATTATAAATTGAAAGGTAGCTTCTGGGTCAGCGGTGGTTATGAAATGAATTACCGGAGTGCTTTTAACCGGGTTGAACAATTGCAGGATCTTACAGCCTGGCAGCAGAGTGGATTGATCGGTATCAGTAAAGTTATATCTCTAAAAACGAAATTGTTTAAGAAAACGAATATCAAATTACTCTGGGATTTTATGAGTTACCGGCAGGTGCCGGTGACCCAACCAATTATTTTCAGGATAGGTTATAATTTTTAAAGAAAGTTTTAAAATGAAAAAAAATATTCTGGCTTATTTTTTAGTGCTGCATAGCTTAGTTTATGCTCAGGTTGTCCCCGTTTCTCCAACTATACCTACACCTAATGCAGCAAATCTTGGCGTATACGGAGAAATGCCAGTATCTTATTTTACAGGAACACCGCAAATTGATATCCCAATTCATACAATCAAAACTGATTATCTTACTTTTCCCATCAGTTTAAGTTATTATGCAGGTGGTTTTAGACCGGATATTCATCCTTCATGGGTAGGTATGAATTGGAGTTTAAATGCCGGGGGCGTAATAACGAGGACTGTACGTAGTCTTCCCGATGAGTATAATGACTATGGTATTAGTCCACCTAACGGTTATGGGATATGGGGGAAGGGATTCTACTTTACCAGTAATTTGCTAAATAATACGAGCTGGCATACGGTTGCAGCTAACCAGGTGCCTAATTGTATACAAAAAGACAGGGAGCCTGATATTTTTAGCTTTAATTTTCTTGACTATTCCGGCAAATTTTTTCTTGATCATTTAGGGAACTGGAAGGTGCAAAGCAATAAACCGCTGAAGGTTACTTTTAATAGTTCGGATTTTGCATTGCCTTTTGTGAATCGAACTGTCGGATCTTCTGTACAGCGAACAACCTTCACCAAGTTTACGATCACTGATGACAAAGGCGTGCAATTTATATTCGGTACAGACAACGCTATTGAGTATTCTGTAGGGATGTATCCGGATAATAATGATTTTTTAGCCAATGCCCTTGCCACTAGCTGGTACCTGGTGAAGATCGTTCCGCCATCAGGATTCGATATAAATCTGAATTATGAAAGAGGACCTTATCAGTCCTCCTTTAATTACTATCAAACCCAGTCGGGATGTACATGGACAGATGGGACAACAGGATTTTTAAGCAGCTATGGACAACTGGGTTCATACAATAATGGGTTGTCAGGCACGATAACTTCTCCTGTTTACCTTACTAATATTAATTACGTAAAGGACAATGTAAATATTGATTTTGTTACATCAAAGAGTAATGAATTAAAGTATAATTTTAATTCTCCGGCTCCTTATACAAATCCGGCCTATGCAAACCCTTATATAGATCTGCTCAGAGATCAGAATGGTAGTATATCTGCAGTAGTACTGCCTTCACAAAATATCTTAAATATGACAAGTGGGATTCCCTATTTTTCCAGAAATCCTTCCGAAGCAAATGCTACTACCAGTGACCTCAATACTTCTAAATATATCTGGCTTAAATTAGACAGGATCGATATCAAGTACAATAGTTCAATACTTACGCATATCCCGGCAAATTTTGCTTCACATACCAGAAAGCAAGTAACTTTTAACTATACTGAAAATTCGGGTGAGCGATTAAAACTAAATACGGTTATTACCTCCCTGGAAAATAATGTTGACCCTCAGACGTATAGTTTTACTTATGATCCATCCGTGTTAGCCCCGTATTTAACTGAGATATCCGATCATTGGGGATTTTCAAATGATCAGCCTTTGCAACGGACCGGATCTGGAACTTATGCCGGTATCAGCGATGCGTATAATTATCGACAACCCGTTGCAGGTAAGGCATTGCGTGGTTTGCTTAAAGAAATCAAGTATCCAACTGGTGGTAAATCCGTATTCTATTATGAAAATCACGAGTGTAATGCGGTAGCTAACTATAACTCCTCAGGGTATTACTCAATCCCTGGTACAGCAATGGTAGGTGGTGCACGGATTAAAAAAATTGAGAATTATGATGGGCTGGGTAATAAAACTTTTAAAGAATATGTCTACTCTAATGGTCTATTAGAAAGCAAACCCAAATATGTTTTTAACTTTACTGGCCCTGTAGGTGGCGGATATACCAATACCCAAGTTTTATATAACTCTTCTTCAATCGTACCTGTATCGTCAACTTCATCCGGTCGTCATATTGGGTATTCAGGGGTGAGGGAAAATTTTCAGGATGGTTCTTATAAATTATATACTTTTTCCAATCATAATAATGGATATGTTGACCAGGTACCCCTCAATCTTTATAATGTAAGTGCGATGTCTTATATGCCTGTAAGTTCTATGGAATTGGAACGGGGGAAGGTGTTGTCTGAATATACTTATACGACTGCTTCTGTTCTACGGGCTAAAAAGGAGATCAGTTACCAGCGTTATGGCTATACCGCTGATAATTTTATACGTACGGTATCAATGGACAGAACATTCTGTTATCCGGCAACTATTCTTTCAGCCGATTTTCCCTCCCTTGCTGCCTATTACAATTTTGCTCATTATTTTCTCCCAAGTAATGTAAAGGAATACTACTATGATGAAGGTAACAGAGAGATCATGACGGAGACCATTAATTCTTATGATGCAAAAGGGCTGGTAACAAACCAGCAGATTATTGGAAGTGATGGGAATAGCAGTCATGTTTCATATACCTATCCGTATAACCATGCAGGGGATGCAATAATGGATGCAATGGTTGTCAAGAATATGATTTCATTACCGATTACTACCAATAAGTATAAAAACAGCACATTCCTTGAAAGTATTAAGAATAACTATTCATCCTTCCATAATGGTAGCTTTATCGCACTATCGAATGTTCAATATAAAAGAGGTAATGGTCAATATCAGACAAAGTATCGATATAACAGCTATGACAGCTATGGCAATATTACCGAAATGCAAAAAGAAAATGATATCAAAGAAGTCTACCTCTGGGGTTTCTATGGCAGATGGCCTGTAGCGAAGATAACAGGCTCCGATTATACATCGGTTTCATCAGTCGTTAACATGCCTATTATCAACAGGCCTGAGGGAAATGCTCAATTGCAACAAGAGCTTGGTAACCTGCGGATGAGTTTGCCTGCTGCATTTGTTACTGGCTACGGATATTCATTATATGGTGATCTTATTTCTGAAACAAATGTAATGGGAAGGACTATTAGTTACGAATATGATAATAAAGGAAGGTTAGACAGGATCCGAGACCCGCAAAATAATATTTTAAAACAGTTTGAATATAAATACCAGGAAGTATTTTCATTTCCCTATCGCAATATTCAAAAAGTCAGCACCTATAATAAAAATGACTGCCCCTCCGGATACGCAGCCTATGTTCCTAATCCATATACAGTTCCGGCGGATAAGTATGGATCCTTTTTGAGCCAGGCCGATGCTGACCTGAAGGCAACCAATGAAATTGAGTTATACGGTGCTCAAGCCTATGCAAATGCAAATGGTGTTTGTTACCCGACCTATACTTTTACGCCCTGTTGTGGCTGGGGGTCAGCTTATTCCAGCTTTGCTTTATCCGGCACCAATACAGTTAATTTTTCAATTGTTATCTACAGGCAAAGTGGTACTACCATCGTAGCTAATCAGAATTATCAGGCCGGTACTTTAAGTGGAAGTGCCTTTCTGCCAGCATCTACCCGAACCATTACCACAACTCATGCAGGAAGAACCTGGTCATTTACCATTACAGCCTGGGGTACGATTACCGTGAAATTGCTCAGTGGGTCAACTAATATTGGAAGTGGTGTACAAATCGCAGGGTCCTATAACAAATAAAAATTTAAACAATGAAACTAAAAACTATAAAGAAGGATAGGTTGATTTTTATCTTCCTTGTTGCCGGGTTTTCTACTTTATTAATATCGTTTGAAAGCTCTGGCAGTGGTCATTTTTCTTCTCCGGATCAACCATCAACTTTATCAATGATCGATAGCAGTTCATTTACAGAAAACACTGCAGAAGGTTGGGGCACCTTTACAAAATATATAGAGCATGCGGGTGATAGTGTTCAGTTTGATGTGATCTTTTCCCGAAGTATCGCCGCTGAAACGGATTGGAGTTTATTTTCATTGGCAGGTACCTTAGCTGCCTCGTTTTCTCCAATGGCAGAAAGAACTGTGGAATATGCAGAACCTACCCGAAACTGGTTGATTAATATTAAGCCTAATGGCCAATGTTTCTTTAAGCTGACAGGTGGGCCAAAGCCCGATGGAAATCCGGCTGTAATACCTGTACAAATAAGGTATAAAAAATAAAAAACCTGGAGGATTAAAAAATGAATACGTGTAATATATATCAACGGACTCAACTGATAGCCCTTACATTAATTTGTAATGTACTTTTATTATCACATGTACAATCTCAGGTGTTGCCAACACAATATCCCGGGGTTGTAACTGTGAATTATGTCCGTAGTTGGGAAGCAACAGCACCTGAACAGAGTGCGGTGGTATTAGTTTCAAAACCTCTCAGGGAAGTTAAACAAACAACGTCCTACTTCGATGGTTTAGGAAGACCGATACAGACCGTGTTAAAACAAGGCTCTTTTCCCACCAATGGAACAGCCACCGATTTGGTTAATGTAATAACCTATAACCAATATGGAAGGGAGCAACATAAATTTCTGCCATTCGGAGCAAATAACATGGAGAATAATTCTTCAATAAATAACGGATTGTTGAAACTTAACCCTTTCCAACAGCAGCAGGAATTTTATCGAAGTACGAACCCATATTCTCCTATAACTGGCCAGGGTGAAACGCATTTTTATAGTCAAAATAATTTTGAAAATTTATCGATTGGAAGGACTACAGAGACTTTTGCTCCCGGGAATAACTGGGTTGGTACCCAAGGTCAGGCCAATGAAGCTGACCGTCGTTCAGTCAAAATTAAATACAATGTTAATACAGTGCTCGATGAGGTTCGAATATGGACTGTCACAGATGTATCTGGTACTTTTGGAACCTATGGTACTCAAACAGGCAACGCAGGTATATATCAACAAGGGCTGCTATATAAAACCATAACAGCGGATGAGCACAATAAACAGGTCATCGAATTTAAAACGAAGGATGGAAAGGTTATATTAAAAAAAGTACAATTAACCGCTGCCGCTGATAATGGAGCCGGAAGTGGCCATCCAGGTTGGATATGTACTTATTATATTTATGATGATTATAACCAATTGCGGGCAGTGATACAACCAAAAGGGGTAGAGAAATTAATACCCGACTGGAACCTGATTAATGACCCTGTTTTACTAGCAGAACAAGTTTTCAGGTATGAATACGATTTGCAGGGTAAAATGATTATTAAAAAAATTCCCGGAGCACAGGAAGTGTTCTTAGTCTATGATGGCCGTGACCGGCTTGTTATGACGCAGGATGCGAATCTCAGGGCTTCAGCAGGTGGTGCAAAATGGCTAGTGACCAAATATGATATTTATAACCGACCTGTTGAAACTGGTCTTTGGTCAGACGTAAACCCAATCGCCATTCATTGGAACAATGCTTCTTTATCTAATTCTTATCCATCTACCACAAGTAACTATGAACTTTTAAGTATTACTCACTACGATGATTATAATAATCTACCAGGTGGCCTGACAAGTAGTTTTGATAATTCATGGGCATCTCATTTCAATTCAACCTATAATAGTGCTCCTGATTTTGCCCAGCCACAGACAGCTTCATCAAATGTAAAAGGATTGGTGACATGGACACAAACAAAAGTTCTGGGTACTTCTAGCACTTTTGTCTATTCTGTAATGATTTATGATGAGAAGAACAGGACTATTCAGACTAAGACTAAAAATTTTACTAACGGCACAGATGTTTCTACCGTTCAATACGGATGGTCAGGCTTACCATTAATTTCAGTTCAAAAAAATGAAAAACAAGGCGCAGTTAACCCCCAAAGTTCTGTAATTGTAAGCCAGATGTCCTATGATGATTTAGGGAGGGTGGTAAAGAATGAAAAGAAAGTGGGCAATTCTATTTTAAATACAATTAATAACTTATCCTCTCAAAACTTTAAAACAATTAATGAAAACCAATACGATGGATTAGGTCAGTTAAGGAAAAAGGCATTTGGAAAAAATGCGTCGACAAACCTTCCGTTGGAAAACCTTGAATATGACTACAATATTCGTGGCTGGATGCTTGGTGCTAACAGGAGTTATTTGGCAGTTGCAGGGCAATCGGGTACTACAAAATTTGGTTTTGAATTAGGCTATGATAAACCAGCTAATACAGCCAATGATAATTTTGCAGCAGTCCAGTTTAATGGAAATATTACCGGTATGGTTTGGAAAAGTGATGGGGATGATATTAGAAGAAAATACGATTTTGCCTATGATGCTGCTAACCGGTTACTGAAAGGAGTTTTTAAGCAGGATAATGAAGGGACTGGCTGGAATAATTCTATGATTAATTATTCTATGCAAATGGGTGACGGCGCAGATCCAACCACGGCATATGATGCCAACGGAAATGTTTTAGCTATGACACAATATGGCTGGAAATTGGGGGGAAGCCCTACCATCCCAATTGATAATATGCGGTATACATATATTGATGGCACAAACAAATTAAAAAATGTTGTTGATTTTAATAATGACCCGTTGACAAAATTGGGTGATTTTAAAACTAATTCTTCACATATTCAATTTAGTACTAAGTCAGGATTAACTACTTCAAGTTCGCAGACACAGTTTAATGCTATAACCGATTATAGTTATGATGTAAATGGTAATCTGACACTTGATCATAATAAAGATATCAGCAGCATTATCTATAACCATCTGAATCTACCATTACTAATAACAATCGCTAATAATAAAGGAACTATTAGTTATACCTATGATGCATCAGGTAATAAACTTAGAAAAGTAACAGTCGAAAACGCCAGTGTTGCAAATAATAATGTTACCACCACTACATCAACGGATTATGTTGGCGGATTTATTTTTGAGAGTAAAACGGATAATAACCCAAACACAATTGATTATACCGAAAAACTGCAATTTTTCGGGCATGAAGAGGGACGAACCAGAGCTTTGTATAACAATGTGGTTGATCCTAACGTTATTACTGGGCTAGTCTATGATTATATGCTTAAAGACCATCTGGGAAATGTGCGAATGATGCTGACGGAGGAGCAAAAGCAAGATAAATATCCGGTAGCCAGTTTAGAAGATGCTAAAATAGCAACCGAGCAACAATACTACAACATAGACAATACCAAAATTGTATTAGGGGGTACTGTAAACGGCCTGCCAACCAATTATAGTAACGACAATGGTATAGGCAACAACCCCAGCGACCCAGCCTTTGAACAAAGCAATAGCCAGAAACTATACAGGCTAAAAAGTAATGAAAACAAAACAGGCTTGGGTGTTACACTAAAAGTAATGGCAGGAGATAAAATAGATGTATTTGGCAAAAGCTATTATTTTCAGAACAACACTGGCGGCAGCGTTGCCAACATAGCTATACCTGTATTAGAAATATTGAATGGATTGCTGAGCGGCCCCACCGGCGGCGTAGCTGGCAATGCGCATGGAGGAGTAACAGCAGGGCAAATAAATACAACGCCGGGAACGTTGCAAATAAGCGATCTCTTAAATGAACAAACCAACCAAAGCAACCAAAACTCACAAAAGCCCAAGGCGTTTATAAATGTCATCTTTTTTGATGAACAGTTTAAGGCCAGTGGCTACCACCTAAGTATGGTAGGTAACAACAGTCAACTGAAAGAAGACCACTACCTTGATTTACAAAATTTAACAGCTCAGAAAAGCGGATATGTGTACATTTATGTAAGCAATGAGAGTCCTGTAAATGTGTTCTTTGATAACCTGCAGGTGGTCCATACGAGAGGGGTGATACTAGAAGAGACGCATTACTATCCGTTCGGGTTGACGATGGCGGGAATATCTTCTAAGGCTGCTGGGATGGTGGAGAACAAACTTAAATATAATGGCAAAGAACAGCAGAGCCAAGAGTTCAGCGATGGCAGTGGATTAGAACTATACGATTATGGTGCAAGAAACTATGACCCACAGTTAGGGCGCTGGCACACGATAGACCCTAAAGGAAGCACACCTAAAAACTTCCAGTACAGCCCTTATAATTATGCAATCAATAACCCAATTTTAGTTATAGACCCTGATGGAAAAGATTGGGAGTACAGCTTTAATAAAGACGAGAATGGCAAATGGCATGTTAATGTAACTTATACTGCGGTAGTAGTAAATAATTCTGATAAGCAATATTCCAAAAAAGAACTTAAACAGTTAGCTGGGCAAATTCAATCACAATTACAAAAGTCATTCAGTAAAGATTTTGGAGGAATAGAATTTACAACAACTGCCAATATACGGGTAGGGAAAAATGCCGATGACATCAAGAGCAACGAACATGTTTACCGCATAACAAATGAAAGTGTAAAATCTGATGACAGAGCAGAGCCATATGTTTTGGGTGCGGCAGTTGCTGAGCCTGGCGGGAAAGAAATTTTTATTCCATCAAGCCAAGTTGGAGGCATAATGAGCGGCAAAGACCAAAATACAGTTGTGCATGAAACAGGTCATACACTTTGGTTAGTCCATCCAGATGGTAATTATTCTAACGACCCACGAAATGTTATATCTGGACCATGGCAGCAACAAACTAATCAATATTTTCCAGCAACAGCAGCAGGAAATGCGATGCAATCTGCTTCCGGAAACAATGATACAAATCTGAATAGTACCCAATACAGGGCAATGTTGAGTGCCTTCTACATGAATGATTTTACAAAGAAGTTTCTGAATACAAATTTTATCAATAGAAATACAGTTGATAATACTCTAAATCTAATAGTCAGATAATGCCTACAATAATATACCTATTTGCATTCTGTATTATCTTCTGTGCTGGATGTACTGATACTAAGAACACCAAGCAAAAGGAAACAACGTCAGATATAATTTTAAAAAATGATTCTGACACTTCAGACTTTTATAGAACGTTTAAGAGGCTTTACCCTGTTTTTGAACTAAAAGTAGATACATCGGTTGCGTATGCAAATGCATACATAAAATATGTATCTGTTGATACAAGTAATTGTTCAAGCTATAGGTTGAACAGGATTTTTATTGGAAGGATTGAAAATGTGCTAGCAGAAGTAAAGCTTTCAGAAAGAGAATACAACAAGTATCATTTGCAGAGTGGGAATTTAAAATTATGGGTATGCAGCTTGCCTGATGGAATAAAAACCAATGATAAGGTTTTAATAAGTGCTTACGTTTATGATATAATGGGTTTTGAAAGAGTGTTTGGTTATCCTGCAATACTATCAAAGCTGCATCATAAATAACTAAACGAACAAAGCGGTACTGTGCCAATCGTTACTTTCAAAAGACAATACCTGCTAAATACTTGATAACCAATTACAACTTAGATAAGGATACCACTTTCGCGGTATTGTAGGAACCATTTATTAGCAGGAGATTCGCTGTAACATAAGCCCCTAAAGGGTTTTGCTTTCTATTGTGAGCCAACTGTTACCTGCAACTTGCCGCTATTGTTCAGCTACTTGTATTAAAAAGGGTTTTTATAAAGGCGTACAGAAGTATTTTTGCTCCACTTGCAATAAGTACCAGCGCAGCAAGTATCAATATAGAATAACATCAGCGCAGGATGATAAAAATATAACCTTGCTCAATAATGAAGGGATGGGTATCAGTTCCATCGGCAGGTATTTACAGATAGCTAAAACAACGGTACGCAGAAGAATATTGCTGATAAGTCAGAAGTTAGCTGCGCCGGTATTTTCAGAAACTAACCAGGTGTATGAAGTAGATGAGATGCAAACCTTTATTGGAAGAAACCACTCCGTTGTCCGTAGTGTTCAATAAACAAAAATAAGATGAAAGGTTGTGGTTAGTCTGTGACTAACCATCGGCTTTGGTAAAAGCCGTCCAATAATTATCCTTAGTAAAAAAGAATGAGTGAGGGAGGTTATAAGATAAGGAAACAGGGTGCAATACATTTTATAACATTTGCTGTGGTGGAGTGGGTAGACCTGCCTGCCGGCAGGCAGGTGTTTTTAGAAGGAAAGAGTATTGTGATATAATACTTGACAGCATCCATTTTTGCCAGCAGGAAAAAGGATTGCTACTTCATAGCTGGTGCATTATGAGTAATCATTTACATTTAATTGTGTCTGCACGGAATGAGAATTTAAGTGATGTACTCAGGGATTTTAAAAAATTTACCAGTAAGCAGGTCATAGCTGCTATTAAAAATAACCCGAAGGAAAGCAGAAGAGAATGGATGCTGGAAATCTTTAAAAGATAGGGGACGAAAAATAGTCGGAATGGTACATACCAGTTTTGGCGGCAGGATAACCAGCCTATGGAATTGTATTGTGGCCCATTTATATTTCAAAAAATGAATTATATCCATAACAATGCCGTAGAAGCTGGTATTGTAGAGAGTCCGGAAGATTATTTGTATAGCAGTGTGAAGGATTATAAATTGACAGAAAAATGTGGCTTACTTGATCTTACATTTTTGTAGGTGAAAGGTGGATAGCCTTTTCAAGGCTGATGGGTAGTTGCAAACTAACTACAACAACCCTAAAGGTTTAGATTTGTTGAAAGGAGGGAAGACTAAAGAGATAGGGTTATTACCGGGATGCTGACCCATCCTAGTGATATATTATTTCATAACAGGTTATATTCTTGATATGAAAAATGGTGAAGCAGGAGTGAATTTTTTATCTAACTAAAATAAACTGGTTGTTTTTTTATCGTGAAATTTCGAGAAATCACAAGTAGGTTCGATATTTATCCAATTAATCTTCATAATAGTTGCGACGATTCTCTGAATTAAATCGACTATTCTCGCGAATACTCGTTATTGGGACTAACTTTCCAAAAAGTAATATTTACAAAAGGTTAACTGTTTTGATATAGCAATTATAGGCAGAATAAAATTTTTACAGATTAATAAGTCCAACTTGTTAGAATTAAGTCGAAATTTTCGCAACTTTCGCTAGTTCTATTATTTTGGGAAATGTACGTTTTACATTTTGGACCCAATGTGATTTAAACTACAGCGGTTTGAATCTGCTGGGGACCTCTGGAATACAATGCAAAAAAATGCAAAGACCTGCTAAAACTTAAAGTCATTCCTCCTGTGCCTGCTTCATCATCACCAAAAAGCAACGGATTAAAAGAAAGGGCTGTGAGTTGGATATGTGTTTATGCTGGAATTTTTTGGTGGGCTTTATAGCGTCCGAGAAATGGCATGCACAATCTTGACTTTCGCATAGGCCCTATTCGTTACAAAACGAGCCTAACAAAATCTCGAAAGATGCAAAATGAACAGAACGATGAATGGAGCGTCCAAGGGACGATGCTATGGAATAACAATGAAGGTGCAAAAATAATAAGTAGTGAAATTTGAAAAATTAATCTCATTTTTTGCTTCCTGAAAAAAGTGAAAGTATAGCAAGTAATGCAGCTCCTGCTAATACCCACCCAGCAGCTTCTTCAACATCCGTAGATTTTGACTTCATTCGTTCTCTAATTTTCTCAATAGCTAACTGAGGATTGTGTCTATTAAAGATAATATAAGTGTTAGGGTCTGTTCCGGAAGCTATTGGGATACCCTGCTCGATTAGCAAAACAGCAGGAACTCTATTTGCAACGGCTTGTTGCCATTCTTGTAAAACCCTGTTTCTCTGAGCACCATTAGAAGATATAATACCAATAAATAGTTGAGAAGTATAAATCTGTTGTGTCGTGGTAAAGTCCACTATGTTGCTGTAAAGATTGGTTGAAGTAAGTAGCGAATAGCCATCTGCCCTCAACCTGTTAGAAAGGAGTGAAATAATGTATTGATCCCTGTCAACCAAAGAGTATGAAATAAATGCTCTCATCTTTTTTTCAATTTTTTTGTTAACTCAACTTCTTCTCTGAAATATTTTGGGAAAAATTGTTTTTTTATGGACTGTTGAGCTACAAGCAACTGAGTTACAAAAACCTCGCCTGACCATATATGATATTTATATTTTAGTTTGCAATTCTCGTTAAGTGCTTTAAACAAAGCTGTTAGTTTAGATGTAGGTTTCCCTTTACAAATTAGAAGATACCCATCTGCATTGTGGGAGTGAATCAGAGTTGGGATATTGTTGTCATTCAAGGCTGAAGGAGATACGTTTCGGGAATGAAATTTACATTGTACAACTATCCTTCTTGTAAATTCAAAAATTGTATCAGAAAGACGGAAATCAACAAGAACATCAGTTCCTCCATCTGGACCAACACCAGTATGTTTTACCTCAACAGAAGTTATTGTGCTGTTTTTCTCATGCAGTTTAGACCTGAAAAAAGCTGCGACAAGCTCTTCAAAATCTTCCCCATTGGTAATTTCGTCTAAACTCAGCCTAGCGATCATTTCATAAACTTAATGGTAATCCAAATATATTAACAACTAATAAGAAGAAAATTATTTTTTGAATATGTAATTAGTCAAATTTCTTAACTGCTCTCTACAATCACAAGTTCTTTTAAAATCATTTGTTTCAATGACATCACTTCACCACCTATTGGTAATTGGAGGTCTAACAAATATTCCACTGGGGTAATAAAAGACAAAGGACTTGTTTCAGCACATACATCAAAACTGCTTGAATTGATTCCTACAACAAAACCATCTTTGAAAACTGGACCTCCACTACTCCCACTTTCAATAATCATGGTAGTTTGATAGCATCTATTTTTCAAATTTGCTATTCCTTCCGGGTAAAAATCTTCTATTACTCCTTCTGACCAAGTTCCGAGAAAACTGAATGCATGAAGATTTGCTTCAGAAATTTTCTTGGTTTTTGGATAACCAAATCCCATCAATTCAGTACCATTGTCCATTTTTTTAAAAGACAACTGGCAGTTGGGTGCCACCTCAAAAGGCACTTCCTTTGCAGTTAATGGATGCCTTGCTATGCCAACTAAACCCATCGCAATATCTGCGAAAGGGTGAACACATAAATTTGTAACAACCCTGTTCACAGTTTGAAAATTCGATAAATTTTGTACAACAAACATCATGTTTCCTGGGATGATTTCGTTGATAACAACATGTCTTGCAGTAACAAATATTCCGAGCCCATTTATGAAGAATGAACTCCCAATACATTTAAAGGTTTGCAATTCCCGTTGAAAAACAACTAAAGGGAATATGCCCTGTTCATTTCTGAATTCAATTCCGCTAGCATTCAGCATAAATTGAAGAGGTTGTTCAGGTAAGTTACTCTATTACTTCTGTTTTATGGAGACCGACACCTTCTTTGAATAATCCATTCTAATCTTCTTTAAAATTTCGGGAAAAGTTGCAGTTCGGTATCGTTTCATATAGTCAAATAACACCCACCGAAACCTAACTACCATTAATAAAAAAGTATGGATTAGTTTGGTATTGGCGTAGGGATTATGTTTCCCATTGTGTTCACTAAAGTTTCTTTGTTCATATGCTTCTGTAAGTATTGATATATAAACATCCCGGATGGTTATATATCTTTTAAGAGTGATTTTTGAGGTGAGTTCTTTGTAAGCAGTTTTAAAAAATACACTGGGAATCTTTTCATTTAATTCCTTAAGTTTGGTTGCAGACCTGCTATAAAATAGTTGTTCATCTGGCGTAATACCAAGATCTTCATTACTGGAATTAAAAACATTGATTGCATTTTTAAGATAATCGGTGATTTCCCTTGTAATGAATTCCTTTTCATTAAGTAAGAGTGTTCCCGATACAATGTCTTTTACTTTTTTCCCGTCACTTGCATCAGATAGCAGGACTTCAAGATATCTCCACATAGAAGCGATATTACTTGTTTCTTTCGCTTTAATAAAATCCTTTTCAAATTTTAGAAAAGCATCCGTCGCCTGCGATGCCCTTGGCCTTAAAACATTATAAGCGTTATTGTTTAATTTTTGAAGATCAAAATCTGTTAAGACATGATGAGTTTGGCTATTCCCCCCTATTAGTTTGTAGCCATAGTGTATGCCATCGCTGGTGAAAAAGTATGTTTCTTTGTTGAGTACAAAATTCTTATTAAGTACGGAATTTATAAAATCAACAGTTGACCGAGCCAAATTTAATGCATCACGATAGGCTCCATCCCTTGTTACGCTTTTTATCGCTACCTGACATATTGACCAATCAATACCTTCAAGTCTCTTCTTTATAAAATCATCCTTTTGCTTACTGATCATCTCCCTTAGTCTACCTAAAGATTTATGTTTTAAGGAGGTTAAATTTGATTCAGCATGGCTAAAGTCAACAGCTTTTGGCAGCTCGATGCCATCTAATTTAAATAGCAAGTGCCACTGTTTAGGTTTTCTTTCGGAAAAATGTCCAATGGCTAACAAGACTTCTTTTATCGTTTTTGTATTGAAGTAATTCCGTTTTTCCTCGTCTGTTTTGATACTTTCAGGAAAAGGGAACTCATTATATTCTTTAGTAAATATTTCTGCAAATAGAGACTGGACCTCAGCCTTGCTTTTTCTGGTTAGTATCAGGTGTGCTGCTATCAGTTTGGTATAAAATATTATTCCCTCCCGATGTTCTTGAACTGAATGAGGGCATAAAATAAATTTCACAAGATTATTTAACGCCAAAGAAAACATTTCCTTGTCGAGCTCTTCTTTAAATTCATTAATCGAACGAAAAAGCGATAGGGGATTTGCAAGTAATTTTATCTTGTTATTTGTAGATTTCGAAAGGAAATCACGAATGATTATTTTTAGTTCAGCATGTCCTTTGAATAGCTTTAAAAAATCTTCCTCTTCGGCCAGGAATTTTTCAAAATGATTAGTGATGTAGATAAACTTTTTTTCCGAACTGTTATATTTAAGCTGAAAAAGGCCTTTATCTAATAATGATATAGGTGTGTCCAATTCCATATAGTGAAGAGTTCCCATAAAATGAACGCAATAGTTGAAGTAATCAACAAAAAGATTCATTTTTTCTTCCTGGACAGGGTGGGTTTTCCATCGAGTTCTGTTTATTCCAACCATACCGTTTTATATTTTTCTTTTGTTCATGGTCTTGTAAAAAGAACCGATACTCTATCATCGAAAACGGACCGGACAATTACTTTAGAAAAGCCAAGGCTAATCGCCCATTTACCTGAAGGTGTAAGTAATGCAGCTTCTTCCTTGGATAAGCCTTTCTCAGTTTGTGTTTTAAAAACCAAAAGGTTTGTTGACATACCTTTATCAAGATGCTTAAATTCTCCATCGCTATGCCAACTTCCAATCAGGCCTTTTATTTTTGTTACGCCACCTAATGAATCAATCAAGTGTTTAAATGCACACGCTCCGATACCTTTTTGTTTGTAATCTCCAAAGATGTTGATTACTGAAATTAAATGTTTGTCTCTTGTAAGGTGACCTTCTGCATAACCTATTAACTCATCATCATCTACTGTAAAAATCTCAAAATTCACAACGCTTTCTGATTGATATCCTGCTTCAAAAGGAACAAACTTTATTTCCAGCTTTTTTTCAATCATAGTCATCCATTTCAACCTTTGAGTTGAAAACTAAGGTTTTTGTTTTCAGATACTTATATATTTCGCAATTAGTACATTTCAGCTAAGCTTATATAGCCTTTTTAGCTCTGTTACCTCTGGGTTGTACTGTCTAAAAAATTTTTGATAAAAAGAATTAAAAACTCCCTCCTCTGTAGTTAACCTTTTGAAATAGGCATCAAAGTATTCAACGACGTTTTCATGAAGTAATGCTGGATTGATTACAAGAAAAGTGTTATCAAAAAAAGTAAACTCATACTGGTATGAAAACTGGCAGCCATTTTTAATCCTACCCTCGTGAACCAAGCCATTTCTGAAATAATCATCAAATGCTTTTACAATTTTCTTTTGGTCGGCTTCGCTAAAATGGGCTATAAGGTGGCATTGGGCCATAAAATCTTTAAGCCTGTTATTGCCTCCAATCGAATAATAAGTAATAGCATCAATCGCAGTCATAAGGATTACACCGCTTGCAAAAGCATCTTCTAATTTATTTAGTTTTTCGGCAGGTTTTAGGTAGTATGAAATAATTCTGTTTCTAAATCCTTCGAGAACCTGGCCTTTATCAGAAATATTAAAATCAACTACTTTAAGGTCTGGTGCAAAATAAATGACATCATCTACTCTCATACTGATTGTACTTTAGAATTATTAATAGTTTTTGACCTTATATCAGTGTATGGTTTTGTATAGTGAATTTATAAACAAATTCTTATCACTTGGATTGACTAAAATAAATTCATAGTGAGGGTATTTATCTCCGACTTTTCGCAAACAACAGTTCTTGAATTTTGTACCAGAGTTGCAGGAACAGGGGTCATTCCTTCCTATTTTTCCATAATCTTCAAGTTGTATTTCCCGTTGGCTCACTTCTAAATCCCAAAATTCATACGGTGAAGTAATATTAAGTTCGTTAAAAAGGTAATCAAGAATGTCGTAGTTATAATTGTCTGTTTGTTCTCCCGTTTTTTCATCTTTAAGAAACATAACAGAGTATTTATTTCCCGGGTTTTCAACAAGTGAGATTGCCAATATATCTGCTTCTATTACATATCGACCGCACATTTCACCATTGTATATCTCGCCTACAATATGTGCACAAGGATTTCTGATCGATATTTGCTGGTTACATACTGTACAGGTAACCTTCTTCTTTACTATCTCCATACTCCCAAACATTTTGTATGGGAAAATTATCTGTAGGTTTCGGACAGCTTTTTCGATGGTCCAAAGGAAATATTTTTTCTTATCGAAGCTAAAATGTCTTTTTAAGTTATGAAAGGCAATTTCAACCCGTTCCAGTTGACACCATCCTTTGTAATAAGACTTTTCTTTTAACAGTGTAAATGCGTTCCTGTAAAGCTGGTGTATTTCTATAATTGTCTGATAAATCCATAACTGTTTAGCCTGATCCTGGTCGCCATCTTTTACAGATTGCGTTTTATTAGCTTGTACATGGGCGGCAAGATCTTCGAGTGGAAATATTTGTAAATGAAGATCGTTTAACCGGGCTACAATCTCTTCATTTTTCATACTCTTTTAAAGATTTTAATGCCTCGTCAAAATTAACTGCCGGTCCTTCATAGCTAATATTCTTTGACTTGCCAATTGAGTTAACGACTGTGACTGAAATTTTTATATGTGTCGGTTCAAGGAATTTCTTTTTTGTAACAGTACTTATATGATTATTTACAACAGTGTGTGTGGATTTGTCAACAACCTGAATCTGCGGTTTAGTCTCGTCTTCTTTAATAAATTTCTCATAAATATATGTTGAAAGCACACCTACAAATACAGGTACTGCTACAGCTTTGACTAAAAAATTTCCGATTCTTTTGTAATCACTGTAAAAAGCAAACTCCTGGTAAGCTTCATCGGTAATGCAAATGTCTATCTTTTGTTCAGGAGGTAGATTTTCTTTGAAATAGCGAAGAATGTCGCCTGTAGCAATTGGGAATAAAAAGGGATTAGGTGTGTCTCTTAGATTTTCGAATGGTACAATTAGTATAGAAGCATCTGACAACATCTCCTTCAAATCTTCTGTCACATATTCCTTTGCTAACCAGGTTTCAAAATTCTCCGCAGAGTCAGTAACTGTAAATTCCATATAGATTTAATTTTGATTAAAGTTCGGAATTAAAGTTTCAAAACTATACAATCCATCATAGATGCCTGTTTCTCTGCTCTTTATATCAGTCTTGGGTAGCAATTAGTTTCAGTAAAATGTAAATGAAGCAGTAGTTTTGTCCTCACTTAAAACTTCAAATTATGACTGACGATCAAAAATTAAAGGAAATAATTTCGATGCTGACTTTTTTACAGTTCCACATAAAGAATAAGGTAAAAGCTTCTTTTACCGATTTGACATTTGACCTCGAGGCCATAATCATGAACTTCCTAAATGTATTTGAAAAAGGTGAAGGACTTTATAAAAATAAAAATGAGATAAAGCATAATTATCCGGCTATTGATTTGGATAGTGAGAAAAAAGACATTGCTATCCAGGTAACAACCAATGCAGATGCAGCAAAAGTGAAAAAAACCATTGAAACATATGTAAGACATAAATTGACATACAAAGAATTAATTGTTATCGGTTTTATAAATCATACTAAAAAGAAATTCACAGGGGTAAAAGTGGTGGGGATTGAATACCTCATTTATCTAGCAAAACATGGAAACAGTAATCAAAAAGATATGATCTATGATATTTTACATCGATATATACCCCTAAACATACTTCACACAAGTGATGATAAAATGGCTTTTGATGTTGTCTTTGATGTAATAAACAGAAGTGCAGTTCGGGATATGACTGCTGCGGAAGGAAATTTTGATCACATGGTATCAGGGCTGAAAGAAATCAAAGAGATCATCACTACCGGAGCGATAAAAGGAAAATCAATCCGTGCAAAAGCATTGGTTGAGTATACCTCTTCTCTGCATGATAATCTATCTGATATTGACTTTGATGTATCAAGGATTATTCAAATCACCAATACTGCAAAAAACCGGAATAGCGGAGGACATATTATGTTGAATCAAAAGGAAAAAGAAGAAATTGATACTCTCAAAAAAGGTGTTATCGATAAAACCAATAAGATTGCAGCTAATTTTGGCCTTTCTAAACGAATAAGATAGTAATGAAAACCTTAGTCTAAGAATTGGAGAAAATATTTTTAAGAGTAACGAAAGACTGTTATCCGTATGAATGGGATGAAAATCATATCAGCTATTCATTGATGAAAGAATTGAGGGAAATCTTTACTCAACGGAAAGTAAAATATAAAGGATTTACCAAAATAATAGACTGGTTTTCGTTTAAGAATAAGGGAAAGGTGGAGATGAATTTTGGCGATATTTCATTATTTGTAAATATCCAGTTTTCAACAGGTGAAGTACTGAGAGGGGTTGCCTTTTTAGAAGCTAAAAGAGACTCGGGAAGCAAAAATTTCGAATCTATCTCAATATCACAAATGGAGCGAATCGTCAAACAGGCTCCTTATGCACATATGCTATATTATTTATAGCGGGTTGAAGATTTCCCAATAAAATTTCCTGATGACAGCACCTGGAATAGCAGCATGTGGGCAAGTCCTATGAATACGGCACTTCCTAAAATAAAACAACTTTCAAAGTTGCTAATCAAAGGGCACTGCTGGTATCACTTCCATTTTCGATGTTGCTTACTTCCCGGTTCTTTTGGGGCATGATCTGGATTACAGAGAAGATGCTTTCAAAATGGCTCTTGAAGGAATGGGCGATTTTCCTGCACCTTCGTTTCTTGGAGTAATTGATGTTTATTATGAAGGACAGGGACCGATCATTGGGGCAATGCCGGTTAATTGGGAACCGATATAATATTTGTTTTGTAATTACTCGTTCAAAAGATGCCGGTATTATGTATTTCTGAATGAATTTATAATTCTAGCGAAATCTTTGGGAGTGCCGATTTTTTCTCCTGTTGTTTTTACAAAATGATGTTTCAAGAACTCGTCAAATGGGAAAGTAGCGGTTTGAGGATTATTACTGGAAACATAACTTAAATAGCTAGCTATGCAATTTCCAAAATCCAGCTTCCTCTCTTGAAATTGATCTTGAAATAGAATCAATGTATCAATATTGATCATGACCAGCCCTTTTATCTGTACATTAAATAATCCTAGTTCTTCAATAAGCCCCATCATTCGCTTATTTAAAAAATAGTTCACTCCGCCACTTTCAAATGTGATATCTGTATGAATAATTATCGGATAGAAAACAAGTTGTTCTGGAGATATGTCATCAACCGCTTTCAGCTTGTACAAATTATTACTAATGCTATTAATTGTATTCAGTAACTGCGAAATCCCCTTTCCTTGTCCAGTTGAATTTCTTTCGAGTTTTTCGATTATGCCTTTCTTAATCTTCTCCGGGTCTAAGGAGTATTTAATATCGGCAGTAACTACGATGTCTTTAAATTCAAAAAGAAATAAGTCAGCCCCATTTCTGATATAATAATCCGGTTCCCCGCTGCCAATCTTCGCCTTAATTTCATGGCCGGTTAAATGCACCGACCCAGAGTTAGTGAAACATTTCGCCATAACTGTATAGAACAAAATGTGTTCAGAAAATTCATTACCCATATTCTCTTTCAGGTTATTAAATGATACTTTAGTAATGGAACTAAAATCAAACAAGAATCCCTGATAAAATTTGTCAATAAAAAACCGATAGTCCAGAAATACATATGTGTTTTTATCTTCTTTAAAAAGAGGGTATTGTCTCAAAGGCTTATAATCCTTGTCACATTCCTTTATTTTGCCATTAATTGTCAAACGGTTATAAAATTCAAGTCCTTCTACACTATCATCAATATACATTACGGGAGTTGCTGCCTCACTTAGCATGAGGCGATGGAACGGATTAATTAATTTCCACAAATAAATGGTGTGGGAATTCAGCCCTAACGAAGAAAGAAAAAGATTTAAATAACCTGCATATTTTGGATGGTTTTCACAGAACTCAAGAAAATAATAGACTTTCAAAAACTGGATGACATAATTTTTAAACCGCTCATGTTCTATATTTCTCACCTGAACAGGCAAAATATGATTTACAAAGTCTTCGATATTTCCGTTGCCTTTCCATTGGAACAGATGTTCCTGAACCCTATTCTCCTTTGAATTAAAATGAAGCAAGCATTTAAACAAAAATGTGTAATCAGATGTTGTTAAGGTACGAGTAGCCTGACTGCTGTACACAAGTATATGTTGAATAAGGTCTAGGCAGGGTCTGCGATCAATCAATTTAAAAGACGGATCAAAAATAAATGTAGCTTGCTGCTGAACGAAGGTTGCGACCTTATTTTTATCAATGCTTTCCAATTGCATCATCCACTGTAATAGGTGATCCGATTGAAACCTGAAATCACTTCGCTTCCTGACATTATATAAATGCAAAAGGTAACTTATGAATTTAAGTGCTTCGGTTGCTGGGAGAGTCTGTAAAAATTTCTTGGGGTCTATTCCTGCATCATCATATATATCATCATAACCGAGAAGGAAGACTTTTTCTATTTGGACATTCTCCATATTTCATTAGGCATTTTATAAACCAGATTTTTAAAATTATTGTAGAATAAATTTTACAAGCAATGTATAAAATCCAGACAATATAATTCCTGAAGCTAGATTGCTATAAATAATTATTAAACCCACTAAGATGTTTTATAATAACCCAGTAGTTGATTAGGTACTTAATATTCGTGGGGATCAAGTCCTAGTGGAATTATAACTTTCTCTTTTAGCCTTGCAAAATAATCTAAATCATCGCCATGGCCTTGCATCGATCTATGCGGAATTTTGTCGAACTTATTCCAGGCAATTGCGATCAGTTTATAGTAGGGAGCGTGACTTTCTGTCAACATACTTGGACGTAATAATTTCTCTTCATACTTTTTTCTGAGTTCCTCAGCCTCTTCATTATCTTCAATATCGCAATAATTGTTAAGAAAAGTATCCAGTATTGATAATTGTCTCTCAAGACCATAGTAACGATTCTTGGTCACCTGATCTATATTGGTACCTATACAATCAAGAATGTCATGGTAAATACCAGGATGAACTGCCTGGTTAGACTGTTCAAGCCAATAAAAGCTTTTGTATAATATTATTTCAATTAATTTATGATATTGAGTTGTAATCTTTTCAAAATCTTCTGGAGGGCGTTTATTAAAATTCTTTAAAATTGCGTTTACAATTCTATCATAATAGAACATGAAGAAATGGCTGCCCGTGTATTTTTTTGTAATTGCTTCATTGATCAATAAATAAAAGAATTGTATTGAATAATAGGTAACAAACTCCCAAAGTAGGTCATCTTCTGTGTAGTCATTATACATCTTACTATCATATCCCTTTGTTCTTTCATCTTCAATTTCTGTTATAGCAGCCTCCCCAAAAGGACGCCATACCTCGTTTACATCAGCCACTGACAAATCAGTAATTAATGCTCCCAATATCCTGTTTTCTGAATAAAACGACTCTGGTTGTGTTGGGTCGTTCCTTTGACTTTCAATTAATTCCTTTTTTATCCAGAAATCTTTATTCCTTAGCAATTCCTCCAAAAAAGCATTTGTAATTTCTTTAGGAAAGCCTTCTCGTTTTACTTCTTTAAATGATGCGATTATTTCCGCAAACAAGTAAGGACGTTGCCTTGATGCCAATATTAAGAATGCCGGATTGTTTAGAATATTGTAGATAACCATTCTTGCATATGATCTTTTATTAACCCATGAGCCAGGGATAGAAAAGCATATAATCGAACGTAACTTTTCATTAAACTTTTGCTTAATCGTTTTTTTGCTGAATCTTGTTTCCCACCAATTTTTATCTGGCTCATAATCCTTCGTGTTATTGATACTTTTAATTATATCATTCTTATGATACTTATCAATTAAGTCAAGAAGAAAAGAAGTGTCATTGTTTTCAATTAATCTTTGGTAATAGCTAATGACCTTTTCAATCTTAGAAAAGGGATAAAAGGCGTACCATATCTTATAAAAGAAATAACTAACAGTTACTAAGGTAATTATGTAGGCCCAGTTCTCAGGATTTTTCAATCCAAAATTGGGGAAATATAAGCCTGAGATATAAATACCCCTGTTAAAAAAACTTTTATAGAAAACAAAATAATTTATTAAAATGAACGCTACACTAAAAATAAGGTAATCAATCCGATGAAACTTGAGCAAGATGTGTCGCCTATTTTTTTCACTAAGTATTGCGAGTATAGCAATGACTAGGCTTAGCAGCGTAATGATATCACTTATTGACATTGTTTTCTAATTGAGTGAAAGAGAGCGAATATTTCTTTTTTTATATAATTATATCCTCAATATCCGTTTTCCATTTTTTAAATCCATTCTGTAAATCTGAATAGTCGTGGCGAACTCTCTTGAAATGTTCTTCCCTGAGACTAATATATTCATTCCTCCCTTCTCTTTTTATGAGATTGATTGTTTTGCCAATTTCGAGTAAGAATTGCTGTAAGCTTTTTTCATCACCAGCAAAAGTCCAGATATATGTCGCTTCCTCTGTGTCGAGTGTCTCCCAAACGACATAAAGATTGTCAGTGCTGCCTAACACAAAAACAAATGAGAATGGGCTATGAACATAACGAAGCTTTTGCAGGTCATGCCTGTGTTTGCTTGAAAGGTATCTCAGATGCGAATGATGCTTTGTTGCAGATTGTTGAAGTAATTTCTCCAAAAACTCGTTATCATTCTTAAAAATTTCTTCTGCCTTGAATTTATCATCAGCTAATTGTACAAGACATTCCTCCATAGTCAATAATTGTGCATCGCCTTCTACTTCCTTTTTTCTTGCTGTTTTAACCAATTCCAATTTAACTTCCTCAATTAACGACTTATCTATCCTATCAATCTCCATTGATATTGCACTTGCTGACTCAATAACATCACCTGTTGCTATAATGGTTGGCAGTACCTGAATATTCTTAGACCCTAATACATTGCAGAAATAGTTCTTTATCGAATCATAGGCTTTAACAATACTTTCGTTTGCAATTTCAAAGGTTACCGGCTTTTTAAACCCCTGGATTTTTTTTTCAAAACTAACTTTGCCTAAAAGGAATGTTACATTTTTGATCGGTATTGAAAAGGGTTCATTGTAAGTTTTTTTTCCTGGTTCTCTTTTCGTTTCAGGTTGCAGGTGTGTTTCGTTTCTATAAACAGTCTCTGATTTAACTGGCAATACCTTTACAGGTGACTTACTATTTAAAGTTCTTAATAGCCCTGTAGTATCAATACTTCTGAATGTTATTTTCTCAACCGAAACTAAAATATCAGACAAATCAATTTGACTGGGCGAAAATCTTGTTTCGCCAACTTCATAAGAAAGTATTTCAGCATGCAATCTTTTTTCGTTTTCAATGAAATTAATAACACGGATAGTCCAGAAGGCAGGTGCCTGGAATTTGACAGCCTCACCGGTTGTTTTGATTTGAATTTGGGTTATATCCAAAGCCACTTCTTCAGTCAAAAAAGCCATGTCATCTTTAAACACAATTTTTAATACTTCGTCTTTCATGATAATATTCTTATTCGTAGTTCTAAACATTAGCATAATCCCCAGCAACTTTTCCTGCATATTCAATCATGGTATTATATGATTTATCTCGGATTTCTTTTATAGGCACAACCTCCTTTAATTTCTGGTGCAGTATATCAATTATGCTAACAATAGACATACATACCTGCTGTATTGACAGCGTAGCAAATTTAAATTGATGATCTGTAAAGTATGAGGCGGCCTCTTCTGAAGATTTAAAGGAGCTGATATTCTTATTCTGCATACCTGTCATTATTAATACGCCGTAATAGCTGCCATGAATAATTTCGGATACATCACGGTAGGTATTAAAAAAGGCAAATGTTAATAGTCCATTAACCAGCAACCCAAACTTTTTACTAATTGTATCAACTTTTTGTTTAGCGGTTTCATCTGTCCATGAATTTATTTCATTTCCTTTCGCAGTGGTATATTCCTGTAATGCGTCAATTAACTGTTGAGGTCTAAGCGAATCAATTTCGTTTTTATGAGATACTAGTCCATTCTTTATTGCAATTTCATGGACATTAAGTTCCCTGAATAAATCCCGGTAACCCTTTTGAAAAGCGTATTTTTTTGAACTTACTATTGCGTCATCACCTTTTGCACAAATAAACCCAACATTGATAACGCTTTCAACAAAGGGCCTTGTTAATATTATTAAGTCACGAAGATGATTGTTTTCTGCTAGTAGTTTAATGGTTCTCCCGGTATCAAAGTTTAATTTTAGCATTGGGCCAATGACAGAGATTAATTTGAGAAATCCTATATTATCGGGAGTCAGAGCATGAACGGACTCTTCGAAAAAGCCTAGTTGTTTGTCAAGATGTAATATTTCGTTTTTATAATTCATGAATTCAATATTTAACTATTCGGCATTTCCCACTTTGAATATCATCTGAGATAGTTTTATATTTAACATTATCCTTTCTGCTCCCATTCTGATATACTACATTAATGCGGTCATTCCGTCCAATTTTCTTATTGATTTTGATAGGAATATCTTTCGGAGCTAAATTAAAAGCCAGATTTTTTGGAATGCCAGGAGTTTCGTACCGTATTTGTTGTCCAGAGCCGGTTTGCATTTCCCGAAACAGTTTAAACAATTTTTCAGCTTCATCTACCTTATATAATATTTTGCCATTTTCAAAATCAAACTTATCAGTTCCGAAAGACCCAATCAATTGGTCAGTTGTTACTTCATCCGAGGCAGGGTCAATATTTTCATACTCGTCGAGAATAAATCTTGTCTCAACACCAACCAAGTCATATCGTTCTAATATCAAATCATTTCTAATGGCGAAATTCTCTCCAAATTTTTTCTTTTGGACACTGGGGTAAATAATTGCTTCGAAATTATTAGGAGCAACGACCGGATAAAATAATGTTTCCGAAGAAAGCACGCCGCTAAATAGATAATCTCTTGGGCGATCTTTAGCAACTTGTGAACTATATGCTTCGACAAAGAAATCTTCCAACAAATAATAAACCTCTTGTAATTGATGCTTAATTGCTGGATTTTCAGTTTTTTCTCTATTTACCACATATGACATAACCTTCGCATCTGGCTTTAAATGAAAATGCGATATTGTAATCACGTCACCATTTTTAGGTTTTGTTTCCCAATAGGCACCCGCTTCATTCACGGCACAATACAATACCTGTTGGTTTGGAATGTTACAGCGACCAAATCCGCAAAATTGTATCGGAGGAGCTAGTAGCTGAGATATGTCAGTCAAATAACTTAATTCTTTTCCCTGGGCTTCTAAAATTTTGTTGTTATTTGAAATCCTGACTAAATGTGGTGGTGCAAGATAAGTATGTCCACCTGGTTTTAGGTTAAAAAATGTAGCGATGTCTTTCTTTAGCAACTCAAATTCTGCCGGTGCCAGATCATGTGTCTTTCCAAATAAACTTTTATAATATTCTAGTTTTTCTTTAATCTGCTCGGTTGGGTATAGATTTAATTTTTCTGTATTGAATTTATTATTTGCAACTTTATTTATCATATTAGTATGGCCTGAGCTAGTGCTTAGGGGTTAAGTTTTATTTCATCAATTCAGGAAGATGTTTTGTATTGGAATGGTGGTGAGTAAGTGGCTCATTACAGTAGTTTCATTAAAGTTCGGAGTAAAACCCCAAATCTATAAAAGCCTCTATAGTTTCTTGAAATTGTTGACTTTATATACATACATGCAGCAATATTTATACTGAACAATCCGCCTAAGCGAATTGTGAAGGTGGGGAATGCTGGTATCGTCACGAAGTTATCGGGTATCTACATAAAGGATGATATTATTTATTATCAATTGCAGATTCATAATCACTCTCCACTGGACTATGATATTGAACTTTTGAAATTTCATATAATCGATAAGAAGAAAGGTAAGCGGACTGCCCTGTGGGGATGGAATATAATCGCTGACCCCATACTCCCTTAACTATATTTCTTATAGACAATTACATTTTCCCGGTACAAGTAAGCGGTAGAATTTCCTTTTTCAATGAGCTTATCCAGTAACCACAAAAAATCAGTAATTAGTTGCTGATTTTTTTTAATAGTTGCTATATGATCCACATATAAGAGTTTAATAAGCTGATTCAGATGCTTAACACTTAATTCTTTCAATTGCCCAATATCTTTCTTTAATAAGGATGCCAGCCAGGAAACACCGTTGGGCAAAAATACTGTACTTCCAATAGTAGAAAATATTTTAACGGCGGACTGTATGGCAGAAGGGCCGATAAATTCCATTAGCAGACGATATCTTTCACTTTGGCCTTTCAATATTGCAGAATCGCGGAATTCCATTGACCATGCATAGTCGGTATTGAGCAATAAAACTCTGGAGAAATAAGGTGATTCATTAATCTTAACTATAGAAGCAAGATAGTCCCATAACATCCAAAACCTTTCAATATGCAAAGTTTGTTTTTCGATCTCTATACTTGATCGAACAAAATCATCTACCTGATATACTACCTGATCCAAAATGCCAAGTACAAAGTGGATAGAATCATTTTGACGATAATGTCTGTCTGAGGTAATTTTTGTGAAAGGTACAAGTAAGGCTATTAGTTGTTTAGCAAATAATGCATCTGATTGAACTAGTATTTCTGCAGTGTATTTTTGAATAGCATAGACCCCCTGCGGATGTATTTGCTTTCCACCTCCCCTTGGTCCAAAACCGCTATCCTGCTCAAGGGGCAAATCAATGAACAACAATTCCAGGAACCGAAGAAAATATTTCTTATAATCATCATGGTCAAATTTAGTGGGGATTATATGTAATGCATTCAACAAGATATATGCCTCAGCAGATTCAAATGAGATCTTGCTGCTATCAATCTTCACTATATTGGTACCCTTACATAGGTTTTCAATAAACTTAAATTCTTTATTGGTTGATCTTTCGAAGCGTTTTCTATCAGGGTCATCGTAATAATAAGGATTCTTTTTTTTGAAAATAGCTAGTTGTACCAGTATTGTCCAAAGTTTTTTAAAGATCTCAGGAAACGCAGGGGCAAACAATTCCCTGAAGTATTTATTGAGCTTTTCCCTGTCATGTTCAGGAAAAGGAGAAGAGAGTACAACGCCAGATAAAAAAGTAAGTTCTTTTATGTCATCGGAATCTGTAACATTGGACAACAATAGATGTAGCGAATGAAGAGCTGTGTCCTGCTCGATATAATTGTATAAGGGTGGTTGGCTAAAATCATAGTTTCTCAACCCGCCAAGAATATACCCGATAGTGACAGCCAAGTGATGCACACACCATTTTTTTTGCTTTTCGGTAAGTTGTGTTGAAAAATCCCTGATTCCAATGACAGCAAAGGTTACAGGCTTATCAAAACTGGTATTAAATTTTTCAAGTGTACTGAAATATTTGTAATACTCTATCCATTTTTCATAGTCGATTGGTTCACTTCCGTCCAATGCTTTTACAAGAGACTGTGAATGGGTGGCAGCCAGGTTCGCTGCATCTAGCTCCGGTTTTCCGGTGTCGATAAATGCTGCCACTTCTTCATCATACGCTGGCTGGATATGAAGCTGTCCTGATTCTTGTTCAAATTTGGACATTACCCACTTTCGGCTATCAATTTCATGCAGTTTCTTTTTCCAGATAATATCGTCATCCTGTAATTCGGACCATAGTTTATCCAGAATATCAAATAAAGGTGCATTGAATGTTTTGATGGTTAACTGATACTCGATCAGGAAGCCCGCAAACCCTTCATGATTGCGGGTTCGATGTGGCAACTGGTTGGAATCATACCTGACTTTCTGTGCCCATTGAATCTCTTCATCATACATTGCGAAAGTACCGTGTTCTCTACGCACCCTTTGATAATCCCAATGGTAAAGCTCCTTTAAAGACAAGAGCGGTAAAAAAGAACCTCCCACAGCTTCGGGATAGGCCATCGTAACACTAGCGAGAACTCCGGTAGTCATCACATTATTACTATTCCGGAGTACTAAATCAAATGCAAATCCCAACATATCCTTGCTCGCTGGAGACCTATCAGCAGCCATGTCCAGCAGTATCTTTTCTAATGTCATCAACAGACTCTCCAATAAATAGTCAGTAACGCTTATGCCCCGATAAGCTACCCAAAATTCCCATGCAGCCCATTCTTTGACCTTTGTTCCATCCGATAAAGTAATTTCAATTTCACTTATTTCATGTTTATGATCACTATCGGCCTTCACATAATGACTTACACTATAATTAATAAATAGAGTAATAAAATTGATTGCTTTAACTGGATGAAACTTCGATATAGAATAAACAGGTGTCTTAAAGATACCAGAAGGATTAAACCCGAACGTGCTATTGATACCCCAAGAATGTTCCTTACTGAGTGGACTACGAAAAGATTTAAACATTGTTTTTTCTTCCGTATTCCTGGGCTTGGGAGGAACGTATTTCCATTGCTTAATCAACGCTTCCAGAATCAGATCAGGTAAAGCATAAGCTAATTGGTGTTTGGCAGGGCCGTAGCATATTTTTTTTAATACAATGTCATGAATTTTATCGCTGTGAAAACTGCTGTGACGTTCTTTTTTGGAAAGGCTACGTTGTACAAGAGCTGTTATCTCTTCTTTTGAAATCAAAGCCAAATTAAAAAGCATGGTGATGAGCAACCTCTTATTGGTCGCATTGCTGCGATCATCCCAAAACACACTTTTCTTTTCCGCCTGACCGATATAAAACAAAATGATTTGCTTAGCTGCTTCCAGCTCTGGCTTGTCTTTAGGGTATGCAAAAATTAGACGGTAATCCCAATCATATAGAAACTCCATGATTGCGGACCGGATTTTATTCAAGGATGAAAGATGTTTATGAAGGAAAAGGAGCATTTGTTCCCAACCCGATCCGACTGGCATTAATACAGGCTGCTCGTTGAGTTCATAATTGTTTTCTTTACAGGTCGTCTTGATTATATGCATACACCTATTTAAGAGTGCAGCGTTATTTTCCAACAGAACGGTTTCAAACTGAGAAAAGAATGGTGCACAGTTATCCGACTTAAAAATTGCCACCAGTAATTCATCTGACCAATAGCTTTCAATTGTTAAATCAGACAAACATGCTTTTATAAGCGGTATCATTTTGTCCATGCCTTCAGCAATTTGATCTTCAACCCATAGCCGGAAAGCCCTTCGGATCGCTGGTTCGTTTCCGAGTTGTCTAAAAAAACTATTGAAATCTAAATTGTCATCAAAACAATTAGCTGCAAACCTGACAAGAGCCCAATCCTCTAAAATATCATGGGAGGGGGCATATTTCCGTTTATTAACATCTTGAAAAATAATATCGTCACTTTCCAGCATATCTATGGCTTCCATATCTCCATTCACGGGTTTTGCAAAAAGCACCATCTCTTTTGCTCTGTTAACAGCAATTTCCATAAATGATTTTTCCCTTTTTGCTGGCAGCCCATTTACACGGTAAGCCGCATTGCAAACTAGTGATGTCCACAATTTGTCTTTAAAGTCTGCAAGTGTAGATGAAGAAAAATCATCGCTATTCAATCCTATCGCTTTTACTGTAAAGTCGAGGTATTTTGGACTGCTTAATAATGACCGGATGTTAGTATTTTTTACTGCAGCCGCAAGTGCCGGGAAATGAGATACTGCCATGTTCAACTCTTCATCTGTGAGCAAAGGCACCTCTATTACCTTCAAGATTTCTGTATTAATTCCAAACTTCTGAATAAGTAATTCGACAGCATAAGTCCTCGATGTGCAAATAATTTTAATATTATTTATCAGAGCAAATGCAAGCAGTTGTTTAAATGCACTATCTGGATCTGCATTTTCAAGTAATTTTTCCAGACTGTCAATAAAAATGATCTTATCTGGTTGTAACGCAAGACAAGAAAAAATATCAGCCAGAGAATCTTGGATACCCAATGCACTCATTACATTTGAGAGATGGGGCTGATTAAACTGGTCTGCCCTGAATACAAAAGATGCTGGAGCTGATTGTTTCGAAGCAAGACACTGCTTAACAGCAACCGACTTCCCGACTCCTGGCTTACCTATAATAATTGTCAGCAGATGAGAAAACAACGCAGCATCTATACTTTCCAATAAGGATGGACGATTAATATGTAGGGTATGCAAGTCTGAACCAATAGTAGGTTTGAGTGGAATCAGCACTGCTTCACTATCCTGTTTTAATTTGTTTACCGCTGTATATGCACGTTGCATTTTAGCAGGATCGAAATGGCGGGATAATTCAGCAAGCTGTGGCGAATCACTTTTAAAGCTAGCTCCAGACGGATTTGATTTTGCGATCAATGCAATTACTTCATTCCAAATATCTTTTTCAGAAACTACTGCCGCCGGATTTCTGGCCAGCTTAATCAAGTTTAGGAAGTAAGTTTCATCAACACTTCCTTCATCTAAAAAATCATATCCAAGTATATCAAAAACCTTACAGAATTGCCAAAGATCAAGATCACTTACAGGGCTTTTTTCGTTTGCAACTTGGAGTACCTCCCGAAGCATATCCATTTTTTCTTTTTTTGCCTTTATCCGAATTACCTCAGAAATAAAATCAGCCTCACTGTTATGGGTTTTGGCATAATTCAGCAGTGTTTTTATATGATTTCTTTCAATATTGTTCAGGCGTGATTTGGCGATTATAAGTCGGTCATGAGTTTTATTAAAGAGTGGGTTATTAAAATCCTTCCAAAATGCCGCAATGACTTCTTTAAAAACTGTATTGTCAGCTGAAAATGTAATATTATGTTTTGCCTGAATTAAGATGGTATGTTGCTGAAGTTGAGATTTAGCAGTTACAAGCAGATCGTCGGTTTCCCATTTACGATTCGATGACTGCAAAACAAGTTCAGTAACTTCATTAGATGGAATGGTTGGTGCATTTCCTTTTACTAACATTGTTACCAGAAAGGAAGCCTGAATATATTGCTCAAAATTAGAACCACCGCCACCCGTTTGAAATACTGTGCCTTTCTCAGCCATGCTTTTTAATCATTATAATAATGGTGATAATATTGCAAATCGAATTTTTTGAAGTTGTTTCATTTTAGCTACTCAGATATATCAATCCTTAAAATTAACCATTTTGCTACAAGAGTTTACTTTCACTTCCCTGTTCATTCATTCCGTCTTTCTTTTGAATAAAAATCTATTGGGGAGAATCGCAAATGATCAAATTTGTCGTTGTGATAAAAGAAAAGTGGAATATCTATTTTGAAAAGAAATATCAATAAAAAACAGAAAATAAATCTCAATTCTTCATATTTTTATGCCAAGCTCTTCGACTATTAATGCTGGTGAATAATGGGGTGAGTTTTGCCCCTTCATGCCTTTGTATTATATTGATTTAAAATCATTTGGAAAGATAGTTGCGATGCTGTCTTCCCAACATAACGCTTTCTGTATTCTATAAAACTTCAAATCATTTAGACAATTTCAGGTTTATTCAGCAGAAGGATTAAAACTTGTGATAGGCACTCATCCACATTATACCAGGAATTTTGTCTCGGTTTATAAACGGTCTATTGCTTACTGAACTTAAACAACTTTCTTTTCCTTCATTAAGTGTTTGTTCTTGTATTATCTTATTAAAATGATTAAAACAAAGAATAATTATACTAATATTTAATGAAATATTTTCACTCAAAACACAACAATTTATTCGCTAAAAGATCTCAGAGGTGTAGTTTCAGAGACATTTGTTTTATATTATTTAGATTGTTTTAAGGACCTGTCAAAAAATGAGAACACATATGTTAATTCCTTTTCGAAAGAGAGAGTAGGCGTTCGAATCGGACAGTTACTGTTCAAATTCCTATCTTAAACAGTCAAGCTTCATGATTGTCTTCCTAAATTACTATTACAACTAAAATAATCTTCTATTTCATTTTATTTTTGTGCTTATTCCAATAATAAATAGAACCTGCTGCTACGCAAAAGACTATCCCCACTATCCAATATACAGAATTACTTTTGGTAGGGTTGGGCGTATTATAGACTCTAACCACCTCTAAACTTTGAATCAATGGGCCATTGTCAAAATAATGCATGCTCCGTAATTTTATAAGTTTTGGAATCAATATTTTCTATAGCAAAACGATGATATAGAAATGTAAATTTGGACTCTTTTGATTTTTTAAATTCGAATGGCCGGTGGAGATTTATGCCATACCGGTTTATTATTTCCAATGTCACATTCGTCCCTTCTTTTTCCACCATCATTTTAATACGATGATAATAGTATTTCTGCCACTTCGCCATGTATTTGAAGGGCTCATTAATAGGTTTTGCTATTTTGGAATTGTATTTGTCCTTACAATTTGAGATCATTCCATTTGATAACACCACACGAGGACAAAATTTTCTTTTTGCATGAACCTGGTCTGCGATTAAACTGCCACAGTTCATGCACTTTCTGTTTAGTATAAACGTGAGTTCATGCGACATTGGAGCAACTTTTTTATTTTATAATATTTCTATTCAGAATTTTTTCTAAAGAATCTCTCCGAATGAATTTTCGTTTTCCTACTCTCGCAACTATTAGGTCCTCATCTTTTTCAAAACTGGCCATTTGAGTCGGCCCATAATGAAAAAAATCCATAACAGCACGACGTGGTATCCATTTATCGGTTATAATATTCTTAGAAACACCAGAAGTGAGAAGTGTTTTCAGATCCAAAAGATCCTGTTTTATCGACAGTAAAAATTCGGTTTGTTCCATGATATTGATTTTAGTATGCAATATCGAACGCTATTTCAAAACCATATGAACTAGAAATTAACCAAAATCTTTCTTACTGTCTTTATAGATAAGAATTCTCATTTCATGTGCTTGCCATCCTTGGCGGGATTTGCCCGCATATTTGCCCGAGTCTTCAATTTCTTCTATATCAGGCAAATCTGTTTTTATGATTATTCTGAATAAGTTGTAAAGAGAACTAAGAAAATAGTCTGGTTCAGATTTTCGTTTACCAGAAAGAAAACAATTATTAATAATGTCAGATAAAAAGAATTTAGGTTTTTGGCCTTTTATTAATTTGAATAGTGATTCTTTTTTAAAGTGTAGCTTTTTCTCCAGTACGGTAAATTCCGTTATAACCTGTGCTAAAAAGCAATCCTTCGTACCATTAATTTTTTTTAATACTCCATCGCCATACATCATTCTCTTGGTTATTTTTTCCATGTCATGAACAAGGCTAATTTTTTTTATTTCGCTATTACTTTCCTGTTTGAGATTTTTACCTTTCTTTTCTTGGTACTTTTTTTCTTTGTATTGGCCTGCCCAGACGTGTACATCTATGTTTGCCTGGCATATATAATAAAACCTAATAGCCTCAATAAGTTTATTTCGCCAAACGAAGATGTCCCCATTGGTTTCAATTCTAACAATCTCTTCCAATATCTGATTAATGTGTAAGAACCACGTAAGTTGATTCTTTCTATACCCAAATTCTTCAAACTTTTTAAAGACATCTTCATCCGGGAAAAACATCAGATCACAATAGATTTCGAGTAAATCATTCGCATTTCGAAAATTAGGTTGGTTTTTAATTTCGAAAGGTGGAAGCGACAAAAATTTCTTTTTTGTTTGCGTCGCCTTTTCCTTTAAAACGGACATATTCATTTCGAAGTCCCTTTCATCTTGACTGCGCAATCTGGACAACTCCTCATAAAATTCTTCGTCACTCATTTCATTTGCTTTATTGTTTTTCATATAAATATATTTTTAAGAAGTTATCAAACTTGTTTTTTGCGTGCATTAGCCCTTTTTCAGTAACGGAATAGTAAACTTCATCCACATCACCATTTCTACTTTGCCCCATCATTCTCTTTATTACGCCATAATCAGTGATACCGGCTTCGGCTAATAGTTGACGGAAAGTGTGGCGGGCAATATGCGTGGATAATCGTATCGTGATCCCTGCCATCTGAGCAATCAACTTTAACTGGAGATTCATTTCCTTGTTTGATCGGTGAGGCAAAACACTATTTGAAATGTTTCCTTCCATTGAAGTTTTATATTTCTTTCCTATTTGTACTGCTTGCTCCGGTAAAAAGCACTCCGTAATAACATCTGTTTTCTGCCGGTTAATAGTAAGCTTATAAGTATCGTCCTTTCTTATTTCCAAACTTGCCCATGTCAACGACATCGCATCATGATAAGCAAGCCCTGTGAACACTGAAAATAAAAATATATCTCTGTATAATTCCTGATATGGGAATAATTTTAAATCAAGCTGGTAGATTTTTGTTACCTGCTCTATGGTAAGCCTTTCTCTGCGCGGTGACTTTGCTTTTATTTTAACCATTTTAAATGGATTTCTTTTCAATAGGTCTTGGTCAACGGCCTGAGTAAATATTGTTCTGAATTTCTTGATTACTCCTGCAGCAGATACTTCCGTCATTCCAACTCGTTTTAATTGCGGATTTGAATTGACGAGGTAGTTCTTAAAGTCGCTGGCTATTTCATAATTGAGTTGTTCTACCAGGAGAGTCTTTTGATTTCTAAATTCCAGGAAGGCATTAAAATGATTGATTGCACGTCTGTAATTTTTTATTGTTCCCGGAGTGCGGCTCACATTATTAGCAACAGCATTTTCGAAATAATCATCCACAAATTTTACTAACGTTACTACTTGTGATTTACGGGTTCCTAAAACATAATCCTTCATACAAGATGCAGTAAAAGCTGAAAGACTATTAGTGTTTAGGATCAGAAATTCGCTGAATTTTTGATCCAACCGATTGAGTTGGTGATTGACGGCAGAATTTCTTTCGGCCATACGCATAGTCATTGGATCCCATTTGGAAAGTTCGGTTTGGCTGATCTCAGCGTTAAGTCTGCTCTCAGCTTTTGCATTCTTAAAACCAATTCTCATGTACAAGGGAATCTTGCCAGTTTTTTGGTTCTTTTTGGACTCATTTGGAAAAAAAACAATCGATGCTTTCATGTCATTCAATTTTGGTGAAGATTTAAAAATGCCAAAAAGGGTCATTTGGTGAAGAACCACATTTTGGTGAATAAATAGTGAACTAAAAAGTGACCAAAAGCGTTTCGAAGCGGGGGGTAGTGAAAATGAAAATCCCCGCTAGTATTGAATTAGCGGGGATTTCGTTGTGTGTAGCCCGTACGAGATTCGAACTCGTATCACCACCGTGAAAGGGTGGTGTCCTAACCCTTAGACGAACGGGCCGTTTTAAGGGACGGCAAAGATAGGTTTGCAGCAGTTTTTAGCCAAATGTTTTTGCCATTCTTTTATGCACTATATAATATTATATATGGTGGAAAACTGCTCTCGCCATTTTACGCAAATCTGATATACCCAAACACAGCCGGTTTTCATACCTTTGCCCCTCATTTTAATATAAACTAGTTCAACATGAGTACAGTAAAAGTTGCCATCAATGGCTTTGGTCGTATCGGCCGCCTCGTTTACCGCCAGATCTATAAAATGGAAGGAATTGATGTGGTAGCCATTAATGATTTGACAAGCCCCCAGGTTTTGGCGCACCTTTTAAAGTATGATAGTGCTCAGGGCCGCTTTGATGCAGAAGTAAAAGCTACCGAAGATTCAATTGTAGTAAATGGAGATACAGTAAAAATATATGCGCAGAAAGATCCATCACAAATTCCATGGGGAAGCCATGATGTGGATGTGGTAATTGAAAGCACAGGTTTCTTTGCCGATAAGGATAAAGCTGCTGCACATATTAAAGCTGGTGCTAAAAGAGTAGTTATTTCTGCACCTGCTACTGGCGAATTAAAAACCGTTGTATTTAACGTAAACCATGAAATATTAGATGGTAGCGAAACGATCATTTCTTGTGCTTCTTGTACTACTAATTGCCTGGCCCCAATGGCAAAAGTGTTGAACGATAAATATGGTATCGTAACTGGTATCATGACAACGATCCATGCTTACACAAACGACCAGAATACATTAGATGCACCACATCCTAAAGGTGATCTTCGTCGTGCAAGAGCAGCAGCTGCCAATATTGTTCCTAATACAACCGGCGCAGCCAAAGCAATCGGTTTAGTATTGCCAGAATTAAAAGGAAAATTAGATGGTAGTGCACAAAGAGTTCCAACTATTACTGGTTCCCTGACAGAGCTAACTTCTATTCTTGGAAAAACAGTAACTGCAGAACAAATAAATGCAGATATGAAAGCAGCTTCCAGCGAAAGCTTCGGCTATACCGAAGATGAAATTGTAAGCAGCGATATTATTGGTATTCACTTCGGGTCTTTATTTGATGCTACGCAAACTAAAGTAATCACCGTAGGAGATAAGCAACTGGTAAAAACAGTGAGTTGGTATGATAATGAAATGAGTTACGTTAGTCAACTGGTAAGAACAGTAAATTATTTTGCCAAGCTGATCAGCAAGTAAATATGATAAGCACACCAAAGGACGAATTGATTTTAGGCAATTGTTGAGGTATTTAATAGGAATGGGGTATGAAAATTAAAAATATTGAAGGGCTTTCAGCTGAAGACTTACAAAAAGAAAATGATAGGGGTGGGAGGTTTGTTTATTATGCATACACTATTTCCCTGCTGGTAGTTACTTTAAAGCGAACGTCTGGAGTTTATCTTGTAAAAAAAGGCGAGAATGAAAAAGTAAAAGGGCTTCCCTTCACTATTTTATCCCTTCTTTTTGGATGGTGGGGAATTCCTTTTGGTCCCAAGTACACCCTTCAGAGTATTCGTACAAATATCAATGGGGGTAAAGATGTTACTGATGAAGTAATGGCAACTGTCGCCGGTCATCTTTTGTTCAGGGAAACACAAAACAAGAAAGTTGTTCATCAATAGTGTATCATTCTTAAATTAATACTATGTCAGAATTTTCGGCCTATAATTTTAAAGGACAAAAAGCATTAGTTCGTGTAGATTTTAATGTGCCGTTAAATGACAAGTTTGAAATTACGGATGATACCAG
>LNFM01002415.1_pt1 | contig 58451 bp, 70 predicted proteins | sample 596031 | NCBI WGS metagenome assembly LNFM01 (sample SAMN04254537, study PRJNA301005) | activated carbon metagenome | isolation source: dual media filters at the Ann Arbor, Michigan drinking water treatment plant | place: USA: Ann Arbor | reverse complement strand
TGGCCGGAGCCGTTCTTGTCGGGCGACACATCGCGGTGGCCACAGCAGCCCATGACCATGGCGTAGCCGGGCGCCACTTGCCGAGCCACGCGCCGCGCGGGCTTGAGGGGAATGCGCAGCTGGCCGGTGAGCATGACGACCAGGCGGTCCAGCGCGGTCCACTGCGCGGGGGTGTAGCGGCCGGTGCGCTCGGCACCGCCCACCAGGCAGATGCCCACCGAGTGCGCGTTGAAGCCAGCGGCGTGAGCGCCCGCCTCTTCAAGGTGACGGCCGGTGAGCACCGTGCCATCGAGGTCGATCACGTAGTGGTAGCCGATGCTCGGCAGCTCTGGGTTGAGCCTGGCGCGGGCCGCTGCGGTGCGCTTGAAACCACGCACCGCGTGCCAGCTGTTGATGACCTGCGCTGCGTTCAGGTACCCGGGCTTGCCGGGCGTGCCCTGGTCAATGCGGCGCCCGCTGGGCGTGGCGCTGCAGTGGATGACGACGAGATTGGTGGTGCGAGCAGACATGCACGGCATCGTGCCGTGCGCGCGCGGAGAAGTATTTTGACGCGGGGCAGTGTTTTAGGTGATGGCGGCGGTGCGACATTCGCGAACCCGATTCAACCAGGAACAGGTCATGAAACACACCAGGAAAAGCGCTTTGACTGTAGCCAGCCGCAAGGCTATTGACCGTGCAGACCGCAGGAGCGGCCGCGTGAACCTGCGCGAGGTGTTCAGGCGCGCGGCTTCTGAGGAGCCGTGCGGGTCAGCTCATCCCTCGCCAGGCGAATCCATTCCTGCGCCTCCTGCCGAGCAAGGTCGACTGCCTCGTCACTCATGAGCGTTTCGTTCAGCGCCAGGGCATCTGCCGCCAGCGCCACCTTCTCCAGCTTGCGCAGCAGCGCGGCCTTGTCGGGATGCGTGGCAATGAGCGCGCCCACCACGCGCTCCAGAACATGGAAGCGGATTTTTAGGGCTTGGTCACTGGTCATGGGGAGTCCTTGTTAAGGCGATGAGCGCTTCAGTTCTTGCCCGCATCTCTGCAATTTTTGGTGAGGCCGCTGGGCCTTGATCTGCCAGCAGCGCAACCACCTGCTCCCACCTTTTGCGCTTGGCTGAGTCGGTCTTCAATCCTTCAGCCTCGCTCAAGAGCGCTGCTGCAGCGTTGGTGCGCCAGGCGTTCGGGAACTCTTCAACCAACCTAAGCTTTCGCGCCTCCAGTTCGGCCCAGATAACCGCGCTCGGGAATGCCGCTTTCGAATTGACCGCGCTCGCGTAGAGATCCATTGCCGTTTTGAAACGGCCCTTTGCCGTCTCCGGATTCTTGCTTTCAAGCGCCAGCAGGAAGGACTCCCCGAATATCTGCAGGTTGCGGAGCAGCTCCATGTATTGCGGCCGGCTGCGGTAGCGGGCCTTGATGACGGTGGCATTTTCAGGCCGGCTGTGGCGGCCACTCATAGCGTGGATGGCATCCGTCTCGAATCGCCGCTGCAGCGAACGCGCTCGAATGTGGTTCTGATATAGCAGCCAGCCAACGACGCTTGCACCGATCACAGCAAGCCCGACCGCGCCTATGCGCTCGTGCAGCCAAACAAGCGGAGAGATCACCACCAGGGCAGCAACCCCTGCGGCAATCAAATACACATCGCCTTTGAGCCTCGCCATTGCTCAAACACTCTTCTTTCGGCCCGCAAGAAACGCCGCCTGGTGGCGTATCGCCTCTTGATCGGAGGCCGAACACACCCGGTAGTTTTCGATCAGCACCACCTCTTCTGCGCCTGCGGTTGTGATGGTTCTGTGCTGGCCAAGGATGAAGGCCGTTGCATCGAGGTTGAACCCTTCGATGAGCCGCTGCAGCATGCCCTGCGGCAGATTGGGTGCACCTTCGCTCTGCTCGTAGCTGCTCCATTGCTTTGCCGTGACACCGGCCACCTTCAGAACCGGCTCAAGACCCCTCTCTTCACGCAGTGCTCGCAGTCGACCAGGCATGCCGCCTGCGGCATCGGCAGCACGCTCTTGCAGCGTCTTACCGGAAAGAACAAAGGCGACATCCATACCGGCATTTGCGAGCACTGAGAGCTGTACAGCCGTTGGCGACGACACACCTTTCTCCCAATCGACCACGGTGCGCTTTGCTGCACCTACGAGATCGCCCAGCGCTGGTTGGGTGAGGCCTAGCCGTTCGCGCTCCTGCTTGAGCCTAGAAAAAATCACGCAGATATCCGCACTTTCTTGTTTACAAGGTGCAGATATCTGCACTACAATCACTATCAATCCGAAACGAAACAAGCGCATCCACCACACAGAGGACGAATGACAGCAAGCGCTTTTGCAAACGGATGCACCAGCAATTTACCACCTACCACCACGCCATGAAGACCACTCCTGTCATCACACGGTTGCCTTACCCGCAAACGGTGAAGAGCGCCAGAACGTTCATCCTGAGCCACGGCTTGAGCATCAGCGAGCTAGCCAGGGCGAACGGCCTCAAGCGCTTGGCACTGCAAGACCTGCTGCGCCCGAACGGCCAACTCAAAGGCACTCGCGGTCAGGCCCATCTGGCGGCCATCGTGCTGGGCCTCAAGCCAGAGCCCGGCACTGATGCAGCGAATGACCCGAAGCGGCTGACGCATCGAAAGAACGCCGCCATGGGAGCCGCAGCATGAACACCTTGGGCATGGCCAGCCTGATGGCCTATTGGGAGATCGAGCGCCGCCGGCAACTGGACAAGGCGCACAGCGCCATGGCCGCAGGCCAACCCGCGCTGCCCCACCTTCGCGCCGCCAGCCGCGCTGAAGCCCACGTAAACCACCTGACCCGCCTGGCACACCGCGCCTCGCAACCAAGGAGTGCCGCATGAGCAAGAAGCACACACCCACTGTCCACACGCTGCAGAGCGAAGCTGGCCGAGGCCTCGCTGAAGTGATCTACACCAAGCCCGCCGCCCACGAGCGAATCTACAGCCTGGGCATTTCCATCATGTCGGGAGGCGTCGAGGTTTCGTTCCGGCTGTCTCTCGATCAAGCGCAGGAGCTGGCCAACAACCTGGAGACAGCCGGAACCGAGGCCTGGGTGCACAACAACGCAGCCGGCCCAGCGATGCGCAAGAAGATTAAAAGGCAGTTCAACTTTATTCGGCGAAAGCACGGACTCCCGCTCATTGAAGCCAAGGGGGCAGCATGAACGCCGACACCAAACAAAAGCAGATCAGCGAGTTCGTGACCCGCACGCTGAACATGCTGGAGCTGCTGGCGGGCGAGCTGCCCGACGGCATGCGCAACAAGGACATTGCCGCTGCGCTGAACTGCGATCCGGCTTACGTCACGCGGTGCTTCGACATCTTGGTCGCCAAGGGCTGGGCAGAGAAGACGCCCGCCGGTCAGATGCGTGTGACCGCTCGGTACAGCCAGCTCTCTTTTCGCGCACTGGCTGGCTTTGAGCGTGCATCAACGCGGCTCACGGACATGAAGCGCAACTACACCCTAGACGGCTGATGACGCAAATCGGACTCCTGGAGTCCGATTTGGGAACACCGTCCCTTTTTCAACCTTTTCTATCAATAACTGTAACCACCATGGCACGCATTAATACAGAAGTTCAAACCCCTGCACCTGTACCAGCCCTGATCGAACAGAAGTTTGAACAGCTCACCAGTGACAGCAACGAACTGATCGAACTGACCAAAGAGCGCCTGAGCAATGCCAGAGCCGTCGCCTTGAAGCTCGGCTACGACGGTCCCATTGACATCGAATCTTTGTGGCGCGGCGTGCGTGACGCGACGCGACAGATGAACCAGGCGTCTATTGAATTTGGGTCCTATCTGATCCTGATCAAAGAACAGCACTCCCACGGTGAGTTCTATGAACAGCTGGCGGCCCGAGAGATACACCCCCGAGTGGCCAACAAATACATGACGGTTGCCCTGCGGTTCGCGGATTCGAAGATGTCCGCTCACGTGAAGGCACTCGGCATCACCAAGCTGCTTGAGATGGTGGCGCTTGGCGACGATGAGATCGAGGATCTGATGACCGATGGCACGTTGCGCGGCCACAAGGTTGGGCCTGTTGACCGCATGTCGGTGCGCGAGCTGAAGCAGAAGATCGCCGACATGGAGGCCGACAAGATCGCCACCGAACGCCTGATCGTAGAGAAGGACGGGAAGCTCAATGAGCTGACGCGCCAGGTCAAGAAGTTCAACATCCACAAGGACATTCCGGATGCGTTTGTTCCGCTGCATGCCCTGACCGGTGCGCTGCGCAGCGAGGCGGTGAAGAAGGTTCAGGCGCTGGTGCAGTGCGGCAGGGACGCCATCAGCCAGGAGCCAGCCAGCGAGGAAGAGAAGCAGGTTTATGAGGAGCAGTTTGCAGCGCTCTCCACGACCATCTTCGACTCACTGGAGGCCATCCGGCTGGAGCTTGAGCGGGCGTTCAAGCAGTTCGATGAATCGATTGGCGTGCACATGCCGCTGCCATCGGCCGAGTGAGGGCGCCCACCATGGCAACCCAGAACAACCTTCCTTGCGGGACAGATGCGTTCGTCCAGCTGATCGCCCTGCGCGACCAGCTGAACGCCGCGCCCCACGGCGAGCGCAGGACCATGGTGGAGAACTTTGCCCGGCGCCTGGGCCGCAGCACCAACACGGTCTACAACTGGCTGCGCACGCACGCCGACTACGACAGCGGGCGCAAGGCGCGGTCTGACAAGGGAAGCAGCCGCTTGCCCGATGACGCGCTGCTGGCGATTGCCGCGATGCAGCGCGAGGGTGTGCGTCTCAATGGCAAGAAGACGATGCCGATTGGCGTGGCGATGAACGTGGCGGACGCGAACGGGATCACGGTGAACGTGAGCCAGAGCCAGGTGGCCCGGCTGCTGCGCACGCAGCGCATGGACACGGCTTCGGTGATGACGGCACGCTCTACGACGGAGCTGCGCAGCCTGCACCCAAATTACCTGCACCAGGTGGACCCGTCGCTGTGCATGCTGTTTTACATGGGTGGGCGCCAGCAGCTGATGACGGAGCAGAAGTTCTACAAAAACAAACAGGAGAACTACGCCAAAGTGAAGCTCAAGGTGTGGCGCTATGTGCGGGTGGACCACTTCAGCGGTGTGGTGGACGTGCGCTACTACGAGAGCGCGGGTGAGAACCAGACGGTGCTGTTTGACTTCTTGATGTGGACGTGGGGCAAACAAGCCGGCCGACTCAACCACGGTGTGCCGCAGATGATGCTCTGGGACAAGGGATCGGCCAACACCTCGCACGCGATCCAGAACCTGCTGGATAGCCTGGGTGTGAAGCACGAGACGCATGCAGCGGGCCACGCCTGGGCGAAGGGTGCTGTGGAGCAGGCCAACAACCTGGTGGAAACCCACTTTGAGAGCCGGTTGAAGCTGGAGCCGGTGGACAGCGTTGAGCAGCTGAACGATGCGGCGCTGCGCTGGGCTCGCGACTGGAACGCGAACATGCTGAAGCACATTGATGCGCGGCTGGTGCGGGCCTCTGGCGAGCCGCTGGTGCGCGATGACCTGTGGAGCCTGATCCTGCGCACGCCGGGCGCGCTGATTGAGCTGCCTGAGCGGGCGGTGTGCGAGTGGTTCATGAGCGGGCGCGAGCGCGAGCGGCAGGTGAACAACCTGGCGGTGAGCTTTGTGCACCCGGAGCTGGGCCGCTCGGCGCGCTACGACTTGCGGGCTTGGGCTGAGCACATCCACAACCGGCAGAAGCTGGTGGTCACCCCGCTGCTGATGCGCGATGGGTTGCTGCGGGTGGAGATTCCCCGCGCGGGTGCCGAGGCGTTGATCGTGGAGGTGGACCCGGTGCGCGAGTTCGATGCTTCGGGCCGCAACGCAGCGGCGCAGGTGATCGGCGAGGGTTACAGCCGCATGCCGGAGAGCGCTGGCGATGCGGTGGCGCGGCGCCTGGCGGTTGCAGCCTACGGCGACGGCACCACGGTGGACGGCGCCGAGGCGCTGCGCGAGAAGAGCGCCCGCCCGTTTGCCAGCGTGAACGACGGCAGGGGCATGACGGCCCACACGTATTTGGGTGATGAAGAAGCGCCCCATCGCCTGCTGCCAGCCTCTGCCGAGCTGGCCACCGAAGCCGTGCGCGCCGCGGGCCGCGCAGTGCGCGAGGTGCAGGCTGAGCCGCTCAACCATGTACAGGCCGCTACCCGCCTGCGCGCCTTGGTGGGCAGCAGCTGGACGGCGGAGCACTTCGCCTGGCTGGCACAGCGTTACCCCAACGGCGTACAGGAAGACGCCCTGCAGGGGATCGCTGACGAGATCAAGGGCGGCAAGCAGATGACGGCGCTGCGCGCTGTGGGGGGCGCGTGATGGTGCTGCGGCTCAAACAGGTGATGGCAGACCACAAGGTGCTGCAGGCCGACCTGGCACGCGAGATGGGCATTGCGCGCCCGACGCTGGGCGCGCTGATCAACCACGGCAACTGGCCGCGAAGCCTGGACACGGGCGCGCTGAAGGGCCTGTGCGTGGCGTTTTTGAAGGACTGCGGGGTGGGCGACCAGGCGCTCGCCACCGTGTTTGAAGAGGTGACGGAGCCACGTGTTGAAGACGTGGCCCCGTCGGTGTCCCTGGATTCATCAACCACTGACGATAAGGACGAAGCAATGCTACTACGCAAACAAGGGCTGGCACCAGCCGCCAAGAAACACTTCGGGTTGTTCCGCGACCCGCTGGCCGACGAAATGAACGAGGCGGCAGACGTCTTCGTGAGTCCGGACATTCGCTACGTGCGGGAGGCGATGTGGCAGACCGCGCGCCTGGGCGGCTTCATTGCCGTGGTGGGCGAGAGCGGCAGTGGCAAGAGCACGCTGCGCCGCGACTTGCTGGACCGTGTGCGCCGCGAGGGGCAGAACGTGATCGTGATCGAGCCCTACGTGCTCGGCATGGAAGACACGGACACGAAGGGCAAGACGCTCAAGGCCGGGCACATTGCCGAGGCGATTCTGAACGCGGTGGCGCCGCTGGAAGCGCCCAAGAGCAGCCCGGAGGCACGCTTCCGCCAGGTGCACCGGATCCTGCGCGACAGCCGCCGCAGCGGCAACATGCATGTGCTGGTGATCGAAGAGGCCCACGGCCTGCCGATTGCCACGCTGAAGCACCTGAAGCGGTTCTTTGAGCTGGAGGACGGGTTCAGCAAGTTGCTGTCCATCGTGCTCATTGGGCAGAGCGAGCTGCGCACCAAGCTGAGCGAGAACGACCCGAACGTGCGCGAGGTGGTGCAGCGCTGCGAGGTGATCGAGCTGGTGCCGCTGGACAGCCGCCTCGAGGAGTACCTGAAGTTCAAATTCGACCGCGCGGGCAAGCCGCTGGCCGAGGTGATCGACGAGAAGGGTGTGGACGCATTGCGCGCCCGGCTGACGGCCCGCGACAGCTCGCGCCGCGGCGATGCGGCCACGGTGAGCCTGCTGTACCCCCTGGCGGTGAACAACCTGCTGACGGCCTGCATGAACCACGCGGCCGGCATTGGGGCCCCGCGCGTGTCGGCCGACGTTGTGATGGCGGTGTGACATGAGCCATCTTTACAAGGTGACGGTGACGGTGGGCGGCAAGCGCCTGCGCGGGTTCGGGTTCTTCATGAACAACGGCGAGGCCGTGAACCAGGTGTGGGCTGACTACCCGGAGGCCACGAGCGTGGCCGCGATCCAGCTGACTGGGAGGGCCTCGTGATGCACCAGGTGAATCGATGCGAGCAGGACTGCGGCCAGGGCCGTGCTTGCGCCTTGGCGGGCAAGTGCCTGAAACCAGCCAGGCCGGGTGCCGAGTATCTGCCACACCCCACAGCGCCGCTGCACCTGGCGCCGGGCGCGATTGAAGGCTACCGGGTGGGCCTGCTGGGAACACCGGCGCAGCGGCGCGAGCTGCTGCGGTGGCTGAAGCCGGCGGTGGCGTTCACGCTGACGGTGGCCTTGGTCGCCCTGGTGGCTGGTGTGATCGCCGGGAGGCTGCAATGAGAGCGAATTTTCCCATTGGCACCGGCTACACCGGCACAGTGCACCGGCAGTTTCCGGCCGCCGTTCAGCAGCCGCAGGCGAGCCCGTTGTCCCCACAGGCAAGCGCCGCGTGGATCTTGATGCGCGACCAGGGCGGCTTCTACACACCCGCTGAACTCGGCGCGCTGCTGCTGCCTGAGCTGGACCCCCGACGCGCCGCCATGACCACCCACCGCTGGATCGCGGCGCTGAAGAACCGGCAACACGTTGCCGTCAACCCCTTGAGCCTCAAACACAAGAGCTACGGCGTCACCGGCCGCTGCTTTCCGATTCCAGGCGAAAGCCTGGAGCCCTCCAACACCTGATCACGGAGTGACCACACATGAACCCCGCCCCCACCCCGGCACAAGTGCCTTTGCTCGACCTTTCCCCGGCGCAGATGGCGCAGCAGATTGACCTGGCGCGTCGCATGTTGCACATGGCCAGCATCGGCACCCCTCGTATTGAGAGCGCGGACCCATTGGCACCCCAGCTGCTGGTGCTGCATGCGCTCATCACCGCCTACCAGGCTGTGGCCAATGCCACCCCCGCGATTGCACAGACCGCCGCCTTCCTGGCGCTCGACGCTGGGTGCAACCTGAAAGACACCGCCGAGCGCTACGCCGCCACGACGCACTGACTGCGCACTGACCACCACCGACCAGGAGCAATCCCATGACCCAATTGACAGACATCGACCAGCGCGCCAAGGCCTTTGCCGAGGCTCGAGCCGAAGTGGCCGGCATCGTGAGCTACTTGAACGAGGCGATCGCCGAACTCAAGGCCGAGCGCATGCCCGCGCTGAAGAAGAGCATCGCCCGCGTGGCCGAGCGCCACGACCGCCTGAAGGCCATCATCGACGCGAACCCGCAGCTGTTCGTGAAGCCCAAAACCGTGGTGTTTCACGGTGTCAAGGTGGGCTTTGCCAAAGGCAAGGGAGGCATCAAGTTCGACGACGCCGAGCAGGTGGTGAAGCTGATCAAGAAGCACCTGCCCGAGCAGGCCGACGTGTTGATCATCACCAAGGAGACGCCGGCCAAGGATGCGCTGGCGAACCTGACTGCATCGGAGCTGAAGAAGATCGGCTGCACGGTGGTGAACAGCGGCGACCAGGTGGTGATCAAGCCGGCCGACAGCGAGGTGGACAAGCTGGTTGACACCCTGATCAAGGGCGCCACCGAGACGGAGGCGGAAGCATCATGAGCGCCCGCGACCTCGACACCCCTTACACCCCACGGCCCGACACTCTGCCCGCCCGTGTGGTGGCCTACTTCAAACGCCTGCCGGACGAGGAACTCTCCACCGCCGACATCGCCATCAAGTGGCACGCCGACCCCAAGAATATTGCGACGCAGCTGTCCAAAGCCGTCGATGCCGACCTGCTGTGCAAGAACGGCACGATCTATTTCGCCGGCCCGAACATTGGCAGCGTGGATCTTTCCCCCAGCGCACTGTCGGCCTCAGGGGCAAGGCCGCAAAGCAAGCAGCGCGTTCGCACGCTGATCGACATTGAGGCCATCACCTTTGAAGACGCCCCGGCCGGCCTGGACAGCCCGGTGAAGGCACACGACCGCTGGCTGGCCAAGCTGCGCACCATGCCAGCAGGCAAGAGCTTTGTGGTGCCCCAGGAATACCGCCACGCCCTGCGCACGGCCGTGACGGTGCTGCGCAAGGAAGGCGGCTGGAAGCTGTCTGTGTTGAACGAGGGCGCTGACCAGGTGCGCGTGGTGTGCACGTTGTCGCCGGTTGGTGGTGAGGTGGCGGCATGAAGACCTTGAACGACATCGCCGCAGCCGCCTACCACGCGCACGGCAAGGAGCTGTACCGCCTGATCGGCGTGAGCCAAAGACCCTGGGTGAAGCTGGGCGGCAGCGAGGCCAAGTGCTGGATGGCCGCTGTGAAGCAGGTGCTGGCTGAAGCCGCCGCGATGGGGATGGACATGAAGAAGGTGGCACCTGAAATCGACCTGCAGTCCATCAGCCCGGTTTCCTTTTCACGCGATGACACTGCGACGTTCAACATGCTCCTGTTGGTGGGCGGACAGGACGTGCCTATTTCGGCCATCGCAGGATGGACAGACATGCAGTGCGCAGAGGCCGAGCAGTGGGCCATGGCGTTGCACCTGAACGCCAGCGACAACGATGAAGTCGAGGTGCCTGAGATGCCCTCCCACGTGGCGGCCTACCGGAAGGACAGCCATGCGCTTCGGACCTGAAGACATGACGCCCCCGCCCGAGCACGATCTGCGTCCGGCCCGCCCCGCCCAGCTGCAGATCAATCAAACCGGTTCCTGGCGCGGCGCGCTGGACTTCGACCAGGCCGACACACCGCCCGAGCTGCTGGCCGCTGCCGACCAGATGGCACGCCTCTGCGGCCAGCACACGACGATGCGCCTGGTTGCCCGAGTCCCCAATGGATCCGGCGGGCTGGTTGCCACGCGCTTTGTGTTGATGCACTGGTCTCGCGAGAAGGGCTGGGTGAAGTCATGAGCATGAGCCCGATCAACCACACCAAGGCCCGAATCGGCTACGAGGCCGCGACCCAGCGCGCCCGCTGCGGTGCCTGCAACCACAGCAGCGAGGACAACCGCTTCTGGACCTGCAAAAAGCACGGGCTGATGGTCACCGTTTATGCGGTGTGCAAGGACTTCACGGTGAAGGTGCCCCACGGTTTCAAGGTGCCACCCGCCTGAGTTTCGCAACGCGTGCCGGCCGCCTTGGGGCGCGATAGGTCGGTGGGGCAAGCGGTGGGTGCCCCGGGTTTTCCTGAGCCCGCAACTACCGCAGTCCTTGGCGCCGCAGTGCCCGGCTTATACCTTTCGCCGGCTGCTGTCCTCCCCCACGCAAGTGGTGGCGCTGAGAGGTCCGGTTTCCGGTGTCCGTCAACACCGGGCTTACCAAAGCGCATCGCAGCCGGTGCGCTTCGGCAAGCAAAGGAGCTTCCCCACATGTCAGCACAACCCCGCCCCAGTTCAGCGCCCCGCTCTATGGCTCAGAAGGGCGGCGATCGCGCGCGTTTGATCCGCCTGGTGCACGTCGCCCGGCGCGATCTGCAGCTGGCCGAGCCGGACTACCGGGCCATGCTGCAGGCGCAGGGCGGCGCGGATTCTTCGGCCGCCATGTCGGTGGCCCAGCTGCAGCGCGTGGTGGACTTCATGAAGCGCCAGGGTTTCAAGGTGGCCACCAAGGCCAAGCCAGCCAAGGTTCTTGTGGCCGCTCGAAGAACCGGCCTTGCAACGGCGGTCCGGCTGGCGTCAGATCCCCAGTCTCGCAAGGCCCGGGCGATGTGGCTCACGTTGCACGCTATCGGCCAGGTGCGCGACCCGAGCGAGGCCGCTCTGCTGGCCTATGCGCGCCGCCAGTGCGGTGTGGACCGCATGGAGTGGGCCAAGGACATGGTGCCGCTCCTGGAGCCCCTGAAAGCCTGGATTTTGCGGTCTCTGCCGGCCGTGGTGAAACCCTACCTGCAGGAACCAGCCAGCGTCTGGGCGGCTCACATGGGCGAGGTGTGGCACACCAACTGGAATCAGGCGGTTCAGAGCCTTCGATACGGCATCGAGGAGGGCCATTCCCAGCTGGTGGATCAGTGGGTTGACCTCTATCAGCTGGTCGTGGCAGCGCAAAATCTGGGCAAGGGAGGTAAATAATGAATCCGGGACGGATGGAAGAAAAGCGCAACGCGCTGTTTGAAGATGTGGTGGTGCAGTCCGAGCGGCTGCTGCAGGAATACGGCCTGCCTGACAAGGCCAGCACGCTGGTGGCCAATGCCCTGGCCGATCACCTGGCCGACCTATGGGGCGGCCAGAACCTGAACATTCCGAAGGACTACAAGCGCAAGCTGAGCGCCCGCGAGCTGGAGATCTATGAGCGGTTCCGTGGCGACAACTACGGAGAGCTGGCGGCCGAGTACGGCATCACAGAGCGCAGCGTCCGACGCCTCCTGAACCGAACCCGTGAGCGACTTCGTCGCAACGCCAACGGCCACCCCCAGCTGTTCGAGGCTGGTTGACATGCCGGTCCGGCCAGAGAACCGTGATCGGTACCCGAAGGACTGGAAGGTCATCGCTGACGCCATCCGGGCGCGGGCAGGCCAGCGCTGTGAGGGTTCCCCCGCCTACCCGGACTGCCGCGCAGACAACGGCATGGCACACCCGGTCACCGGCTCTCTTGTGGTGCTGACGGTGGCCCACCTGGACCACACGCCGGAGAACTGCTCGGACGACAATCTGAAGGCGATGTGCCAGCGCTGCCATCTGACCTATGACGCCGAGCACCACAAGCGGACCGCCTATGCGACTCGCAAGAAGGCGATGCAGACCGCCGACTTGTTCCCTGACGGTTAAGATCACGGCCAAGGCGCGACCGCTGGGCCACGATCCCAGAATGACCAAGGGCGCTACCGCGAGGTGAGCGCCCTTTCTTCTTGGCCCTGACGTGCACAGAATCGCAAACCGTGGCGCCAATTTTCCCCGGCGCCCATCGTTGCAACTGGCGTAACGCCTTTACTGCATACCGTTTCGAAGCATCCCGCCCAGTCCCGGTATGTCCCGATTTATCCAATGGCCCACCGTGGATTTATCTCTCCTCCTTTCATGTTCGACGATTTTTTCAAGGACGTCGCACCCGGCTTCTATGTCCGCCCCCTGCACGGTGACTCGTTGCCGTCACCCTCGCAGATCAAGATCGATGTGAAGGAGACGCCGTCTGCCTACACCGTGGTGGCCGAAGTGCCCGGCGTGGCCAAAGAGGACATCCACGTCACCGTGGAAGGTGGCGTGGTGACCCTGCGCGCCGAGATCAAGCAGGAAGACAGCCAGAGCCAGGACGAAAAGGTTCTGCGCACCGAGCGTTACTACGGTGCCGTGGCGCGCAGCTTCCAGCTGGCGGCCGACATTGACAACGAGCGCGCCAAGGCGAAGTACGAGAACGGGGTGCTCATGCTGACCCTGCCCAAAAAACTGGCTGTCGCAGGTCAACGCCTGAATATTGAGTAACCCCCCCGCGCCGCCTGCGGCGTCACCCCCGAGGGGCGATGCGAGTGGCCCGGCGAAGCCGGTTCCACCGCATCCTGTGGTTGGACATTTCGCGACGGCGATCCAAGCCTTTCTGCGGTCCGCGCCGAGTTCAGCTGAGGCTCTTCTTGAGCCACTCGGCAAACGCCGAACATTCCCAGCGGTCCATGGTCCCGGTGCGCCAGCACAGGTAGTGGGCGTGCGGGCTGGGAACGCGGCGCGAGTACAGATGCACCAGCGTGCCGTGCTCCAGCCAGGGTGCGGCCAGCTTGAGCCGCACCAGCGCCACACCCATGCCGGCGGCCGCGCCGTCGCACATGAGGCCTATGTCGTTGAACTGGGAGCCGTCCACCGGCTCTGGCCAGTCCAGGTTGTGCGCGGCGAACCAGGTGCGCCAGGGCTCCAGCGGGCTGCGCAGCAGGGGCACACCCTCCAGATCTTCCGGGGTATCAAAAGGGCCGTGCTCGCGCGCAAACGCGGGTGATGCCAGCGGGGTGACTTCGTCCTTCATCAGGCAGACGTGTTCCACGTCGGCGTAGCGACCGGTGCCGAAACGGATCATCAGGTCGGCGTCTTCGGCCACCACGTCCAGCAGCGGGATGCTGACCTGCAGCGTGAGGTCGATCTCCGGGTAGGCCTCGCTGAACTGTTTGAGGCGAGGAAGCAGGATGGAGCGCGCGAACGTGGGCGTGACCGCCAGACGCAGCTTGCGCCGCCCGGGGGTGGCGGTGTTGCTGGGGAATTTTTGCAGTGTGGCCAGGCCTTCGCGCACATGGGCCAGGTATTCGCTGCCTTCGGTGGTCAACGAAAAATCGGCCCGGCCAAACAGCTTGGTCCCCAGGACTTGCTCCAGCTGTTTGATGCGGTGGCTCACCGCGCTGGGCGTGACGCACAGCTCTTCGCTGGTCTGCGTCACGCTGCGCAGGCGGGCCAAGGCCTCAAAAGTGAGCAGGCACTGGATGGGTGGGATGCGAATGGTCAACGGACGCAGCCCGTCACTTCGGTGTGAATGTGAAGTGCAAGGTGCCGTCGGGGTACAGATGTTCGACCTTGTCACCCCTGCGTTGCAGTACGCCGCAGCCGTCGTATTCCCAACGACGCCACTTCAGGCAAAGCTTGTTGTCTTCCAGACGCCATTCACCGCTGTCTGAACTGCCTTGGTTGGTTCCGAAGAGGCGGCCTCCGTCGCGCAAATCCAGGCCGACGGAGCCGAACCGCGCGTTATTGGTCGCCAGTCGCTTGCCTTTGATGAGCGTCGTTGCTTCGTCATGACTGAGTGGGGCTGCGTCCTGCGCGCCTGCCAGAGAAACCATCGTAGCGAGACCTAAGTAGACAACCGTGCTGAAAACGCATTTCATGTTTTCTATCTCCGTGATTCGAAGTCAGTGACAAGCGAAAACAGCTTACTTGAAAATCACCGTCTTGTGCCCGTTGAGCAGCACCCGGTGTTCGCTGTGCCACTTCACCGCGCGGGCCAGCACCTGACTTTCGGTGTCGCGGCCCTGAGCGGTCAGGTCGTCCACCGTGTCGGTGTGGTCCACCCGGGCCACGTCCTGTTCAATGATCGGCCCCTCGTCCAGGTCGCCCGTCACGTAATGGGCGGTGGCGCCGATCAGCTTAACGCCGCGATCGTGCGCCTGGTAATAGGGTTTGGCGCCCTTGAAGCTCGGCAGGAAGCTGTGGTGGATGTTGATCGCCTTGCCCGAGAGCTCGCGGCACATCCCGTTGCTCAGGATCTGCATGTAGCGCGCCAGCACCACCAGTTCTGCGCCTTCGCTGCGGATGATTTCCAGCTGTTTGGCTTCGGCCTGTTCCTTGGTCGCGGCGGTCAGCGGGATGTGGTGGAACGGCACGTTGTAGCTGGCCGCGAGCTGGTAGAAGTCGCGGTGGTTGCTCACGATGGCCCGGATGTCCAGCCGCAGCAGTCCGCTCTTCCAGCGGAACATCAGGTCGTTCAGGCAGTGGCCTTCCTTGCTGACGAAGATCACCGTCTTCATCGGCTCGGCCAGCGGATGCAGCTGGCACCGCATGTCGAACGGTTCGGCAAACAGCCGCAGGTGGGTGCGCAGGTCGTCCTGCGTGAGCTGTCCGCAGGTGAATTGGACCCGCATGAAGAACAGGCCGGTGCCGTGGTCGTTGTACTGGGCGGCCTCTTCGATGTTGCCGCCGCGCTCCAGCAGAAAACCCGAAACGGCGTGAACAATGCCCGGGCGATCCTGGCAGGAAAGGGTGAGAACGTAGGTGTTTTGCATGGCGGAGCCGATTGTGGCAGGGCGGCGCGGGTGGCTGGCCCGTACGGCCAGGCAGTGGACCTGCCGCCTGTGGCGTTTCGGTGCCAGAATTCAGCCACTCGAACCCGCGCCCACCCGCCGGCGCTTCCGGAGAACCCTCATGGCCTACAACGAATTCCGCATGGACAACCAGTGGTTGCCCTTCACGCCCAACCGCAGCTTCCAGAAAGACCCGCGGGTGTTTGTCGGCGCCGACGGCATGCACTTCACCACGCACGACGGCAAGCAGGTGATCGACGGCATCTCCAGCCTCTGGTGCGTGGGCGCCGGCCACAACCGCAAGCCGATCAACGAAGCCATCAAGAAGCAGCTCGACACGCTGGACTACGCCACCGCCTTCAGCGTGAGCAACGACAAGGCCTTCCGCGCGGCTGAAATGATCGCCGCCATGGCGCCGGGCGACCTCAACAAGCTGCTGTTCTGCAACTCGGGCAGCGAGGCGGCCGACACGTCTTTGAAGGTGGCGCTGGCCTACCACCGCGCGCGCGGCGAAGGTCACCGCAACCTGTTCATTGGTCGCGAGCGCGGCTACCACGGCGTCAACTTCGGTGGCATGAGCGTGGGCGGCATCCCGGCCAACCGCAAGATGTACGGCACCTCGCTGCTGCCGCGGGTGGACCATCTGCGATTCATCCACGATCCCGTCAACCACGCCTACATCCACAACCAGGAACCGGTGTGGAACGAAGACCTGCTGCTGGAGCTGGAAAACCGCATCCTGCCGCTGCACGACGCCAGCAATGTGGCGGCGGTGATCGTCGAGCCCATCGCCGGCAGCGCGGGCTGGTACATCCCGCCGCAGGGTTACCTGAAACGCCTGCGCGAGATTTGTGACAAGCACGGCATCTTGCTGATCTTCGACGAGGTCATCACCGGCTTCGGCCGCCTGGGCACGCCGTTCGCTTCCGACTACTACGGCGTGCAGCCCGACATGCTGAACTTTGCCAAGGCGATCACCAACGGTGTCATCCCGCTGGGTGGCGTGGTCTGCACCGACCGCATTTACAACGCCATGATGGGCGCGCACGGCAGCTCGCCCGATCACGCAATCGAGTTCTTTCACGGCTACACCTATTCCGGCCATCCGGTTGCCTGCGCGGCGGCCATCGCCACGCTCGATCTGTTCAAACAGGAAAAGCTGTTTGAGCGCGCTGGCGAAATGGGCCCGGTGCTGGGTGATGCCATGCACAGCGCCTTGAAGGGGCTGCCCAACGTCATCAGCATCCGCAGTCTGGGGCTGGCCGCCGCGGTGGAACTGGCGCCCATTCCCGGGCTGCCTGGCAAGCGTGCGTTCGATGTTTTTCTCGACTGCTACCACCGCGGCGTGCTGGTGCGCAACGCCGGTGACAACCTGGTGTTCGCGCCGCCCTTCATCGTGGAGAAATCGCACATCGACACCATGGTCAACGTGCTGGCCGACGCCATCGACCGCCACGCCTGACCCCAGTTCTTTCTGCACCCAACGGAGGCACACATGGCCATCATGGATTTCCTGAACCGCCAGTTCATCGACGTCATCGAATGGGTGGACGATTCGCGCGACACCCTGAGCTATCGGTTCCCGGACGACGACAAGCAGATCAAGAACGAAGCCCAGCTGATCGTGCGCGAGAGCCAGGTGGCCCAGTTCGTCTATGTGGGCCAGTTTGCCGACACCCTGGGCCCGGGTCGCCACACGCTCAAGACCGAGAACATTCCCATTCTGGGCGATCTGCTGGGCTGGAAGTACAAGTTCCAGACGCCGTTCAAGGCCGATGTCTATTACCTCGTCACCCGCGTGTTTGCGGGCAACAAGTGGGGCACGTCCAACCCGGTGATGATGCGCGACGCCGACTTTGGCGTGGTGCGGGTGCGCGCCTTCGGCACCTACGATTTCAGAATCGTGGACCCGGTCAAGTTCCTCAAGGAAGTGGCGGGCACCGACCACCATTTCCGGCTCGACGAGTTCAACGACGTCATGCGTTCGCGCATCGTGAGCCTGTTCAGCGAGACGCTGGCCAAGGCCAAGGTGGCGGCGCTGGACGTGGCCACCCGCTACAGCGAGCTGGGCGAGGCGCTGCTGCCACCGCTCAACGAAGCCATGCGCGAGAAGTACGGCCTGGAGATGACCTCCTTCGTGGTGGAAAACGTGTCGGTGCCGCCCGAGCTGGAGCAGGCCATCGACAAGCGCGGCGCGATGACGGCCATCGGCAACCTCAACGACTACGTCAAGTACAACATGGGCAGCGCCCTCGCCGAAGGCAAGGCGGGCACGGCCGGGATCGGTGCCGAACTGGCCGCCGGGCTGGCCATGGGGCAGTCGATGATGCAGGGCATGGGCGGGGTGGCACAGGCGCCTTCGCAGCCTGGCTTGGTGCCTGCGGCCGCCGTGACCGCCGCCGCACCCGCAGCGGCGCCCATCGCGCTCATGACGCCCGAGCAGGTCGCCGAGGCCCTGGGCGTGAGCCCTGCCGACGTGTTGCAGGAGCTGGAGGCCGGCAACCTCAAGGGCCGCAAGATCGGCAGCCAGTGGCGGGTTCCACAGGCCTCTCTGCAAGAGTTCTTGAAGGGCTGAGGCGCGACCGGACATGCAACTGAGTGAAGTCTCCGCGCAGCAGAAGCTGGCCTGTCCGGCTTGCGGGGGCGAGGCGCAGTGGAATCCGGCCAGAAAGGCGCTGGTCTGTGCCTATTGCGGTACCGAATCGCCTTACGAGGTGAAGGACAGCGGCGAGATCGTCGAGCACAATCTGGTCGCGGCCTTGCAGGCCATTCCGGCCAGTGCGCGCGGTTGGCAGGGCGACCGGCGCGCGGTGAAATGCCAGCATTGCCAGGCCATCAGCGTGTTCACCGGCGCGCAGCAGGGGCGGGCCTGTGACTTCTGTGGTTCCAGTGCTTTGCTGCCGTTTGAGGAAACGGGTTCCATCATCCGGCCCGAGAGCCTGTTGCCCTTTGCGGTGGCCGAGTCGACCGCGCGCGACAAGTTGCGGCATTGGTACCGCTCGCGCTTCTGGGCGCCCAACAACCTGGGTGGCAAGGCGCTCACCGACACGCTGCACGGCGTCTACCTGCCGTACTGGACCTTTGACGCCGACGTGAGCGCCGACTACACCGCCGAAGGCGGCGAGCGCTACAAGAACAGCAAGGGCGAGACCCAGATCCGCTGGTTTCCGGTGAGCGGCCAGGTCCGGCATTTTTTCGACGACACCCTGGTGTGCGGTTCCAGGGGCGTGCCCCCGCGGCTTGTGCGGTCGGTGGAGCCCTTTCCTACCACCTCGGATGCGCTCAAGCCCTACGACCCGGGTTACCTGAGCGGCTGGACGGTCGAGCGCTACCAGCTCGATCTGGTCGCGGCCGCGCAGCAGGGCCGCGCGCGCATGGTCGACGGCATCCGCGGGCTGTGCGCACAGGACATCCGCGCGGACACGCACCGCAACCTGCAGGTGAACCCGCGCTTTGAACGCCAGACGTTCAAGCACGTCCTGTTGCCGGTGTGGCTGGTGGGCTACCGCTACGGCGCCAAAGACTTTCAGGTGCTGGTCAACGGCGCCACTGGCCAGGTGGCTGGCGAGTACCCCAAGAGCTGGGTCAAGATCGCTCTGGCGGTTATCGCCGCGCTGATCGTGCTGTTCGTGGTGGTCGCCCTGGAAGGCCGCTGAGGCCGATTCGCCCACCCCGCGGGTCGCTGTCGTTGGCTCAGCGCCCCATCTGTTTTTTCAGGTCGGCGCAATGGTCCTTGGCCGGGCGCGGCGGCGTGATCCATTGGCGGTCGGCCAGGAGGGTACTGCCGGGCTCGCTGCGCACCTCACCGGCGCCGTCGCGGGCCAGCGACAGCACCACGCGGTGGTCCTGGCCGGGCGCCAGGTGTCGCGGCACTCCCAGGTCGCGCTGCACATGGGCATTGCCCGCGATCAGCAGCACGGTCTGGCCCGGCCGCTGTGCTGCCGAAGCGGTCTGGGCCAAGGCGCGGTCGCGCGCGAGCTGGATGCGAGTCATGGGCGCGATTTGCGATTCGGGCAACAGGTCGCAGTGACCGCTGCGCATGGCCTCGCGCTGGCGTTGCAAAGCCTCTGCGGGCAAGACGGCGTCGAGGGCGGTGTCGGCCATGACCGGGCGCATGCGGGACCGGGGCAGGTTGCCGCCCAGCACCGGCACCCCGGCGCGCACCGCCGTCATCACCACCGGACCATAGACCGTCCAGTCCCAAGCGCCGCTGTTGCGGGCTTCCAGCCATTGCAAGGCCTCGCGCACCTGCGCTTCGCTGGCGCTGGCGGGCAGGCCGGTGGTGCTGTGTCCCTGTTCGACCATCTCCAGCACCACCGCAGCCAGATGGCCCTGCTGCGCGATCTGCGCAATGGCGGCGCGTTGCAGCGCCTGGTGCTCGGGGGCGTCGTGCTGTTCGCCCAGCAGCAGCAGCGGGGTGGGCAGCAGGCCGCTCAGGTCGGCGTTGGGACGGGCTTGGGGGAGATCGGCGGCGCAGGCGGCCAGCACGGCGGCCACCGCCAGGGTCCACCAGGCTCTGCGTGCCGCCCGGGGGCTGACAGCGGTTCGACAGTTCATGGCCGGATACTACGCGGCTTGCCCTTTCCGCAAGCCTCGCCTGTGAATCCGCCGAATCCTGTCCGCCGACCGGAGCGCCCGCCGCACGGTGTGCGCTTTCCCGCGCGGGTCGCGCTGACCTTGTTGGTGGCCTGGGCCGCGGCGCAGGCGTGCCTGGCGATGGACACACCCATTCCCTGGATGATCGGGCCGCTGGTGGCGACCGCGCTGGTCTCGGTCTTTGGTGCTCCCAGCGCCAGCTGGTCGCCCCTGCGCAACACCGGTCAATGGGTCATTGGTGCGGCGCTGGGTCTGTATTTCACACCCCAGGTGGGCACCCTGGTGGCCGGTCTGTGGTGGGCGATCGCGCTGGGCATTGTGTGGGCGCTGGCGCTCGGCCTGGCTTTCGGCGCCTGGCTGCAGCGCGTGCATGCGGTGCAGCTGGCACCGTTGACGCCGGCCCAGCGCTGGAGCACCACCTACTTTGCCGGTGCCATTGGCGGCGCGTCCGAGATGACGCTGATCGCCGAGCGGCACGGTGCGCGCACCGATCTGGTCGCCGCTGCGCACAGCCTGCGCCTGCTGCTGGTGACGCTGACCATCCCGTTCGCCATGCACGGCTGGGGCGTGAGCGGGCTGGACCTGGACACACCCGGTGTTCGTGGCGTCTCGCCCACGGGTTTTGCCGTCCTGGCCGCGTTGACCCTGGCGGGCGCGCTGGTCATGCGCCGCCTGGGTCGCGCCAACCCCTGGTTCATGGGGGCGTTGCTGGTCGCCATGGCGCTGACGCTGTCGGGGGTCACGCTGTCGGCCCTGCCGGGCTGGCTCACCGCGGCGGCCCAGCTGGTCATCGGCGTCAGCCTGGGCGTGCGCTTCACCCCTGCCTTTGTGCACACCGCTCCGCGCTGGCTCGGCTCGGTGGCGCTGGCCACGGTGGTCATGATGGTGTTGTGCGCGGGCTTTGCCGCTGTGCTGTCCCAGGTCACCGGCCTGCACCTGGCCACGCTGGTGCTGGGCACATCGCCTGGCGGCATTGCCGAAATGGCCATCACCGCCAAGGTGTTGCAGCTTGGGGTGCCAGTGGTCACCGCATTCCAGGTCTGCCGCCTGGTGGCGGTGCTGGTGTTGGCCGAGCCGGTGTACCGCCTGTGGACGGCGCACCGCTCGGCGGGTTCAGAGCCCTGAGGCAGTGCCCCGGGGCGCTCAGTGGCGGAAGCGTCCTTCGCGGGTGACGATGGCCAGATCCACCAGCGGCAGACCGGTGTGGACGCCGTTGCGGTAGATCACCTCCAGCCCTTCGATCTGGAGGGCGGCGTCCTTCAGGCCCGCGACGAAACTTTCCCGGGTGGGAATCGGGCCGGCGCGGCGCAACGCCTCCACCAGGGCTCGGGCGGTCGTGTACCCCTCCAGGCTGCCATACGAAAAGTCCTCTCCGGGTTTGTAGCCCTTGAAGGCGTCCTGGTAAGCGCGGGTGATGGCGGTCTTTCGCTCCCAGGGGCTGGGCATCACCTGGGCGAAAATCATGGCGTGCGCCAGTTCTCCCAGGTGATTGGCCAGCTGTGTCGAGCCCGAGTTGACGCCGAAGAACTGGGTTTTCAGACCGTTGGACCGCGCTTTGCGTATGAGTTTTTCATACATCCCGATGCCGCCGTGATTGAACACCATCTGCGCACGGCTGCTGGTGAGCTGGGCCACCATGGCGTTGAGTTCGGCGTCGCCCGCGTCGGACTTGAAAGGCATGTCGGCCACCAGTTCCAGCCCCATGGGCTGGCTGAGCTTGCGCACGTTGTCCAGATGCTGTTGGCCCGTTTCGGAGTCCGAGCGCAGGAAGCCGATCCGCGTCATGCCCAGGCTCTTGGCGTGTTCCATCAGGGCGCGGAACTCGTCCTTGTGTTCGGCCCGCACCGGAAACACCAGGGGCTGGTGGGGCGTGCGCAGGGAGGGCGATCCGGCCATCGGCCCAAAAAAAGGCACCTTCAGGGCGTTGGTGGCTTTCATCACCGCGGTGGACGGTCCGCCTTCAATGGAGCCGAACACGATGAATACCTTGTCCTGCGTGATCAGCTGCCGTGCGTTGGCCTCTGCCTGGGCAGACTTGTTGTCATCGTCCAGCACTTTGACCACGACCTTCCGGCCCGCAATGCCGCCCTGGCGATTCACCTGTGTGAGGTAGGTCTGGACGCCGTCGAGCACGGCCACGCCGTAGTCGTTCTTGCCACCTTGCAGCGTGATGCTCTGGCCAATCAGGAACTGCTGGGCTGTGACGCCGTCCTCGGCTTGAGCGCCTGGGGAGGCCAGCAGGGTGGTCATGCCCACCGAGATCAGCCAGCGGTGGATGGAGACGCGCCGGTTCATTTTTTTTTCTCCTCCAAAACTCAAGTCTGCACGTCTCGCACCTTCTCTGCCACGATCTGGATCAAGAAAGCTTGGAAAAGCGAGAAAGCCGTCACATCGCATCAGCGACGTGTCGGCTTTCGGGGAATCGGGGCAGTAGAAGGGTGATCAGTGCATGACCACCGGCATCTGGGCCAGCGTGGCATAGCCTTCGAGCGTGTCTTCCACTTCCTCTTGCGAGGGCATGTCTTTTTGCCAGGCGGTGATCTGGATCTGGAACATTTCGGCCCAGGAACCGTCCAGGTAGACCTCTTTGCCCGAGCGTTTGTCCACGATTTCGAAACCGTGGCGAGGGATCTGGGGCCCCTCGTCGGTCACGACCTCACCCTCGACGGGCGCGTTGGCCAGAATGTGGACCACGGCGAAAGCATCGGAGTCGTAGAGCATGTGCATGGTTTCAATATCCTTCAAAACAAGAAACCTCGTGTCTTGTGAACCTTATATCGGCAAATCGGCGCACCACTTCAGGCCTGTGAAGCTTTTAGATGGGCCCGACGCCATAAGATTCAAGATGCGTGTGTTTTTGGGCACAGTTCATCGCTTCAAGGCGGCCGCTGGCGCAACTGCTGGTCGGCCAGGTCGCCGTCGGGCTCGGTGATCCGGATGCGAACCGGCAGGTATTGCAGTTCCGGTGCCAGCCAGATGTCGACCGTGTTGTCGTGCTCCTGGCGGGGAGGGCGTGTCAGGCGGCGTGCGATCACGCTGCCCGCCGGCAGCGCAAGCGTTTCTTCGGGGCCCACCTGGAACGACCAGGTTTCCGCGTCGCCGGTACCCGCCACCTGCAGGCGCACCGTCTGACCGGCGGCATAACCATCGGGCCGGGCCTGGAACAGCGCTGCGAGCTGCAGGAACACCGAAAGCCGGTCCTGTGCACCCGGCAGAAGCGGTGCGTCGGGCGCGTTGCTGCTGAAGCGGATGCGCTGCCCGGCCTGGTCGAAGTGGGTGGCCTTTTCGGTGCCTCGTCGGCGATCGCCGAATCGCTCCGGGGCGAGACCCTGCGAGTCGAGGCGCCCCCGGCTGGTTTGCACCCGATTGCCCACGAGGAAGGCGTTGATCTCCAGCTCGGCCGTGTAGCGGCTGCCGCTGGGCTTCCATCGCAGATGCGCATCGGCGCTGTAACGCAGTCCCTTCGTTCGGCCGAAAACCTCGTACCGCAAATCTGCCGGGCCCGGGGGCTGGGCGGGGGGCAGGGGCGTGCGGTTGGTCGAGGTCAGGACAACTGGGGTCGGTGCCGGGGCAGCGGCCACCAGCACGACGTCGGGTGGAGGGGCGCCCGGTGCCTCGCTGTGAGGCTTGTTCAACGGCGGTGGGTCGCCGGCGACCTGACCGACCGGCGACTCGACAGGGGATGCTGCAGCGGGCACTTCGTCCGGGTCGCTCGGAGCGGGCGGGTTCTGGGCAGCCTGGGTGGGTTCTGCACGGAGCACATTGGCAGCGGGGCGGGGCGGGCGCGGGCTCACATCCGGAGCAGCAGGCGTGTTGTCGGCGAAGGGTTGGGGAGTGGGCACGATCCGCACGCTGCCGATGGTGACCGGGGATGCTTGGGGGATGTTTCCGCCGCCTTGGCCGCTTTGTCCGGCAGCGGTTGACGCGGTGGCTGCCGCCTTGAGCGGCGCCTCCGCTTGGGTGGGGCTGTCGTGCCAGCCTGGCCAGCTCCCTGCCAGCAGCCAGACATGAATCAGCAGCACACCCGCGGTGAGCCACAACAGGGCTCGCCAGCGCTGGGGGGCTTGTCCGGATCCGGGCATGGGTCTTCAGACGGCCGGATGGTGCCCCAGATCGGCGCTCAGCTGCCGGGCGCACAGTTTCAGGGCCAGCGCGGGCGGGCCGTTCCAGTCGGTGTCCAGCGTGGCGACCGAGCCGAGCAGCACCAGTCCCAGCACCAGCCGACCCTGCGCGTCGAACACCGGTGCGCAGAAACCGCCCACGCCAGGGAGCAGGCTGTGCACGACGCGACCCAGCCCGTGCGAGCGGGTTTCCGCCAGCATGGCCTGCACCTCTTGCGGCGTTTGCGGCACGTCGGTCAGCGGCACGCCGGTCAGCGGCAGCTTTTTCAGGCGTGCGAGTTCGTCGCGGATCATGGGTGCGATGCGCTCGGCGTCGCGCCCCTCGCCACCCATGAAGGCGGCAAAACAACGGCCGGTGGCCGAGGTCAGCAGCGGCATCACGTCGCCCAGCCGCAGCGTGACCGGCACCGTCTGCGGCGCCTCGGTCCAGTGCACCATGGTCGGACCCTGATTCCCCCAGACGGCGATGGCCAGTGTGTGGCCGGTGTCCTGCAGCAGCCCGACGACCCGCTCGCGCGCGAGTTTCACCGCGTCGATGCGCGACAGGCTGGCCAGGCCCAGACGCAGCGCGGCGGGACCGAGGTCGTAGCGGGTGCTCACCGGGTCCTGCATCACCAGGCCCATGCGCTGGAAACTCACCAGGTAGCGGTGGGCCTTGGCCGCGCTCATGCCCGCGGCGGCGGCCAGGTCACGCAACATCAGCGCACCGGGCGCTCTGGACAAGGCGTCAAGCAGCTCGAAGCCGACCTCCACCGACTGGATGCCGGCGCGCAGGTGTTCGCTGCCTTCGACCGGCTCGGTCGTGGCTTCGGTGGCGGGTTTTCTGGCAGCGGGCATGGGTGGTGTTGAGCGGGGTGGGACGGCGTCGTCGAATGCGGCCGACCAGGATGCAGGCCGGTCTAGGCGCGCGTGGTGGCGTTGAACTAGAATCTGATACTTACGGATAGGTTAACTGATTTCACTATTCGTAATCTTGGGGATGCCGATCCCGGCCCTGAAATGGTGCCGGTCCGGGCAGAATCCAACCTTTCATCCCATTTGCGGCAGCAGGAGACACGCATGAAACTCGCCACTTACAAAGACGGCTCGCGCGACGGACAACTGGTGGTGGTCTCGCGCGACCTCTCGACGGCCCATTATGCGACGGGCATCGCCCACAAGATGCAGCAGGCGCTGGACGACTGGAACTTCATCGCCCCCCAGTTGCACGACCTGTACGTGACGCTCAACCAGGGCAAGGCGCGCCACGCGTTCCCGTTCGATCCGGCCCTGTGCATGGCGCCGCTGCCGCGCGCCTACCAGTGGGCCGACGGCTCGGCCTACATCAACCATGTCGAGCTGGTGCGAGCCGCGCGCCACAGCGAAGTTCCGGCCACCTTCTACACCGACCCGCTGATGTACCAGGGCGGCAGCGACGACTTCATCGGCCCTTGCGACGATGTGGTCGTGCCCAGCGAAGAGTTCGGCATCGACTTCGAGGCCGAAATCGCTGTCATCACCGGTGACGTGCCCATGGGCGCCACGCCCGAGCAGGCGCTGGACGGCGTGCGGCTGCTGATGCTGGTGAACGACGTGTCGTTGCGCAACCTGATCCCGGCCGAGCTGGCCAAGGGCTTCGGCTTCTTCCAGAGCAAGCCGGCCAGCGCCTTCAGCCCGGTGGCGGTCACGCCCGATGAATTGGGTGACGCCTGGACCGGCGGCCGCGTGCACCTGACGCTGCAGAGCACCTGGAACGGCCGCAAGGTCGGCATGTGCGACGCCGGCCCGGACATGACCTTCCACTTCGGCCAGCTGATCGCCCACCTCGGCAAGACGCGCAACGTGCGCGCCGGCTCCATCATCGGCAGCGGCACCGTCAGCAACCGCGGCGTGGAAGTGGACGGCAAGAAAGAATGGCCCAAGGGCTACAGCTGCATCGCCGAAAAGCGCTGCATCGAAACCATCCTCGACGGCCAACCGAGCACCGAATTCATGAAGTTCGGCGACACCATCCGCATCGAGATGAAGGGCAAGGACGGCCAGAGCATCTTTGGCGCGATCGACCAGAAGATCGCGCCGCTGCAGACCGCCTGAGGTGCTTCAGGTCCTGACGCGGCCGTCGCCCGTCAGCATGGACAGTTCCACGAAGCTCGACGCCACATGGTCGGTTGGGCTGAACGACACGCTGAACCCGCCCATGGACAGGTTGCGGATGCTCTCCAGCCCGTCGATCAGGCTGTCGCGTGTCAGGCGGCCGCTGGCGCGGCGCATGCCTTCGGCAAACAGCCTGGCGGCCATGTAGCCTTCCATGCTGGAGAAGTTCGGCTGCACTTTTTTGCCGCCCTGCTCGATGGCCGCGAGGAATTCGCGCGTCACCTGGCGAGAAGCGCTGTAGGGCGTGGGTACCACCTGCGACACCACCACGCCAGCACCTTCCTTGCCCAATTCGTCGGCCAGCGCCTGGGTACCGACGAACGACACGTTGAAAAACGTGCCGCCGAAACCGGCCTTGCGCGCCGCGCGGATGTAGGCCGCGCACGAAGCGTAAGCGCTCACCTGCACCACCGCGTCAGGCTGGGCCGCGTTGATGGTGGCGACCGCCTTGGCCACGTCCACCGAGTTGCGCTCCACCGTGGCGGTGGCCACCGGCTTGAGCTGCTGTGCGGCGAGCGCGAGCGTCACGCCGTCCAGCCCGGCCTTGCCGTAAGCATCGTTCTGGTGAAACACCGCGATTTTCTTCAGGCCGAGGTTGGTCAGCTGCCGAACGATGAGCGCGGTTTCGTCGTTGTACGAGGCGCGCATGTGAAAGGCCAGGCGGTTGAACGGCAGGCGCAGCGACATGGCGCCGGTGAACGGCGCAAAAAAGGGCGTGTCGGCCTTGGTGGCCAGCGGCAGTGCGGCCAGGCTGGTGGGCGTGCCGATGTAGCCGAACAGGGCGAACACGTCTTCACCGAGTAGCTGGCGGGTGTTGTCGGCGCAGCGGTTGGGTTCGTAGCCGTCGTCCAGTTGGCGAATGTCGACCCGCGTCTGCACGCCGCCCTGGGCGTTGAAGGCGTCAAAAAACAGCTTGGCGCCGGCGTGGAACTGGATGCCCAGCTGGGCCGCGGCGCCGGACAGCGCAGCCGATTGGCCGAGCACGATGCGGTTGCCGGTCTGGGCACGGAGCACCGGGGTGCCGAGCAGCGAGGCGCCGGCCACCAGGCCGCCGAAAGCGCGCCGGGAGAGGCCGCGCTGGGAATGAGGGGTTGTCATATGGGGAATGGGTAGGTCAGACATGTCGAGACCGGGCAAACTTCAAGGCAACCATGCTACAGACGGTGTCCCCTCCGGGAACGTCGCCCGGCTGGCCAAATGCACCGCCGGTCGCTTGGCGGGCGCTCAGTGTGCGTAGATGCGATCCAGCGAGGCAAAGCCCTTGACTTCGATGGGGTTGCCGAACGGGTCGCAGAAAAACATCGTCCACTGCTCGCCCGGCTCGCCCGCAAAGCGCTGCTGCGGTGGCAACACAAAATCCATGCCCGCCGACGTCAACCGCGCGGCCAGCGCCTGCCACTCGGGTAACAACAGCACCAGCCCGAAGTGCGGCATGGGGACCAGTTGGTCGCCCACATGCCCGGTGAGCGTGGTCTTGAACGGTTCCCCCAGGTGCAGTGAAATCTGGTGACTGAAGAAATCGAAGTCCACCCAGGTGCCGGTGCTGCGGCCTTCGGTGCAGCCCAGCACACCGCCGTAGAAGCGGCGCGCTTCATCCAGATCGGTGACGTGGAACGCGAGGTGAAATAGGCTGCGCGCGGGCAGGGTGGTGGGCTGAATGGACATCGCCACAGAATAACAAAGCCCGCCGGCGGGGTGCCTGCGGGCTGGTTTCACCTCTGCGTCGGATCGGGAGCCTTCTGGTCGAACTTCACGAAATACTGGCGCGCCATCGCCACCACTTGCGCGTCGGTCGGGTGGTCGCTGCTGACCACGTCGACAATCGCTTTGTCCACCGCGTGCGCGTTGTGTTTGCAGAAATCGCGGAACTCGTTCTTCGCATTGGCCGGGCCGGTCAGCAGCACCTCGGACACACCGGCCAGCGCGTCGGCCACCTGTTTGAAGAAGTCCTTGTCGGGGCCCACATGGCCGTGCTTGGGGGTGTGGTGGCTGCGGGCCTTGACGCGCTGCGCCTCGACGTGCTCCTTGTCGAACATCATCACGTGGGCCTGGCTGTGGTCCATCCAGACGACGGCGTGGAAGGTGGTCATGCGGGGGTCTCCTTTGAGGGTTGAAAAAAATGAAAGGGTTCAGTAGCCGGCCGGGCGCACGCTGCCTTGGGCATGTTCGAGTTTTTCCTGGCACGCCACACAGCGCAGGGCGGTCGGGCTGGCGTGCAGGCGCGCGTTGGCGATCTGCACACCGCAGTCGAGGCACAGGCCGTAACTGCCGTCGGCAATGCGCTTGAGGGCGGCGTCGATCGCGACCAGTTCGGCCGACTCGCGCTCCTCCAGGGCAAACGCAAGATCGCGCTCGGCATCGGCCTGGGCCCAATCGTCACCCACGTTCTCACGCGCCTCGGCGGCCGATTCGGCGCGTCCGATCTTGCCGCCTCGCTGGGCGCGAATCTGGGCCAGCAACTCGGCCCGCATCTGGTGCAACTGGTCTTTGAAGGTTTCGGAAATGTTCATGGTCATCGAATGCTCCTTGTCGCCGGGAGCCGACGGTGGCCAACCCCCTTTGTAGCCATCTTGCGCCGGTATCCGGTGCCGGTGTTTGACGCACGTCAACGGGGTACGCGAACGGGAAGGTGCCCGGGAAAACACCGCCCGTTCGCTGCAATTTCCGGCCAACGGAAGGGGCAGAATTCCCCGTTGAATCCCTTCACCCAATTCGGGCTGCCTGCGCGCAGCCCCGCACCGGAGACCCGCATGACCCCCGTGGACTACAGCCGCTACCAGACCCTTGCCATCACCCGCCGCGGCCCCACCGTGGACGGCGTGCCCTCGGTGCTCGACATCCAGATGCGCGCCGACGGCCCTGGTGGCAACGGCAAGCTGCCCACCGCCGGGCACGAAGGCCACTGGGAGCTCTCCGAAATCTGGCGCGATGTGGGCCGCGACGACAGCGTGCGTTGCGCCGTGCTGCGCGGCAGCGGCATGGGCTTTTCCGGCGGTGGCGACCTGGCGCTGGTACAGGACATGGCGACCGACTTCGAGGTGCGCACCCGGGTGTGGAAGGAAGCGCGCGACCTGGTCTACAACGTCATCAACTGCGACAAGCCCATCGTCAGCGCCATGCACGGTCCGGCCGTGGGCGCGGGGCTGGTGGCCGGCCTGCTGGCCGATATCTCCATCGCCGCCAAGAGCGCCAAGATCGTCGACGGTCACACCCGTCTGGGTGTGGCGGCCGGCGACCACGCCGCCATCGTCTGGCCGCTGCTGTGCGGCCTGGCCAAGGCCAAGTACTACCTGATGCTGTGCGACCCGATCAGCGGTGAAGAGGCCGAACGCATCGGGCTGGTCTCGCTCGCGGTGGACGACAGCGCGCTGCTCGACAAGGCGTACGAAGTCGCCGACCGCCTGGCCTCAGGCAGCCAGACCGCGATCCGCTGGACCAAGTACTCGCTCAACAACTGGCTGCGCCAGGCCGGCCCTGCCTTCGACACCTCGCTGGCGCTCGAATTCATGGGGTTTGCCGGCCCCGATGTGCGCGAAGGTGTGGCATCCTTGCGGGAGCGTCGCGCCCCTCGTTATGGCGTGGACAGCTGAGCGGTTTGCAGACCTCGCAACGACCCACCAGGAGACTCCCATGAGCGACACATCGGGCAGCGGTTTCGGCAAATACGTGCCGGGTTTTGAATTTCTGCAGAGCCTCGCCGGCCAGGCCGCGGGGGGCGTGGCACAAGGCATCGGCAACAGCATTCCGCAGATGCCCAACCTGGGCAACTGGGTCGCGCCGACCTTCAATGTGGAAGACCTCGAAAAACGCATCGAGGAGCTGAAGGCGGTGCATTTCTGGCTCGACCAGAACTCCAAGGCCCTGGGTGCGACCATCCAGGCGCTGGAGGTGCAGAAGATGACGCTGGCCACCCTGAAGAACATGAACTTCAGCCTGGGTGATGTGGCCAACGCGCTCAAGATCAAAGCCGCCGACGCGGTGGCCGGTTTCACGGGCGCTGCGGCGGCACCCGCGCCCACGCAGTTCGCCGGTCTGGAGATCCCGCCGCGCACCTACGGAACGCCCGCCGCACGCGAGCCCGAGGCCGAGGCCGAGCCGGAGGACGATGAAGAGGAAGCGCCAGAAGCAGCAGCCTCTCCAGCCCCCGTGCCGCGCAAGAAGCCGGTGCGCAAATCCGCAGCGCCCGCGCCCGCTGGCGGCGTCGTGGACCCGTTGCAATGGTGGGGCGCGCTGTCCCAGCAATTCCAGAACATCGCCGCCACCGCCATGAAGGATGTGGCCAAGCAGTCCGCGCTGGACACCACCCGCCAGGTGGCCACTGGTCTGACCGAGCAGGCCGTGAAAACCGCCACCGGCATGGCCGGCAAGGCGGCCGGCAGCGTGGCGCGCAACGTGGGCAGTGCCGTGGGCATGGGCAAGGCCGCGGCCCGCGCCGTGACCGGCAGCCCGGCAGCCGCTCGACCGGCTGCCAAACCGGCCGCGAAAAAAGCCGCAGCCCAGAAGAAGCCAGCCAAGAAAGCGCCCCAGCGCGCCGCGTCGGCACCGCGACCTTCTTTGGTGCAGCCGCTGTCGCCCGGCGACTGGACCCTGCCCACCGCGTTTTTCCCGGGTTTCCAGCCAGTGGCCGCACCCAAGGCTGTGCCGAAAGCGGCGATCAGCAAGACACCAGCCCGGAAAGCGCCAGCCAAAAAGGCCGCCGCGCCGGTGGCGCGTGGGCGTCGCCGCTGAACCGGCCAGAAGCGCCCTTTTTCGCCCGGCACGCCTTGGCATGAAACGCTTTCCCCACGCCCACGCCACCCATCCGCAATGGCGCATGGCCGCTGCGCTGGCCCTGGCCCAGCTGCGTGCGCAGATGGCCTTGCCCGGGCATGCCAGCGCACCCTCGTTGGGCCTGCTCTACATCACCGACCACTATGCCCACCAGGCACAAGACATCCTGGAATGCTTCAGCGCCGAGCTGCCTGAGGTGACCGACTGGGTGGGCACGGTCGGCGTGGGCATCGCGGCCACCAATGTGGAGTACATCGACGAGCCGGCGCTCGCCGTGATGCTGTGCGATCTGAGTCCCGACCAGTACCGGGTGTTCAGCGGTATCGCGCCGCTGTCGGCCAGCGCCAGCGCGGGCGGTTTTGTGGCGCACACGGCGTTGGTGCATGCGGATGCCGGCACGCCCGACCTGGCCGACCTGATCGTTGAAGTGGCCGACCGCACCACCGCCGGGTACCTGTTCGGGGGTCTCGCCGGCAGCCGGGCGGCCAGCGTGCAGTTCGCAGCCAGCAGCGCAGGCAATCTGCACGGCCATGGCGCGGCCAGCGGTGTGTTCCTGGGCGGGCTGAGCGGTGTGGCCTTCGGTCCCGGGGTGGACCTCGTCTCGCGCGTCACGCAGGGCGCGCAGCCGGTGGACCGCGAACGCGTCATCACCGCCGTGGACGGCAACCTCGTTCTCGAACTCGACGGCGAACCTGCGCTCGACGTCCTGCTGCGAGAGTTCAAGCTCTCGCTGGACCGGCCGCAGGAGGCGATTGAAAAGCTGCGCACCACACTGGTGGGTCTGACCGATCCGCAGCACCTGCCGGCCGATGGACCGCGCCGGCGCCACACCCACGGCCAGTTCGGTTCGGAAGTGACGGTGCGACATGTCATCGGCCTGGACCCGGGGCGCCGCGGCATCGCTGTGGCTGCCCACCCGCAGTCAGGGACCCGGCTTGCGTTTTGCGAACGGCATGTGAACGCGGCGCGCGCCGACCTGGTGCGTGTGTGCAGCGAAATCCGGGAGGAGCTGGAGCCCGAAACCATGGACCTGGGCATGGGTGGGGATCTCGGCTTGCCCGATGCGCCACCGTTGCCCGCGCGCCGCATCGCCGGGGCCCTGTACGTGAGTTGCTCCGGTCGAGGTGGCCTGCACTTCGGTGGACCCAGCGCCGAGCTGCAGCTCGTGCGCCGCGCACTGGGCGATGTGCCGCTGGTGGGCTTCTTCGCCGGTGGAGAGATCGCGCACCAGCAGCTCTACGGCTACACCGGCGTGCTCACTGTCTTCACCGCGCCCGCGAACTGATTTGGCCGGCGGCTGCCCGGTGGTTCGCCGGACTCAGGCTTTGGCTGCCTGCCGTGCCCGCGCCCGCTCCAGCGAGCGGTTGGCGTCGAGGATGTGCAGGCCATACATGTCGGCGAATTCGCTGATGCTTTTCCCGCTGGCTTCGAAGGCGCGCAGCAGCGCGTCTTCGCGCGCGGCGCGGGCACTGGCTTCGGCCAGGGCATCGCGGGTGAGTTGGTTGACTTCCTCGTCTTTGCCCAGCACGCGCTGCACGTAGTCGTCGGGCGACAGGCCGGAGGCCTCGTAGGCCTTGAGGATGCGCTGGCGCAGTTTGGGGCGCAGGTCTTCGGGGCTGCGTGCGCCGCGGCGGCGAAACACCTCGATCAACGCGTGGTGCACCTGCTCGGGTGTGAGTGCTTCCACCGGCTGGCCAGCCAGGTCGTGCCGCTGCAGGCCTGACGCGACCACGGTGAGGTAGCGCGATGAACGCGCGTGCAGCGCCAGCGCGGCCTTGAGGCTGTCTTTTTGCAGCACGTCCGGGTGGGCGGCGAGCAGGTCTTCAAAGATGCCGCGCTTGAGCGGCAGAAACTCCGCGCCGAACAGCACCGGGTACAGCGCGGCCAACTGGTCGAGCACCGGGTGGTGGCGTGCTGGCGCCTGACCAGCGGGCCGCTCGTTGGGGGCCGCGCGCTGCGGGCGGCGCTCACCGCCGTTGCGGCCGTCAGATTGGCCCCCGTTGCGCCCCCCGGTCTGGCGTGGCGGGCGTGCGTCAGCGGCGGGCTGCGCGGCCTGGCCCTCGGCGGGTGCTGGTGTGGCGTTGTCGGGTGTGTCGTTGGCGATGGCGTTCATGGCGGAGCGAAGAAAAAAGAAGCCCGTTTCCGGGCAAGCCCGACATCATGCCAGCCCGGGCGCGGCATACCCGCAACAAGCGAAGGGAAGCTCATCCAAGGGCGCCGCGGAACTGGCTCCGCCAGGCCGCCAGCGCCGCCCCCTTGAGGGGGTCGCGCGCAGCGCGGGGGGGTGGGTCATCTACTTGCGCAATTGCTCAATTGCGCAAATGCTTCAAATTCCCACCGCCGCATGGCCAGCACCAGTGTGTAGCCCTCGCGGTCTTTGTCGGCCAGTTTCTGGTCGGTCTGGTGCTGTTGCGCAAAGTCTTGCGCCACGCGTTGCAGCCGCTCCATGAACAACGGCGCCAGCATGCGCTTGACGCTCGATTCGGCCATGCCCATGGTCTGCGCCAGGTCGGCGTAAGTCAGTTGCGCGGCCTTGAGTTCTTTTTTGACGGCGGCGACAAGGTCGATGGTGGTGCTCACGGGGAGTCCTTCGTGCCGCACTCGGCGGATCGAGCTGGCTTGGGGCGGGCCGGTTCGCGTCCAACCGGGGCTGGGTTTCGGTAGGAGATGCCGGTGGTGATGGTGCTTTGGACCGTATCGGATGGTTGCTCTCCACGACCGACCTTGCCTTCGCCAGGCTTTCCAGGCTGTGGGCGCCCGCTGCCGTCCTCCGCGGTTCGATTCAAGGCCATGACCGCGGTGCCGTAGAAAGAAGACCCCGCCGCCGATGACGCTGCGTTGCGCAACGCGGCCCAGGCTGAGTGAGTGTCGGCCAGCATGGTGGCTGTTCAAGCCCGAGGCCCGCTGGCCGATATCCAACCTACGGCCGGGTGACCGGCCCGGCACTCGAATAACCATGAATCGCGACCCGCTCGATCACTACCGCACCCTTTACGTGCAGCCTGACGCACCGACCGAAGTGATCAAGGCCGCCTGGCGCGCGCTCATGAGTGCGCGTCGCGTGCACCCGGACCTGGGCGGCGACCACGAAACGGCCGTGCACTTGAACACCGCTTACGAGGTGCTGAGTGACCCCACGCGCCGCGCGGCCTACGACCGTCGGCCGCCGCCGCCAGCCGGGCGCAGCAGCGAGCCGGCCGCCAGCAGAGATGCACCGGGCGAGCGATCGGCCGCCACCGGCGCGGATCAAAGCAGCGGCGCCGCCTGTCCGTTCTGCCAGCGTCCTCACGCTGGCGCGTCCCGTCGCGACAGCCGTTGCATCGGATGCAACAGCCCCCTGGCGCCGCTGCCGGAGTCAGCGTCGCGCCTGGGTCGCCGCGATGACGATCATGGCCGCCGACGCGATCCCCGATTCGCCCGCGACGCGGTCGTCCAGCTGTGGCTGCCTGGCGAGTTCCGGCCAAGAGCTGCCCGTCTCCACGACCTGTCCTTCTCCGGGCTGCAGTTGCATGCTTCCGATCCGTTGCCGCACGGTCAGGTGGTGCGCGTGGTCGCGCCGTGGTTCGAAGCCTTGTTCACCGTGGTCGGCAGCCGGCGCGTGCGAGCTGGTCATGCACTGCACGGTCGCTTGCTCACCCTCCTGATTCAGCAGCAGGCGCGCGGCATGTATGTGAATTCGCGGGCCTGACGCCACCGGCCGCTGCCGCCGCTGTCCGGGGGTGCCGAGCGGTTCCACGTGCGTACTCCGTGCCGCCGTGCTGGCGTGACCGACCGGATGGTGGTGCCGACACGGTCACAATGCCTCGAATACACCCGATCTGGAAGCTACTCCCATGAGCAAAACCCTGCGTCTGTCCGAGAAATGGTTCCACCGCGGCCTGTGGCTGGTGGCGTTTTTGTTTGCCTGGTTCCTGACCGGCCTCGGCAGCACCATCGTGGGCGATCTGCCGCAGGTGGAGCAGACCCGTTCGCTGGAAGACTTCATGGACCCGCAGCGCACGCCCGTGTTGAAGGCGTCCATCAAGACCGCCGAGCGTTCCGCCGAAGAGGCACAGGCCGCACTGGACCAGGCGCAGCTCAAGCTGCAGACGGCCCGCGCCGACAACCGCGCCGCGCGTGAAACCTTCGACAACTGGCTGGCCACGCGCAGCGTCACGCAGCGTGCCGAGCAGGATCAGGAGGTGTTGCAGCGCACCCGGGAGCTTGACGGTCTGCGGCAGGCCGAGCGCACCGCGCTGTCGGCGGTCGAGCGGCAAGAGCAGGTGGCGCTCGACGCGCGGCAGGCGCAGCAGCGCGCTCAGGCCGAGTTGGTCACCCTGGAAGATGCAGCCCGCAGCAGCTACGTTGAATCGCAGCGCGCACAGGAGCTGCGGGTCTTCGTTTACCGGCTGGCGCTCACGCTGCCACTGCTTGTGCTGGCGGGCTACCTGTTCAAGAAACACCGCAAGGGATCGTCGTGGCCGTTTGTGTGGGGCTTCATCTTCTTCGCGCTGTTCGCCTTCTTTGTCGAGCTGGTGCCCTACCTGCCGAGCTACGGCGGCTATGTTCGCTACATCGTGGGCATCGTGCTCACGGTGATCGGCGGCCGCTATGCGATCCAGGCGCTGCAGCGCTATCTGGAGCGGCAGAAGCTGGCCGAAGCGCAGCCGGCCCAGACGCGCCAGCGCGAGATGGACTACGACCAGGCGCAGGCGCGCATGACAAAGAACATCTGTCCCGGCTGCGAGCGCACGGTGGACATGAAAGACGGCAAGACCGACTTCTGCCCGCACTGCGGCCTGTGCCTGTTTGACCACTGCGGCCACTGCAAGACGCGCAAAAACGCGTTTGCGCGCTACTGCTTTTCGTGTGGCACTTCCGCCGAATCGCTGCAACAGCGGCCAGAACCTGCTTCGGCGAGCCCAGCCTGAGATCAGGCCCTGGCTGGCCGCCGTTCCTCGCGCACCAGCCGGGCCATGGCCCACAAACCGAGTGCCGGGCCCACCGCCAGCCAAGGCAGCAGCGCCCCCAGGCTGATGGTTTGCGCCAGCGAGACGAACAGCAGGATGCTCACGATCGAGATCCCAAAGCCGATGCTGTTGGTGAGCGTGAGCACGCTGCCCACGGCCTGCGGTGGCGCGTTGCGCGCGGTGAGGGTGGAGAACTGCGGCGAGTCGCCCGAGACGGTGATGCCCCAGAGCAGCAGCCAGCCGTAGAACAGCGGCGCGGGCGCGTCGATGACGAACGGGGTGGCCAGGCAGCACAGCCCGCTGATGGCCAGTTGCAGCGTGGCCACGCGCGCACTGCCCCAGCGCAATGCCACCCAGCCGCCGCCAGCGCAGCCCAGCGCGCCAGCGCCCAGCACCCAGAACGCCGCCCACGACACATCGGTGCCGCTCAGGCGCGTGGCCAGCACCATCGGCACCATCACCCACACGGTGTACAGCTCCCACATGTGGCCGAAGTAGCCCAACACCGAGGCGCGCACGCGGCCGTCGGTCCACACCGTGGCCAGCGCTCGCCACTGCAGGGTGGTGACCCGGGCCTGGGCGTGGGGCGGGTCGCTGGTGCCCCAGTACAGCAGCAGCCCGCCAGCGGCAGCGAGCGCCGCCACACCCAGCATGAGCGTGGGCCAGGGGAGGCTGCCGCTGAGCGCGCGCAGCGCGTGCGCGCTGGCCGAGCCGAGCACCAGCGCTCCGATCAGCAGGCCCAGCGCCGCGCCCAGGCCTTTGGTGTACCACTGCGCGGCGATCTTCATGCCCACCGGGTAGATGCCGGCCAGGAACACGCCGGTGAGGAAGCGCCACACGAGGAGCGCTTCGTAGTGCGTGACCATGGCCCAGGCGCCGACCGTGCAACCCGCACCGGCCAGCGCGCAGAACAGGAACACCCGGCGCGGCGCAAAGCGGTCGGCGATGGCGAGCAGCGCAAACACCAGCGTACCGACGATGAAGCCGAACTGCAGCGCCGAGGTGAGCGGTCCCACGGTGCTGGCGGGCCAGCCGAGCTCGCGCTGCAGGTCGGGCATGACGGCATTGACCGCGAACCACAGCGAGGTGCCGGCGAACTGGGCGGTGACCAGCACGGGCAGGATGTGGCGGGGCACGGCGGCTTGCATCATGGTCGCACTGTAAAGGGCTCGGCACCACAGGCCTTGTCGCCGGGCTGACCCGTTGGCTGGCCACTGCGGTAGCCGCTTGCGATACCGGCAGATCAGCTTTACGGTTCTTCGCACACGGTTCGATACTTCTTCACGCGCGGTCGACACGATGGCGCCACCAGCATGTGCTGGGGCCCTTAGGATCTGTATGCGTACGTTGTCGTTGAACGCTGTGACTGCCTCTCCCGCTGCGCGCCGTGGCTGTGTGGCGCTCGGTCTGGCCACCGCGGTGGCCACGCTGGCTGGCTGCTACGTGGTGCCGATCGACCCGCGCACCGGCCAGCCGGCGCCCCTGCCCAGCGGAGCGCCGGTGGTGGTGGCGCCCGCGCCCGCGTTGCCGCTCACCTTCCCCGCCCGGCTCTACCCGGCCAACCCGCAGGCCAGCGGCTACGGCGTGATCAACGCCACCGTGACCAACGACCTGCAAGGTCGCGGCAGCTTCAACGCCAGCATCAACGGCGAGAGTTTTGTGGGCGAGGCCACGCGCAAGGCGGGTTCTTCACGTGAAGGCCTGGCCAGCGGTGCCGGCAACCGCGGCGGTTACCTCAGCTGCCAGTACACGATGAACTCAGCCACGCTGGGCACGGGCACGTGCCGCCTGAACAACGGCGCGGTGTTCACGATGCATGTGGGGAATTGAGCCCCCACAGTCGCTCACTGCGTGTGCTCCTTGCCCCCCGAGGGGGCGCGAATTCAGCTTGGGGCGGCCCGGCGCTGAATTCCCAAGCCCCCACGCTCCGCCGCTGCGCGGGTCGCTGCCCCCCAAGGGGGCTGACCTTGCTCGGGGCGGCCCTTCGCTGCGGTCGTTGAGCCCCCACGCTCCGGCGCGGCTTGTCGTGTGGGGGCTCAGTCCTGCTGCCGGGCGGCCACTTCCGTCTCCACCGCCGTCGGCCCGGACTTGAGGTGGCCCACATACAGCAGCGCCTGTTCGGTGCGCACCGAGGGCACGTCGCCTTCGCGCATGTACAGGAGGTCGGCCGGGCTCACCAGCAGCGGGTTGGCGCTGGTGAGGGGCAACCGGGCCTGCTGGTAGGCCGCCAGCACGAACTGCGAGCAGAAGAAGCGGTCGTTGCGGGCAGCACCCAGCTGGATGGCGGCCAGGCCACGGATACAGGCATCGCGCACCAGCCCGGGAATCAGCGGCAGCTCACAGTATTGGCGCTGGATGGTGAAGGGTGCCTGCAGCACGATGCCCAGCATGTTGTATTTCTTGCCGTCGTGTTCGGCGGCGAAGCGGCGCATGGACTCGGCATGCTCGGGGCGCAAGTCGGGGTGCCGGAAAGCGACGATGGTCGATTCGTCGGCCATGAAGTCGGTGGTGGAGCGGATGCGAACGCCCGAACCCACGGCTTCGGCCACCCGGTCATCGCCCAGGTACAGCGAGGCATGGCTCACCGGCGCCACCGTGAGTGCGCGGATGCCCATGGACACCAGGGCGTTGGTGTTGGACAGGATGATGTCGCCCGCCCTCAGGTCGGCCGCAGCGATGCGCTGGCCGCCGTTGGCCGGGGTCAGCAACAAGCGGCTTTGCAGCCGCACCGGCGACTGGCCTTCGGTGATCGCCATCGGGTCGACGCGGCTGGCGCAGGCGGCCAGGCCGGCCATCAAGCACAGCAGCAACAGAGCGCGAGCGATCGGCGGCATGGGTGGCTCCCGTAATGGATCAGACGCCGCGCGCGCGGTCGGCCTTGAACTGCGCGCGGAAGGCTTCGAAGCGCCCGGCGTCCAGCGCCTCGCGCACTTCGCGCATGAGGTTCAGGTAGTAGTGCAGGTTGTGGATGGTGGCCAACATGGGCCCCAGCATCTCGCCGCAACGGTCCAGATGGTGCAGGTAGGCGCGGCTGAAGCCGTCGCGCCCGCCATCGTCCCAGCTCACGCCTGCCTTGCCCGCGCAGGCATGGCAGGTGCAGGTGGTGTCCAGCGGCTGGTGGTCGGTCTTGTGGCGCGCGTTGCGGATCTTCAGGTCGCCGTAGCGGGTGAACAGCGTGCCGTTGCGCGCGTTGCGCGTGGGCATGACGCAGTCGAACATGTCCCTCGGGCGTGCCCACGCCCATGAGGTAACGCGGCTTGTGGGCCGGCAGGCGGTGCGGCGTGTGCGCCATGATCTGCAGCATCTGCTCTTTGGGCTCGCCCACGCTCACGCCACCGATGGCGTAACCGGGGAAGTCCATCTCCACCAGCGCCTCCAGCGACTCCTGGCGCAGGTGTTCGAACATGCCGCCCTGCACGATGCCGAACAGCGCGTTGGGGTTTTCCAGCCGCGCGAATTCGTCTTGGGAACGCACCGCCCAGCGGCGGCTCATCTCCATGCTCTTGCGGGCTTCGGCCTCGGTGGTCAGGTGGCCGTTGGTCTCGTAGGGCGTGCACTCGTCCAGCTGCATGACGATATCGCTGTTCAGCCCGGTCTGGATCTGCATGCTGACCTCGGGCGACATGAACAGCTTGTCGCCGTTGACGGGAGAAGCAAAGGTCACGCCTTCTTCGGTGATCTTGCGCATGGCGCCCAGACTCCAGACCTGGAAGCCGCCCGAGTCGGTGAGGATGGGCTTGTGCCACTGCTCGAAGGCGTGCAGGCCGCCGAAGCTGGCCATGACCTCGCGGCCGGGGCGCATCCAGAGGTGGAAGGTGTTGCCCAGGATGATCTGGGCGCCCATGTCGTGCAGGCTGGCGGGCATGACACCCTTGACCGTGCCGTAGGTGCCGACAGGCATGAAGATGGGCGTCTCGACCACGCCGTGGTTGAGGGTGAGGCGGCCACGGCGCGCGTGGCCTTCGGTCTTGAGCAGTTCAAACTGGAGCATGCGGCGGATTGTCGCCGAGCCTGCTCCAGTGGTTCAGTTGTTCACCAGCGTGGCGGGCTTGAGCGTCAGGATCCAGGCCACCACCCTGGCAGCGTCGACTTCGCTGATGGCGACCTTGTTGGGCGGCATCGCCAAGCCGCTGACCTTGTCTTTCCAGTGGCTTTCATACGGACTGGAGCCGGCCATCACGGTGGCGGTCAGTTGCTGCTGGGCGCCTTTCACGCTCGAGTACTTGGCGGCCAAGTCTTTCCAGGCCGGGCCGATGGGCGGCAGGCCGTTCGGGCCTTTGGCGCCAGGCTCGATGTGGTGGCAGGTCATGCAGCCCGCACCGCTGGCGAGCTTGATGACGGCATCGTCGTCGCCCGCAGCGGCCCAGGCGGGCGCCGCGAGCAGCAAGGCGGAAAGGATGGGCAAGAGGCGGTTCATGGTGTGTTTTTCCAGGTTCACATGAGGGATGGCCGCAGGCTAGCAGTGCCGCCACAGCGGAGTTTGATCTTGGTCAAGCCGGCCAGTCTGTTTCTCAATTCGAGACAGTGGCGCGCACCCTCTTGAATTCAGCGGGCTGCGCCGTCCGCTTGCGGTGCCACCACCAGCACGGTGCGGTTGCGGTCTTCCACCACCCACAAGCGGCCCTGGCTGTCCTGCGTAATGCCGGCCGGGTTGCCCAGCGGACGCAGGCCCGGCATGGCCGACCAGCCCGAGACGATGTTTTCGCGCGGACCCTGCGGCCGGCCGTCGGCACCGAGTCGCCAGGCCACGATGCGCTGGCCCTGTGCGCGGTGACCGTGCCACACGGCCAGCAGGCGCCCCCTCCAGGGTGTTTCCGGCTGCCCCGCAGCGGCAGGCGGCACCGCCAGCAGCTGCAGCGGCGCCACATGGGCGGGCCAGGCCATGGCCGGCGCGCGGACGCTGGCCGGTCCGCAGCGGGCGCGCCCCTCGTAGCCGCGCGCGGCCACGTTGCGGCCCTTGGCATCGCTCACGCAGGAAGGCCAGCCGTGGTGCGAGCCCGGGCTGAGTTCGTTGAGCTCTTCGGCGGGCAGCTTGGCATCGCTGTAGTCCACCGAGTTCTCGGCCTGCCACAGCCGTTCGGTGCCCGATGAAGCGGGAACCACGGTCAGGCCGAGCGAGTTGCGCAGGCCGGTGGCATAGGGCCGCAGCGACTGCAGCGTGAAACCCGGGCCACCGAGCTGGGCCAGGTACACCGCCGCGCGCGGCTGTGGCCCCGTGGTTTCCGGGCAGGGCAGGGGCTGCTGCTGTTGCCGATTGCGGCAGGCGTCGCTGGTCGATCCGATGTTGATGAAGAGCCGTCCGCCACGGCCAAAGGCCAGCTCTTTCAGCGGGTGCGCGCCGTCGGCCGGCAAGCCGGTGATGAGATCTTCGCGCTGCAGCGCCGTGCCCACCGGCGTGCGCCAGATGGTGCCGGCCTCGCCGATGTAGACCTGCCCGTCGGGCCCGCGCGCCAGACCGTGCGGACGGTCCAGACCGCTGGCCAGGGTGCGCAGCAGGGGTTGGGGGCCGTCCACACGCAACTCCAGCAGGCGGCCCTGGCGCGGCTCCCAGCTGCCCATGTCCACGATCCAGAAGCGCCCGGGCGCCACCTCCAGCAGACGGCGCGGCTTCTGCAGTCCGTCCTGAGCCGTGGCCACCAGGCCCACGCACCAGCCTGGGGGCACCTTGAGCGCGACGCGCGGGTGGCCAGCGCAGCTGCCACGCGTGGCGTAGGCCGTGCTGGCCACGGCGGGCAGTGCCAGGGTCAGGGCGAACAGGCCTGCCAGGGCGGCGGGCAGCGGGGAGGGCAGCATGGGCGCTATTCTCGCAAGCTGGCGGGCCGCGCCCAGCGACGGAATGCACGGAAGCGGCTTATCCGTTATCCACCACCCATTCAATGAAGTGGTCCATGACCGGCGCGGCGGCGCCGGCCCGGGGGCTGTTGACGATGATGGTCACCGCGATCATCTGGCCCGATTTGCCGCGGACACAGCCCGCGAGCGAGCGCACGCCGGTGAGGGTGCCGGTCTTGAGAAAGGCCTGGCGCTGCGCGGGCGAATTCCGGAACCGGTTGCCCGGCGTGCCGTCGGCGCCGGTGATCGGCAGCGAGGCCAGAAACACGCTCTGCACCCTGGGCTGCGCCCATGCTTGCTGCATCAGCTGGACCAACTGCAGGGCGCTGGCGCGCCAGTTGCAGCGTGGACGTGGGGGGCGAAAACCCGGGCGCGATCGAGAGCAGCAGGCTGCGTGCCATCAGGTTGTTGCTGGTCTTGTTGATGGCCTGCATCAGCTCGGGCAGGGGCATCGAGCGCAAGCGGTCCCAGGGCTTGCCCGCATAGGGCACTTTGGGTTTGCGCGGCCGGGCGCCGCTTCCATCGTGATCGGGTTTTTGCAGCCGGCGTGCCACTGGCCACTGAGCGCCACGCGCGCCAGCGGCGCCAACGGGGCGGTGGTGGTGCTGACCGGGGTGAGGTACATCGCAGGAGGGCGCTGGCTGCGCCGAAGTTTTCGGCCGGCTCGAAGCGGGCCTGAAGCGTTCCGTCGGCGGCGCGGTTGAGCCGCACCTCGAAACGGCTTTGATCCACCATGAAGGCGTCTGGCCAGGGGCTGGGCCAGCAGGGCCACCGCGCTGCTTCTGACGCCGGCTTTGTCGAACGGGGCCCAGATGGCATCGAGGCCGGGCAAGCTGCTGGTGGTCCAGCAGGTGAACGAGCCAGCCGCCGGAACGCCGGCGCGGCCCGGAGCTGGGGGCAACGGGCGGTGTCAGCGCAGCGGCGCCACGCTGGTTTGAATGTGCAGCGGGGTGTTGCCGTGGCCCGATCCGGGCAGGGCATCCGATCGGTCCCAGCCCCAGGCGAACAACACCGCCAGACTCAACGACAGCACCAGGGCAGCGCCCAGGCGAACCAGAATTTCAATCACGAAGATGCTCGCACAAACATGTTTACCAAGGCATTCATATTTTGCCCCGAGCTCCGCCGATTGCTGGGGCAACCTGTAGACCAAGGTTCGCAAAAGCGGTGCTGCTGCACGCCGATGCGGTATTTTTCCCACAACCCGGTTTTTAGCGCTTCGGTGTTCCAAAGTGGTCGGCCACCAGCGTGCGCAGCCACTGGTGCCCCGGGTCGCGGTGCAGGTGGCTGTGCCAGAGCTGGGCAATGGTGCTGGCCGGCAGTTTGAGCGTGAGCGGGCGGGCCACCAGGCGGTGTGGCACGAGCATCCGCTCGGCAAGGCGCTCCGGCACGGTGGCCAGCAGGTCGGCGCTGCCCAGCACATGGCCCAGCGCCACATAGTGCGGGACGGTGAGTTGCACCGCGCGCGCCACGCCTGACCGGTCGAGCGCGGCCTCCACCTGGCCGTGGCCGGTGCCGGCCGAAACCACCCGCACATGGGCGGCCCTGCGGTACAGGGCGGCGGTGATGGTGCTGCGTTCGGCCAGCGGGTGGCCCTCCCGCATCAGCCCCACGTAGCGCTGCCTGAACAGCGCCTGCTGGAAAAAACCGGCCTGCAGCTGCGGCAGCGAACCCAGCGCCAGGTCGACCCGGCCGGCCGCCATGTCCTCCCGCAAGGACGCGTCCGCCACCGGCACGCAGCGCAGGGTGACGCCGGGCGCTTCGCGGGCCAGCGCGTCCATCAGCACCGGCAGAAAGTAGATCTCGCCCACATCGGTCATGGCCAGCGTGAAGCAGCGTTCGCTGCGCGCCGGGTCGAATTGGGCGTGCACGTTCAAGGCACCCTGCAACCCACGCAGCGCCTGCGCCACCGGCTCGGCCAGCTGCAGCGCGTAGGGCGTGGGCGCCATGCCGGAAGGCGTGCGCAGGAACAGCTCGTCGTCCAGCAGGTCGCGCAGCCGCCGCAGCGCGTTGCTCACCGCCGGCTGGCTCAGGCCCAGCGATTCGGCCACGCGCGAGACCCGGCCGTCCTGCACCAGGCGGTCGAACACCACCAGCAGGTTGAGGTCGATGTCGCTGAGTTTCATGGCGTGGCTATATTCACAGGATGAATACAGCGTATCACGGAGATTCTCTTGCCGGATGACTCTTCGGCCGCGATCATGCGGTCCACAAGAACACCCACGGAGACCGCCATGTCCGCATCCCCCGACGCCCTGCACTGGGAAGCCGGCGGCACCAGCCGCATCCCCTTTGCCGTCTACACCGATCAGCAGCGCCACCAGCGCGAGCTGGAGCGCTTCTTCTACCAAGGCCACTGGTGCTACGTGGGCCTGGAAGCCGAGATACCGAACGCGGGCGACTTCAAGCGCACCGTGGTCGGCGAGCGCTCGGTCATCATGACCCGCGCGGCCGACGGCGCCGTCCACGTGGTGGAGAACGTCTGCGCGCACCGCGGCATGCGTTTCTGCCGCAAGCGCCACGGCAACCAGACCGAATTTGTCTGCCCCTACCACCAGTGGAGCTATGCGCCGAATGGTGATCTGCAGGGTGTGCCTTTCCGGCGTGGCGTGCGCCAGGACGGCAAGGTCAACGGCGGCATGCCGGCCGACTTCAATCCCAAGGACCACGCGCTGACCAAGCTGAAGGTGGCGGTGCGCGGCGGCGTGGTGTTCGCGAGCTTCGACCACGAGGTGGAGTCGCTCGAAGACTACATGGGGCCGACCATCCTGCGGTACTTCGACCGGCTGTTCAACGGCCGCAAGCTGACCATCCTGGGCTACAACCGCCAGCGCATCCCGGGCAACTGGAAGCTGATGCAGGAGAACATCAAGGACCCTTACCACCCCGGCCTGCTGCACACCTGGTTCGTCACTTTCGGGCTTTGGCGCGCCGACAACAAGAGCGAGCTGCGCATGGACGCGCACCACCGCCACGCGGCCATGGTGTCCACCCGCGGCAGCATGGGCCAGGCCGCTGGGCAGTCTGCTCAGGTGACGCAGGTGTCCAGCTTCAAGGAGAGCATGCAGCTGGAAGACCCGCGCTTCCTGGACATCGTGCCCGAGCCGTGGTGGCAGATGGGGGAGCAAGAACCGGCGCCGCCGGGCCGCCCCAAGGCGCCGGGCGCCCCCTCGGGGGGCAGCGAAGGACACGAAGTGACAAGCGTGGGGGTTCAAGTTCCGACCGCAGTGATGACCACGCTGTTCCCCAGCGTCATCTTCCAGCAGCAGGTGAACAGCGTGAGCACGCGCCACATCCAGCCCGACGGCCACGGCGCCTTCGACTTTGTGTGGACGCACTTCGGCTTTGCGGACGACACGCCCGAGATGACCGAGCGCCGCCTGCGCCAGGCCAACCTGTTTGGCCCGGCCGGTTTCGTGAGCGCCGACGACGGCGAGGTGATCGAGTTCTCGCAGCAGGCTTTTGACAGCAAGCCGCAACACCGCGCGCTGGCCGAGCTGGGCGGGCGCGAGGTGGGCGAGACCGACCACATGGTGACCGAGACGCTGATCCGCGGCATGTACGAATACTGGCGCAAGGTGATGGAGAGTCCCGAGCCGTCAGCCACGTCGGAGGCCAAGCCATGACCGCGCTCGTCAAGGTCGACTTCGACACCTGGCAAGCGCTGCAGCAGCTCTACAGCGACTACGCCTCGGCCGTGGACAGCGGGCAGTGGGAACTGTGGCCCGAGTTCTTCACGGTGGATGGCGTCTACAAGCTGCAACCGCGCGAAAACCACGAACGTGGCTTCCCGCTCTCCACGCTCGCCTTCGACAGCCAGGCCATGCTGCGCGACCGGGTCTACGGCATCAAAGAGACGCTGTTCCACGACCCCTACTACCAGCGTCATGTGGTCGGCGCGCCGGTCGTTCGGCAGATCGACGAACAAGGCCGTTGGCACTGCGAAGCCAATTACGCGGTGTTCCGCACCAAGCTCGACGGCCCCAGCACCGTGTTCAACGTGGGGCGCTATTTGGATGTTGTGGTGAACACACCGCAAGGCTTCAAGTTTGCGCAGCGCCTGTGTGTTTACGACAGCGAAATGATCCCCAACTCCATCATCTACCCGATCTGATCATGAGCAACTGGACCGACGTGGCCGCCGAGGCCGATCTGTTTGAAGGCGCTGGCATTCCGGTGGCGCCGGGCGGGCGCGACATCGCGCTGTTCGCGGTGGACGGCGAGGTCTTTGCCACCGACAACGGCTGCACCCACGGCAACGCCAGGCTGTGCGACGGCTTCGTCGAAGGTCACGAAATCGAGTGCCCGTTCCACCAGGGCCGCTTTGACCTGCGCACCGGCGCTGCAACGCTGCCGCCCTGCACCCAGCCGATCAAGGTCTGGCCGGTGAAGGTGGAGAACGGGCGTGTGCTGTTGAACCTAGATGGATGACCCCCACGCTCCGCCGCTGCGCGGGTCGCTGCCCCCCAAAGGGGCTGGCCTTGCTAGGGGCGGCCCGTCGCTGCGGCCGTTGATCGCGCCAGCAGCATCGAGTCGCCATAGCTGAAGAACCGGTAACCCTGCGCCACCGCGTGGCGGTAAAGCGCCATGATGCGTTCGTACCCGGCGAAGGCGCTCACCAGCATCATCAGCGTGCTTTTGGGCAGGTGGAAGTTGGTGATCAGCAGGTCCACCACGCGGAAGTCGAAGCCTGGGGTGATGAAGATGTTGGTGTCGTCTTGCACTTCGCCGGTCTTGGCCCAGCTCTCCAGCGTGCGCACCGTGGTCGTGCCCACCGCCACCACGCGGCCGCCGCGCGCGCGGCAGTCGGCGATGGCCTGAATGGTCTCGGGCGGGATCGCGTAGCGCTCGTGGTGCATCACGTGTTCTTCGATGCGCTCGGTCTTCATCGGCGCAAAGGTACCTGCGCCCACATGCAGCGTCACGCTGGCGCGTTGCACGCCCTGCGCTTCCAGCGCGGCCAGCACACCTTCGTCAAAGTGCAGCGCGGCGGTGGGTGCGGCCACGGCGCCGGGCACGCGGGCGAACACGGTCTGGTAGCGGCGCTCGTCGTCGGCGTCGTCGGCGTGGGTGATGTAGGGCGGCAGCGGCACATGGCCGTGGCGGGCCATCAGTTCGTAGGGCGTTTCGTCGGCTGGCCCGGTCAGGCGCAATCGGAAGAGTTGACCCTGTTCGTCGGGCCAGCGACCGAGAAACACCGCATCGAAACCGCCGCCGTTCAGGCCGCCCGCCAGGTGCAGCAGGCCGCCGGGTTGCGGCTTCTTGCTCACGCGGATGTGCGCCACCACCTCTTGGCCGGATCGGTCCAGCGCTTCGTGCGGCAGCAGCACCCGTTCGATCAACACTTCGAACTTGCCACCCGACGCTTTCTCACCAAACAGCCGGGCCTTGACCACCTGCGTATCGTTGAACACCAGCAGGTCGCCGCGTTTCAGCAGACCCGGCAGTTCGCGGAAAACGCGGTCCGCCGGTTGCGGGCCGGTGGCGTCGAGCAGGCGCGAGGCGCTGCGTTCGGCGGCCGGGTGCTGGGCAATCAGCGCTTCGGGGAGGGAGAAGTCAAAGTCGGCGACGGTGAAGGCGCGTGCCGAAGGATCAGGGGTGGTCATGCTGCTTGAGGGCCGGACAAGGCCCGTTCCAAGGGGTGTGGATAAAACGACAGGCAGAATTGTCCCATGCCCGCCGCACAGCCCACGCCCGCCAAGGCGCTTTCTGCACCCCAGAAAGCCCTGCACAAGCTGGGTCTGGTGCGCGACATCGACCTGGCCTTGCACCTGCCGCTGCGCTACGAGGACGAGACCCGCGTGGTGCGTCTCGCCGACGCACGCGAGGGGCAGACGGTGCAGGTCGAAGGCAGCATCACCCACAGCGAGATCACCCTGCGCCCGCGCCGCCAGCTGCTGGTGACGCTGGACGATGGTTCGGACACCTGCACCCTGCGCTTCTTCAGTTTCTACCCCTCTCACCAGAAGGCGCTGGCGGTGGGCGCGCGGGTGCGGGTGCGCGGCGAAATCCGCGGCGGCTTCATGGGCCGCACCATGATGCACCCCGCCTTCCACACGGCCGGCGGCGAGCTGCCCGACGCGCTCACCCCGGTTTACCCCACCAGCGCCCAGCTGCCGCAGGCCTACCTGCGCAAGGTGGTGGCCAGCGGGCTGGCGCGGGCGGACTTGTCGGAAACCATCCCGCACGAACTTCTGGGCGGCCTGCAGCGCGTGGTGCACGGCACCTGGACGCTGCGCGACGCGTTGCGCTACCTGCACCACCCGGGGCCAGACGTGTCGCTGGACGCGCTGGAAGACCGCAGCCACCCGGCCTGGCAACGCCTCAAGGCCGAGGAGTTGCTGGCGCAGCAGCTCTCGCAACTCACGGCCAAACGCGAACGCGATGCGCTGCGTGCGCCGGTGCTGCGCACCGCGCGGGGTGGCCTGCACGAACAATTGCTGGCCGTGTTGCCGTTCGCTTTAACCGCCGCGCAACGCCGCGTGGGCGAGGAGATTGCACGCGACCTGGCGCGCCACGTGCCCATGCACCGCCTGCTGCAGGGCGACGTGGGCTCGGGCAAAACCGTGGTGGCCGCGTTGGCGGCGGCCATTGCCATCGACAGTGGCTGGCAGTGCGCGCTCATGGCGCCCACGGAGATATTGGCTGAGCAACACTTCGCCAAACTCGTCGGCTGGCTGGAGCCCCTGCTCGCGCCGCTGGGAAAACGCGTGGCCTGGCTCACCGGCAGCCAGAAGAAAAAGCAGCGCACCGAGATGCTGGCGCTGATCGCCAGCGGTGAAGCGGCGCTGGTGGTCGGCACGCACGCGGTGATCCAGGACCAGGTGGTGTTCCAGAACCTGGCGCTGGCGATCATCGACGAGCAGCACCGGTTTGGCGTGGCGCAGCGGCTGGCGCTCCGATCGAAGATGACCGAAGGCGACGATGGGCAATCGCGCGAGCCGCATCTTCTGATGATGTCGGCCACCCCGATCCCTCGCACCCTGGCCATGAGCTACTACGCAGACCTCGACGTTTCCACCATCGACGAACTGCCACCCGGCCGCACACCCATCGTGACCAAGGTGGTGTCGGACCAGCGCCGCCATGAGGTGATCGAACGCATCCGCGTTCAGGTGGCCGAAGGGCGGCAGGTGTACTGGGTCTGCCCGCTGATCGAGGAGAGCGAGTCGATCGATCTGTCGAACGCCACCGAAACGCACGCCGAACTCAGCGCATCACTTCAGGGCGTGCTCGTCGGCCTGCTGCACTCGCGGATGCCGGTGGCGGAAAAGAAGGCGGTGATGTCGCTCTTCACCAGCGGCCACATGGGCGTGCTGGTCTCCACCACGGTGATCGAGGTGGGCGTGGACGTGCCCAACGCCTCGCTGATGGTGATCGAACACGCCGAGCGGTTTGGTCTGAGCCAACTGCACCAGTTGCGCGGGCGCGTGGGACGCGGCGCAGCGGCCTCGGCGTGCGTCTTGCTCTACACGCCACCCGACGGCGGGCGCCTGGGCGAAACCGCGCGCGAGCGACTCAAGGCCATGGCCGAGACCAACGACGGTTTCGAGATCGCACGGCGGGACCTGGAGATCCGCGGCCCGGGTGAGTTTCTGGGCGCCAGACAGTCGGGTGCCGCGCTGCTGCGTTTTGCCGACCTGGCGACCGACGGCCACCTGCTGGACTGGGCGCGTAAGGCGGCAGCCGACATGCTGACCCGTTTTCCTGAAACCGCCGACCGGCACGTGGCCCGCTGGCTCGGCACCAAGGCCGAGTACCTCAAGGCCTAATTCAATCGAAACGGATGGGCGAAGTCGATCAGGCTGGGATAGCCATCGGCGTCGAAGGGGCCTGGGATGCCGCGGAACAGTTGGTTGTCTTGAACGAACAGCAGGTCCTTGAGGATTTCGGTCCCACTCGACAGGGTGACCTCGATCGCGGTACCGCCGGTGACAGGCCTGGTGCCGTCCTGCCGGACGGAGAACTGCACGGTGCTGGTGGGGGTCCCGGAACAGTCGTCGCTGGAGTACGTGTCCACGGAGAAGCTGCCAGACAGGCTGGTCTCGCTGAGCTCGGTCAGCCTGATATTGACCTGCTCCGATCCGCCCAGGGTGCCGGCCTCACAGCTGTTGACCCAGAAGCCGACAAAAGCGTTGAACAGGAAGGCGCCAGACTCTCCGCCACCACAGCCACCGAGCGACGTCAGGGCGATGGACAGGGCCATGGCCCTGAGGGGTTGTTTCATGGGAACGCTCCTTGATTCGTGTGACCGGGCCATTGTCGCCGACGCTCTGGCGCGCGGACCAGATCGCAACCCCTGCGGGCGGGCTTTGCAGACCATTGGCGCACAATAGTCGCATGACGCTCACCGAACTCAAATACATCGTGGCCGTGGCGCGCGAGCGCCACTTCGGCAAGGCGGCTGAAGCCTGCTTCGTCTCGCAGCCCACGCTGTCCGTGGCGATCAAGAAACTCGAAGAAGAGCTGGAGCTCAAGATCTTCGAGCGCAACGCGAGCGAGATCGCTGTCACACCGCTGGGCGAAGAGATCGTGCGGCAGGCGCAGACCGTGCTGGAGCAGGCCGCTGCCATCAAAGAAATCGCCAAGCGCGGCAAAGACCCGTTGGCCGGGCCGCTGCGGCTGGGCGTGATCTACACCATCAGCCCTTACCTGCTGCCCAACCTGGTGCGCCAGGTGATCGAGCGCACGCCGCAGATGCCGCTCATGCTGCAGGAGAACTTCACCGTCAAGCTGCTGGAACAGCTGCGCCTGGGCGAGATCGACTGCGCCATTCTGGCCGAGCCTTTCCCGGACACCAACCTCGCGATCGCGCCGCTGTATGACGAGCCCTTCATGGCGGCGGTGCCCGCCAACCACCCGCTGGCGCAGTGCAAGACCATCACCACCGAACAGATCAAGAACGAGACCATGCTGCTGCTGGGCACCGGGCACTGCTTCCGCGACCATGTGCTGGAGGTCTGCCCTGAGTTCGCGCGATTCTCCAACGACACCGAAGGCATCCGCAAGAGCTTCGAAGGCTCGTCGCTGGAAACTATCAAGCACATGGTGGCCGCCGGCATGGGCGTGACCCTGGTGCCGCGCCTGTCGGTGCCGCGCTCCGCGCTGGACGGCACCGCCGACAACTCGCAAGACCTGGGCGACGCCGCCTTTGTGCACTACCTGCCGTTCGACGGCGACCCGCCCACGCGCCGCGTCGTGCTGGCCTGGCGGCGCAGCTTCACGCGCTACGAGGCCATCGCCGAGCTGCGCAACGCGATTTATGGCTGCGAGTTGCCCGGGGTCAAGAGGCTGTCCTGAAGCGCCGCCTACACTGCATTTTTCACCGACATCAGGAACCAACCATGGCCAAAACCGCCCGCAAGACGACCACCCCCTCCATCCACATTGGCATCACCGAAAAAGACCGCGCCGCCATCGCCGCAGGCCTGTCTCATTTGCTGGCCGACACCTACACCCTGTACCTGACCACACACAACTTCCACTGGAACGTGACCGGCCCCATGTTCAATTCGCTGCACGCGATGTTCATGACCCAGTACACCGAGCTGTGGAACGCGGTGGATCCGATCGCCGAGCGCATCCGCTCGCTCGGCCATGTGGCGCCCGGCAGCTACGCCCAATTCGGCAAACTCAGCTCGGTGCCCGATGCCCCGGCCGTGCCGCCCAAGGCGCTGGAAATGGTGCGCACCCTGGTGCAGGGGCACGAGGCCGTGGCCCGCACCGCGCGCGAGCTGTTCCCGGTGGTGGACAAGGCCAGCGACGAGCCCACCGCCGACCTGCTGACCCAGCGCCTGACGGTGCACGAGCAGACCGCCTGGATGCTGCGTTCGCTGCTGGAGGATTGACCCATCGCCGTGCCACTGCGGCGGCGCGTCACTGCCTCCAGGGGGGCGACACTGGCGGGCCGGCGAGGTCCGACCCGACGTGCCTTGGTGGAAAGCCCCTCGCTCCGGTTCTGACCATGGTTGCTCCCCCTTTTTTTGGGCGCTCGCGCCTCTCGTTGTATCTCGACCTGATCCGCTGGAACCGGCCCGCCGGCTGGCTGCTGCTCCTGTGGCCGTCGCTCTCGGCGCTGTGGATCGCCGCGCAGGGCTTTCCCGGCTGGCATCTGCTGGCCGTGTTCGTCGCCGGCACCATCCTCATGCGCAGCGCCGGCTGCTGCGTCAACGACGTCGCCGACCGCGAGTTCGACAAACACGTCAAGCGCACCGCGCAACGGCCCGTGACCAGCGGCCGCGTGGGCGTGAAAGAAGCGCTGGGGGTCGGCGCGGTGCTCGCGTTCGCCGCCTTCCTGCTGGTGCTCACCACCAACCGCATCACCATCGCATGGTCGTTCTTGGGGCTGGTGCTGGCGCTGGTCTACCCCTACGCCAAGCGTCATGTGTCCATGCCGCAGGCGGTGCTGGGCGTGGCCTTCAGCTTCGGCATTCCCATGGCGTTCGCGGCGGTCACGGAAGACGTGCCCTGGCAAGCCTGGGCGCTGATGCTGGGCAACCTGTTCTGGGTGCTGGCCTACGACACCGAGTACGCCATGGTCGACCGCGACGACGACCTGCGCATCGGCATGAAGACCTCGGCGATCACGCTGGGCGACGCCGACGTACCGGCCGTCACCGCCTTCTACCTGGTGTTCCTGGCGGTCTGGACCGCCGCGTTGTGGGGGCAGGTGAAACCGGCCGTGTGGGGCGCCATGCTGCTGGTGGCGCTGGCGCAGGTGGTATGGCACTGGCGGCTCATCAAGGACCGCACGCGCGACGGCTGCTTCAAAGCCTTCCGGCTCAATCACTGGCTTGGGTTCACCGTGTTTGTCGGCGTGGTGCTCGGCCTGGTTTGAGCACGCAGCGTTTCGGTCGCGGACCCTGGCGTGTCCATGGGCAGACAGGCCATTGAGCGCGTTCCATCGGTTGTGGCGCTGTGCGATGGCGGTTGTTGGCCGGGATGAGACATCCCATCTGCTGCCCCGAAGGTCTGGTTTTTTGGTTCCAGCCAGTCGAATGCCCCTGTTGGTCACACTGGCGACAAGTCCGGATAGTCATAGGATGGGGAAGAAAGCCAACCATCCACACCAAGCGGCGCAGGGTCGGTTCAGCTGCCACCGTGTTAGCTGGCTGGGTCGGACGGGGTCATGGCGATTTGCAGGCGGTCTTCCTCGGCCAGGCGCTCCAGAAACATGTGGCAATCCGTCGAGGTCAGAGAACCATGCCAGCGATCAACCTTCTGGAACAGGCCCTTGTCGATCAGGATGGCAATGTGCCTGGCGATGGTCTCGCGGCGTGCCCCCAGCACATTCGCCAGTTCGGTGTGGCTGGGGATGCGAAACGAGGGGTTGCGCTCTTCGGCAGAGATCAGTTGCAGCGCGCAGTACACCTTGGTCAGGAAGCTGTCCTCGCGCAGCAGGCGCGACCAGTCGGCCATGCAGGCCAGAAATTCGGCGATGGTGCGGTAGGTGGCCTGCTGAAAGTGCGCTGAGGGCATGGCGATGTCCCTGACCGCCTGCACATCGACTTCACAGATGCGCGTCGGGGTGATGGTCACCAGGCTCAGGACCGCTGGTTGGCCGAAGGGCTGGGTGAAGCCGACCAGGCGCCCCTTGCCCATCAGCAGGATGGTCTTGCCATCGTCACCCGGACGACTGCGCAAGCCCTTGAGCAGCCCGACCTTGACCACACCAACCGTTTGCGCGTGAACCCCCTGGGCTTCCACCTCCTCACCAACGGCCACGGTGCGCTCGCGAACAAGCAAGCGGAAATGCTCGTGCTGCGGCGAGGGCAGCACGGCAAAGAGGCAACGTTCCCGTGTCGAGCATTGCTCACAGCGGGGCGTTGCGCCCTGTACGGCCATCTGCTGGGTTTTGGTGATCATGCCAGCTGGAAATTCTCGGAAATCCTTGATTCGTCAAACGGCGTGCACTGCACCGACGACATCTAAACTCTGGCGCCAGCGTCTCTGGCGCGAGCCGCATGGTACCGGGCCGGGGCAGTGAACCTGCCACCTGTGGCATGTCAGGTGCGCGTTTCATCACTAAGCATGCTGATTCTGATGCGGATCATCAGGTTCCTGTCGATGATCAATGACAAGCAAGGCGTGAGTGCGCCTGAGACACACCAACGCAGGGCAGCCCGAGAGCGGCTTGGCGACCACCAACGTTACCCAAGGAGACGATGTCTTGCTGGACACCACCGACGAACTCGATGACTTGACTTCCTGGTTGCTGATTCTGGAGCAGGTTGTCGAGCAAAGCGCCAACATGGTGGTGATCACAGACGCCGAGCAACGCATCCGGTGGGTGAACCGAACCTACACCCAGATCACCGGCTGGGCGCTGGAGGAAGTACAGGGAAAGCGCGCCGGCGAAATCCTGCGCGGGCCTTTGACAGACAGGCTGGTTAGCCAGCAGCTGGGCGACCGCCTGCGGCGCGGGCAATCGGTGTCCGGCGTCGAGATGGTCAACTACCGCAAAAGCGGTGAGCCCTACACCGTGTTGCTGAACATCGAACCCATCCGCGACAGCCAGGGCCAGGTGCTGGCCTATTTTTCCATCCAGAGCGACGTCAGCGAGAAGCGGGCCCTTGAAAGCACCAATGCCCAGCTGCAGCACCACCTGCAGGTGGCCCAGCGCCTGGCCCGGCTCGGTCGCGTCCAGTTCAACCCCGACACGGGCGCCATGCAGTGGTCCACCGAGGTGTATTCGATACTGGAGCTGCCCAGGGACGAAGCCCCCAAGACATTCAGCGCCCTGCTTGAGTTCGTCTGCCCAGAGGCACAGCAGGATCTGAAAAAGCGGCTGCAGCAGGTCATGCAAAACGGTGCCGAGTTCGACCACGAGCTGCCCATCACGACCCAACTGGGGGACCGTCGCTGGGTCCGCTGCCGGGGTGTTCCCGAGCGGGATGGCCACATCATCCGGCCGCCAGGCACCTGGACCATACAAGACGTGACCGTCTACAGGGAGCTGATCGAGCAAAAGCGCCTGACGAACGAAAAACTGCAGGCCATGGTGGACGAGAGGACCCTCAATCTCGAAGAGGCCAACCGATCGCTGGAGGCGTTTTCACACGCGCTCTCGCACGACCTGAAGAAGCCGATCCGGCACATGGTCAGCTACGCCGAGATCGTGCAGGAGTCGCTGGCGGCCAACGACATCGCGTCCGCCCAGGCCTATTGCCGCAAGATCGTGGCCGCCGGCACGCGGCTGCAGTCGCTGATCGACGGCATGCTGGAATTCTCGCGCATGGGACGGCGCGGTATCAACCCGACCTGGGTTGCCATGGAAGACCTGGTCAAGGACTGCCTGGGAGAGGTCGCAGCATCGTTTCAGGATTGCCAGTTCGGTGCCTCAGGCCAGGAAACCCTGCCCGAAGTCTGGGCCGACCCGGTCCTGCTGCGCGAGGTCTGGGCCAACCTGATCGACAACGCCTTCAAGTACAGCAGCCGCCAGCCGATGACGCAGCTGGTCTTTGCATGCACCAGCACGGACAGCGGCTGGACCCTGTCCCTTCGGGACAATGGTTGCGGCTTCAACCCCGCCATGCAGTCGCTCATCTTCCAGATGTTCGGCCGCGCCAACCCGAACGGAGACATTGCCGGTGACGGCATCGGCCTGGCGCTGTGCCAGCGCATCGTTCAGGCGCACGGGGGCCGTATCTGGGCCGAGACAACGGTTGCCCAAGGCTCGACGTTTTACATTTACCTGCCGCGCACCTCGCCGGGCTCAAACTTTGGTGCGCTTTAAGGGGGTCTCGCGCCAACTGTCACAGATCATCGGTTAGCGCAGGCATGCTCCGGCATTTTTTCCGAAACTGAGGCTCCGCTGCAGCTGACCCGCTGTAGACGCGATCACTTTGGCAAAACCTGTCAAGTCCAATGGGGTGCCACTTGCTTTACTGGGGCAAGGAAACCGCCCGGTTTTTCCCCTGGATTGTGAACATGGTTTATCGGCCACTCCGAACCAGACCATTCAGAAGTCGCTTCAAGGCTGCAACAAACTACAGCCTGCTGCTTCAGGCTGGCTGCAGCCGCCGCTGACTCTTCGACGAGCGCGGCGTTTTGTTGGGTGGTCTGATCCAATTGGGTGATGGCTGTATCGACTTGCGAGATGCCATCTGCTTGCTCCCTAGTGGCGCTGGAGGTCTGCTCGATGAGGCCGGAGACCCTCTGAACCCACCTGCGATCTGGACCATGGTTTCGCCGACCTTCTCGATCAGTGCGCTGCCTTTTTGGACTCTCTCGCCGCTGTTGTCGGCAAGCGTGACTTGCTGTCTGTCTTGACCTTCGATGCATCTCGACATATTGACCCCCGTGGTCAATATGTCTGTGAGATCTACCGAGTTCGGCTTCAGGCTGGGAGAGGACTTTCACACAGCCTTGGTCGACACCGGTCTTTACCCGCCACCGAACCTCGCGGATGCTGTGTACCCTGCGCAGCGGCATCAAGGAGGAGGCGGCTTCAGCCGCCGGGGGACAGCCGCGGAGCAGAGCGCACCGCGTCCGCGAGCCGAGCGCAGATTACCCGCCGAACTCCCGCCCCAGTTCCTCGGCCCGTTTTTGCGCTGCAATCAGGGCCTCTTCAAATCGCGCCTTCATTCCAGAGGCTTCCATCGACGTGATGGCCGCGTGGGTGGTGCCGCCCTTGGACGTGACCCGCTCGCGCAGCGTCTGCAGCGGGTCGGTGGAGCGTTGGGCCAGGGAGGCGGCGCCGATGAAGGTGCCGATGGCCAGCTGCTGCGCCACCTCGGGCGCGAGGCCCATCTTGGCGCCCGCGTCGCGCATGGCTTCGAGGAAATAGAACACGTAGGCCGGGCCGGAGCCCGAGAGCGCGGTCACGGCGTCGAGGTCGCTCTCGACCTTCACCCACACCAGCTCGCCGGTGGTGCGCACCACGCGCTCGACCAGCGCTTGGTCGTCGGCGCTCACGGCGGCGCGCGCCATCAGCCCGGTCATGCCCAGGCCGACCAGCGCTGGCGTGTTGGGCATGGCGCGCACGATGCGTTCGCTGCCCAGCCAGGCGGCGATGCTCTCGCTGGTGATGCCGGCCGCCACGCTCAGGTGCAAGGCGCCGCTGACAAACGCCCGGGTGCCCGCCGCAGCGTCTTTGAAGGTCTGCGGCTTCACCGCCCAGACCACCAGGTCGGAAGGTTTCATCTCGGCGCAGGCCGCTGGCAGCACCGCCATGCCCGTGAATTGCTGCGCCAGCTTCGCGCGCTGCTCGTCCCAGGGCTCGACCACCTGCAGGGCGGTGGCGGGGTGGCCCTGGCGGACCAGGCCGCCGATGATGGCGCTGGCCATGTTGCCGCCGCCGATGAAGGTGATGAGGGGATGGGTGGGGGTGTTCATGCCGCCATTGTCCCCGAGGCGTTGAGCGGCTACGCCGCCGTGGTTTGGCGTACCGCGTGTTCCCACCCGGCCATTTTTTCTGCGGCCTTTTCGCGCGACATGGTCGGATGGAACACGCGTTCGGCGCACCACTGTTTCGACAGCTCGTCCAGCCCGGCGTACACCCCGGTGTGCAGGCCCGCCAGGTAGGCCGCGCCCAGCGCGGTGGTTTCGATCACGGCGGGACGCACCACCGAAATGCCCAGCAGGTCGGCCTGGAACTGCATCAGCAGATCGTTGACGCAGGCGCCGCCGTCCACCCGCAGCTCGGCCACCGGCCGTCGAGCAGGGCGGCGCTCTGGAAGGCGATGCTCTCCAGCGCGGCGCGCGCGACGTGGGCGATGGTGCTGCCGCGCGTGAGGCCGACGATGGCGCCGCGGCTTTCGGGCTGCCAGTAGGGCGCGCCCAGGCCGGTGAAGGCGGGGACCATGATCACGCCGCCCGCGTCGGGCACGCTCTCGGCCAGCGCCTGCACCTCGCTGCTGGAGGGGATGGCCCGCAGGCCGTCGCGCAGCCACTGCACCACGGCGCCGCCAATGAACACGCTGCCCTCGAAGGCGTACTGCGGCTTGCCCGGCGGCTGCGCCGCAGCGGTGGTGATCAGTCCGTTCTGGCTGGTCTGGAAGCGCTCGCCGTTGTGCATCAGCATGAAGCAGCCGGTGCCGTAGGTGTTCTTGGCCATGCCGGCCGAAAAGCAGGCCTGGCCGAACAGCGCGCTCTGCTGGTCGCCCGCCACGCCGCCGATCACCAGCGGGCCGCCGAGCCATTCGGGCCGCACCTCGCCAAAGTGGGCGCTGGAGGGCAGGGCGGTCGGCATCATCGCCGCCGGGATGTGCATGGCCGCGAGCAGCTCGTCGTCCCAGTGCTGGTTGTGGATGTTGAACAGCATGGTGCGTGCGGCGTTGCTGTGGTCGGTCACATGGGCCGCGCCGCCGGTGAGCTGCCAGATCAGCCAGCTGTCGACCGTTCCGAACGCCAGCTCGCCGGCCTCGGCCTGCGCGCGCACGCCGGGCACGTTGTCCAGAATCCACTGCAGCTTGGTGCCCGAAAAGTAAGCGTCGATGCGCAGGCCGGTCTTCTGCAGCACGGTGCCTTCAAGGCCGCGCTCGCGCAACGCGGCGCAGGTGCTCTCCGCACGGCGGTCCTGCCAGACGATGGCGTTGTAGACCGGTTTTCCCGTTTGGCGGTTCCACACCACGGTGGTCTCGCGCTGGTTGGTGATGCCGACGGCGCGGATGTCGCTGGCCTTCAGACCGGCCTTGGCCAGCGCCTCGCGCGCGGTCTCCAGCTGTGTCGTCCAGAGGTCGTGCGGATCGTGTTCGACCCAGCCGGGCTGCGGGTAGATCTGGCGGAACTCGCGCTGCGCCATCGCGACCACGTGGCCTGCGGCGTCGAACACGATGCTGCGCGAACTGGAGGTGCCCT
>LNFM01001260.1_pt1 | contig 58475 bp, 52 predicted proteins | sample 596031 | NCBI WGS metagenome assembly LNFM01 (sample SAMN04254537, study PRJNA301005) | activated carbon metagenome | isolation source: dual media filters at the Ann Arbor, Michigan drinking water treatment plant | place: USA: Ann Arbor | reverse complement strand
CATCGCCGCCTGGCCCTGGGCCAGGGGGTAGGTTGCCATGGTGCCGATGACGGTGGCGAGATCGCCGCTGGAACCCGCGACGCTCGCGTCGAGGACGCGGCCCACGGTCGCCTGGTTGACAGTACCGGCACCGGCCCCGAACCCGCCGGGCTTCAACGTCAGAAAGACGTTGTTGGCGTCGTAGGAGAGCGAGGGTTGCAAGAAGGGGAAGAGGCTGTTGGCGTTGGCGAAGGTGCCGGTGACCCCGCCGGTGGCATTGAGGATGGTATAGGTGGTGCTGGGAGTATAGACGCCGGACGCGCCGGTCAGGGTCACGGTGCCGCCGGCGATGGTGGTGGTCCCCGGCGCGCCGCTCACATTGACGCGATCGGCCTGGCCGGCGCTATTGGTCTCAACTTGGAAGCTGCTGCCGGCGGCCTGGGTCAAGCTGCCGACCACGTTCAGCGTGCCGATGGAATTGCCGGGTGCGCCGATGCCGTTGTTGGTGACGGTGCCGAAGATGGTGCCGACGCCGCCGAGAGTGCCACCGGGCCCCACCGTCACGTTGCTGGTGATGCTGCCGTTGACGGCGAGCCGGCCCCCGGTGACGGAGGTGGGGCCGGTGTAGGTGTTGACGCCGGTGAGGGAGAGCGAGCCCGGGCCCTGCAGGGTGAGGCCTCCGGTGCCGGTGAGGATGCCGGCGAAGGTGGTGCTGCCCTGTTCGGCCACGGTCAGCGTGCTGGCGCCCAGCGCGATCGTGCCGCCGAGGCCTGAAAGAGACCCGATCGCGAGGTTGTTGCCGTTGAGGTCGAGGGTACCGCCGTTGACCGTGAGCGGGCCGGTCGTGGGCAGCGACGCGCCGGCGGCAAGGCGCAGGATGCCCTGGTTGAGAACGGTGCCGCCGGCGTAGCTGTTGGCGCCCGACAGGGTGAGGATGCCGAGACCGTTCTTGGTGAGGCCGCCCGGGCCCGCCACTGCCGTGCCGAGCGTCAGGTCGAAGCCGTTGGTGTCGAAGGTGCCGCCGCCGGCGCCCAGGCTGACCGCGCGCGGCGAGGCGATGTTGGCGCCGGCAAGCAGGGTCCCGTTGTTCAGCGTGAGGCCGCCCAGCGCTTGGCCCAGCGCCGCATCGGCATTGATCCCCAGCGTCGCGCCGCCCGTAACGGTCGTGCCGCCGGTGTAGCTGTTGGCACCGGTCAGGGTGACCTGGCCGCTGCCGATGGTCAGGCCGCCGGATCCCGAGATGACACTGGAAATCGTCCCACTGCCGGCTTGCAGCAGCGTCGTGCCGCCCATCAGGAAGACAGGAAGTTCGTTGGAAAAGCCCGGCTGGAAGCTGACGTCGCCGACCAACGAAAGTCCCGGGGTAACCCCGCCGATGGCGCCGGCTGCCCCAGTCCAGGCGTAGCCCACGTACCCGCCGATCGGGTCGTAGAGATAGTCGAATCCCTGGAAGAACTGGCGGCCCGTGTTCAGGAAGATCGCCGGACCGTCGGGGATGACTTCGACGATGTTGTTGGGGTTGAGGGGATTGACGGGAGGCGGCGGCGGTGCGTTGGGATCGAAGAGCGTGTAGCTATAGCCGGCCGGCTGCGGCGTCCTTTGTCCCGGCAGGAAGACCTGAATCTGCGCGCCGCTGGACGGCACGATGCAACTGGTGCCCCCAGGAGGATTGGGGCAGCTCGTCGTCTGGAGCACGGCGTTCGGTGGTGGCGTGAGGAACGAATAGCCGATCCCGGCATCCGGCAGGATCTGGCCGCTGCCGGTGACGCCCCCCACCGAAATCGTCATGGGGGCCTGCTGCCAGGCCGGTGCGGGCTGCCCCGAATTCGGCGTGTTGGGTGTCAGCTTGACGAAGGCGAAGTTGCTGGCGGGATTGTTGTTGTTGACGGTGGGCGTGTTGCTCAGCCCCAGAGTGACACCGCTGTTGGTGATCAGGTAGCCTTGGCGAAGCGTACTGATCGGATTGTTGTTGGCGAGCGAGACGATGTTGATGAACGGATTGGTGTTGCCGTAGGCGGCCGGTGGATTGATCGAACTCGCCCCGCGATCGAAGCCGACCCCCATGTACGCAACGCCAGTGGGGTTCGAACTCGGCGTGCAGTTTCTGCCGGGGATCAGACAGGTCTGGTTGGTGACCAGAAGGACCGTGACGGTAGATGTCGCCAGCGGCGTGTTGGGGCCATTGTTGATGACGACGTTCGTTCGGTAGAACGTGCCGGTCGAGAGCAATCCGCTGCTGCTGTAGTACTGGCTCCCCGTTCCGACGGCGAGGTCGTTCGGGCCCGGCTTGAAATGGTCCCCCGTGACGATGATGCCTGTCGATCCCGTATCCATGACGAATGGCGTCGGGTTGGCGCCGGTCATCTTGAGATAGACGCTCGCTCCATTGGTCGCGCTCATCGGGCCGCCGGTGAACGGTATGGTGGGCAGGCTGGTATAGTTGCCGTACAGGTTCCAGCTCTGCGCCCGAGCCGGGGCGCTGCCGGCGACCGCACCGGCGAGCAACGCCGTGCCGGCAGAAAGAAGCCAGCGATGCTTCAGCGCCTGCCTTGACTGAAAATAAATACGCACTTCAGATGCAATGTAGATTGCCGGCGGCAGAAGGCAACTCCCCCACATCGCTGCACCCATCTCCGGAAAAGATCGAATCGACATCGCGCGTATTTCCGAAATTCTAGGGGCGAGCCATTGGTATTCAACGAGGGGACTGCCCAAATTGGGCGATCAGCCGACCGTCACAGGAATTCCGGAGGGTGTCGTGGCCAGAAGTCGTGCTCCATCGACGTCGAAGAAGGGCCGCACCGAAACCAGAGCGTCCCGGCCCCGCGCCACGGCGGTTGCCCCCGGCGGCCGGCTGGTCCTCGCGGACAGCGACGGGATTTCGCGGATCTTCATCTCCCTGATCGGCAACTACCTGCACCGCATCGAACGCGAGCGTCGCACCCGCTACCACGGGGATCTCGAACTGGCGGTGGTGGCGGAAGTCATCGGAATTGCCGTCACCGAACCGGGCATGCGCGATGCCGCCTTCCGCGAACGGTACCGGATTCTGGACAGCATCATCGGCCTTGAAGGCCAGCGCGCCGTCAATGCGACGTCGATCGCCAGCGCCTCGGGTATTCCGCGCGAGACCGTCCGCCGAAAGCTGAAGCGTTTGCTCAAGGAGGGCGTCATCGTGGAGAAGGGACGCTCGCGCTATGTGATGAAGCCGGGCGTCCTGCAGCAGCCGGAGTGGCAGGCCGCCTACGCGCGCGGCATCCAGCAGACAGTTCTGTTCATGAACGAGTGTCTCGAGCAGGGCGCGGTGCGGTGGATTCCCGCGGCCAGGGCGAAGCGCTCCGGCGCCAGGATTCCCGTGTCGTCTGAGAAGTAAAGCCTGCACGCCTACGGCCGTTTCGCCGCCTTCCGTCCGGCATCGAGGCGGCGCAGTTCGCGGCGCAGGATCTTGCCGGTCGTCGTCAGGGGCAGTTCGCCCACGAACTCGACCTCGCGCGGATATTCGTGCGCCGCCAGGCGCGACTTCACGAAGCCCGCCAGATCGGCCTTCAGCGCATCGGTCGGCGCGATCTCGGGCCGGAGCTGGACGAAAGCCTTCACGATTTCGGTGCGCACCGGGTCGGGGACGCCGACAACGCCCACCATCGCCACCGCCGGATGCTTCATCAGGCATTCCTCGATCTCGCCTGGGCCGATGCGGTAGCCGCCCGAGGTGATGACGTCGTCGTCGCGGCTCTTGAAGAAGACGTAGCCGTCCTCGTCGATGATGCCGAGGTCGCCGGTCAGCAGCCAGTCGCCGGCATATTTGCGCGCCGTGGCCTCGGGGTTGCGCCAGTATTCCAGCATCACGATGGGATCGTGCCGCCAGCCGGCGATCTGGCCTTCCTGGCCGGGCGGCAGGACATTGCCGTCGCCGTCGACGACCGCCACCTTGCGACCGGGGCAGGCGCGGCCGCAGGAGCCGGGGCGGACCTCGAACCAGTCGGGCGAGTTCAGCAGCATCAGGTTCATCTCGGTCTGGCCGTAGCCCTCCGAGATCGTCGTGCCGAACGTGTCGCGGCCCCAGCTCAGCAGCTCCTCGCCCATGGCCTCGCCGCCGGTGGAGACTGCGCGGATGTCGTAGGTCCAGCGGTCGCGCGGCCTGTGGACCTGGCGCATCATCTTGAGCGCGGTCGGCGGGATGAAGCTCACCCTGACGCGGTGCTTGGCCAGCATGGCGAAGGCCCGTTCCGGGTCGAACTTGGCGAAGCGGTGGGCCAGCACGGGCGTGCCGTAGTACCAGGCGGGGAACAGCGCGTCGTAGAGGCCGGCGATCCAGGCCCATTCGGCCGGCGTCCACATCACCTCGTTGCCGCGCGGCCAGTGGCCGAGCCATTGCTCCACCGCCGGAATACAGCCCAGCATCATGCGATGGGCATGGAGCGCGCCCTTGGGCTGGCCCGTCGTGCCGGAGGTATAGATCAGCAGCGCCGGATCCTCGGCCGCGGTGTCGACCGTGGCGAAGCGGTCGGAGGCGGCGACGAGCAGCCGGTCCCAGTCGAGGAAGGCGCTGCCATGCGCGCCGGCGCCGATCACGATCACCGTCTTGAGATGGGGCAGGCGGTCGCGCACGGCCAGCAGCTTCGGCAACTGGCTCATGTCGGTGATGACGGCCGAGGCCTCGGCATTGGCCAGCCGGTACTCGATCGCCTCCTCGCCGAACAGGGTGAAGAGCGGCAGCACGACGGCGCCCATGCGGTAGCCGGCGAGATGGCAGATCGTGAGTTCGGCGCCCTGGCTGAGGAACACCGCCACGCGGTCGCCCTTGCCGATGCCGCGAGCGACCAGCGCATTGGCCAGCCGCGAACTCGCGGCCAGGAGTTGGCCGAAGGTCCAGTTGCGCACCGAGCCGTCGCCATTCTCGACGATCATCGCCAGCGAGTCGGGCGCGTGGCGTTCGCACACGGCGCGACCGATGTTGAAGCGTGGAGGATTGGGCCAGCGAAACTGCCGCATGGCGTCGTCGTAGCCGAGACCGCGAGGGATCATGCCCGGAGAACCTTCATTGGCGAGTGACGCGTTGCACGACGCGGCCGGCCAGCAATTCCTGCGGCGTCGGCGTCCAGATCTCGTTCGGCGGCGTATCGATCACGCGCTGCGCGAACTCGGGCGTGACGCCGCTCGCGACCAGGAAGCGCCGCATGTCGCGGTTGCTTTCGTACAGGTCGTTGGACCCCAGGCCGGGGAAGCTCCCCTGGTGGAAGCCCAGGCGTCCGCCGGGTGAGATCGAGCGATCGTTGCCGCCGAGGAAGGCGATGGTGCAGGCGGACGCGCAGCCGGTCTCGACGCGCGTCGCCAGCCGGCGATTGCGGATCATGCGGTTGATCTCGAACGCCGTGCCGATGCGCCCGCCCGGACCGGCGAGGACCACGCGACGCACCGAGGGATGCTTGTCCAGCGCGCGCCGCACGGCGTCGGCGCTGCCGGTGCCGTAGGCGCCCTCGACGCTGAGCGCCGTGCCGTCGGGACTGACGGTCACGGCGAGCGTGTCGAGCGCCTCGTCGCCGGTATAGATCGCCCACAGTTCGCCGATCGAGGGCACCGCCCGTTCGTAGAACAGGGCGCCGATGCCGGCGATCGACAGCGCCGCAGCGACGAAGATGCCGAGGGCGATCGCGACCGGGGCTCGCCGTCGCGCGGCAATCGCAATCAGGCAGACCTGCGCGAAGGCGAAGGCGGAGGCGCCGAGGCAGAGCAGGGCGGGGCCGAGCACGCGCAGCAGGGTCACCTCGCCGGGACCGAGAACGGCGAGTGTGATGCTGCCGAACCCGACCAGCAACGCCATCGCTGCCCAGACGCCACGGTAGTAGAGCGTGAGATCGAACGGCGCCGCGCCGTCGCGCCACAGCGGCACGCCCAGCGCCTCGAGATGGTCGATCATCCGGGCGAGCTTGCCGCTGCGGATGCGCTTCACGCCGTCGCGGTAGCCGAGCGAGGCGGCGAGGTCGGGAGGGACGCTGCCGTCGGCAAGCCGCACCTCGCGCAGGCCGATCGCGCGCGCCGCCATCTCGGCGAAGGCGATCAGCGCGCGCGCCACCTCGGTACGTTCGCCACCGGACGCCGTTACCAGGGCGCCGATGGCCAGATGGCCGGCATTCTGCTCCAGCAGGACGGCGCCGAGCGGGGCGGTCTCGCCGTCGATCAGGAAGATCGCCCGCGTATCGCTCGTCGAGGCGAGGGGCGGGAGGCTGGGGAAAAGTCGGGCGACGCCCTCGGCATCGGCGGCGACGGCGCGCCGCACGGCGCCCACGGAGACCCGAGCCTGAGAAAACACGCTGACTTTCCACTCCCTGAGGCGGCTTTCATGGCCGATGACCGGTCTGTATGCTGCGGCACTTCTCGTGGAGCGTCCAGATGTCCCCCGACGATCATGCCTACCCGCCGATCGCCCGCGCCAGGAGCGGGGAGGCGGGCACGACCACCGTGCCGTCGGTCTGCCCGCATGACTGCACGAGTACCTGCGCGCTCGACGTCGAGCGGCTGAGCAGCTCCAGGATCGGCCGCGTCCGCGGCTCGATGCGCAACGACTACACCGCCGGCGTGATCTGCGAGAAGGTCGCGCGCTACGCGGAACGCATCCACCATCCCGACCGGCTGATGAAGCCGCTGCGCCGGGTCGGTCCGAAGGGCTCGAAGCAGTTCGCTGAAATCTCGTGGACGGATGCGCTCGACATCGTGGCCGAGCAGTTCATCGCCAAGGCGCGCCAGCACGGCAGCGAGACGATCTGGCCCTATTACTATGCCGGCACGATGGGGCTGGTGCAGCGCGACGGCATTAATCGCCTGCGCAACGCGATGAAATACTCGCGCTATTTCTCGACCATCTGCGTGACCCTGTCGGACACGGGCTGGATCGCCGGCGTCGGCGCCAAGCGCGGTGCCGACGTGCGCGAGATCGACGAGCATGCCGAGCTGGTGGTGATCTGGGGCGGCAATCCCGTGAACACCCAGGTCAACGTGATGACTCACGCGATGAAGGCCAAGAAGCGCGGCGCCAGGCTCGTCGTCGTCGATCCCTATCGCACCGGCACCGCCGACCAGGCCGACATCCATCTCGCGGTGCGTCCGGGCACCGACGGCGCGCTGGCGGTCGGCGTGATGCACGTCCTCTTCAAGGAGGGCTATGCCGACTGGGATTACCTGCGCAAGTACACCGACGCGCCGGACGAGCTGGCCGCGCATGTGGCGTCGCGCACGCCGGAATGGGCCTCGAAGATCACCGGCCTGTCCGTCGAGGAGATCGTTTCCTTCGCGCGCCTCTACGGACAGAGCAAGGCGTCGTTCATCCGCTGCCATCACGGCTTCAGCCGCAGCCGCAACGGCGCGGCCAACATGCATGCCGTGACCTGCCTGCCGGCGGTGACGGGTGCGTGGCAGTACAAGGGGGGCGGTGCCCTCTATGGCCACACCGGTATGTATCCGGTCAACAAGACGCTGATCGAAGGGCTCGACATGGTGGATCCGTCTATCCGCGATCTCGACCAGTCGCGTCTGGGGCCGGTGCTCACCAACGATCCCGAGGCGCTGAAGAACGGTCCGCCGGTCACCGGCCTGCTGATCCAGAACACCAATCCGGCGATGGTCTGTCCGGAACTCGAGCTGGTCCACAAGGGCTTCAAGCGGGAAGACCTGTTCACCTGCGTGCACGAGCAGTTCATGACCGAGACGGCTTCCTTCGCCGACATCGTGCTGCCCGCCACCATGTTCCTCGAGCACGACGACTTCTACACAGCCAGCGGCCACACTTTCTTCCAGGTCGCGAAGGCGGTGATTGACGCGCCGGGCGAGTGCCGCGAGAACCACTTCGTGATTTCTGAACTCGCAAAGCGCCTGGGTGCCAAGCATCGCGGCTTCGACATGACACCGTGGGAGATCATGGACGAGACGCTCAAGGTCTCGGGCATGTGGGACGCGGAGACCAACTGGCAGAAGGGTGGCCAGGACTTCCACCTGGGCTTCGAAACGTCCCATTTCCTCGACGGCTTCGCCTGGCCCGACAAGAAGTTCCGCTTCAAGCCCGACTGGGCGGCCTATGGACCGCGCGGCAAGGAAATGCCGGTGCTGCCCGACCATTTCGACGTGATCGACAATGCCACCGACGACAAGCCGTTCCGGCTGGTGGCGGCGCCGGCGCGCACCTTCCTCAACTCGACCTTCACCGAGACGCCGAGCTCGCAGAAGCGCGAGGTCCGGCCGACGGCGCTGTTGAATCCCGACGACTGCCTCGTCCTGGGCATCGTCGAGGGCGAGCGGCTGGAAATCGGCAACGAGCGCGGCAAGACCATCGTCAATGCCAAGCCGCGCGACGGCCAGCAGAAGGGCGTCGTCGTCGTCGAGGGCATCTGGCCCAACCGCAACTTCGAGACCGGCATCGGCATCAATGCGCTGACCTCGGCCGATCCCGGCTGGCCCAATGGTGGTGCGGTGTTCCACGACACCGCCGTCTGGATCCGCAAGGCCCAGTGAGCGAGGCATTCCAACCAGCGCCCAATCCGAGCATCGCCCAGACGCAGGCCCCTCGGATCGAGGGCCGCGGCCACGTCCTCGTGATCGGCAACGAGAAGGGCGGCTCGGGCAAGTCGACGACGGCGCTGCACATCGCCGTGTCGCTGATGAGGGACGGCGCGCGCGTCGCGACGCTCGACCTCGATGCCCGGCAAGGCACGCTCAGCCGTTACATAGAGAACCGGGCGTCCTATGCCGCGAAGAAGGGCATTGACCTGCCCATGCCGATGCATACGCCGGTGATGATCTCGACGCTGAACGATCGCCGCGAGGCCGAGGCCGACGAGCGTGCGCGGCTGGCGGCGGCGCTGGAGCCCGCGGTCGGGGCGGCCGACTTCGTGATCGTCGATACGCCGGGCAGCGATACCCATCTCAGCCGGCTGGCCCATACCTGGGCCGATACGCTGCTGACGCCGCTGAACGACAGCTTCATCGATCTCGATCTGCTGGCGCGCGTCGATCCCGACACGCTGAAGATCGTGCGGCCTTCGATCTATGCGGAAGCTGTCTGGAAGCAGCGCCAGATCCGGGCCGTCGAGGGGGGGCGGCCGGTCGACTGGATCGTGATGCGCAATCGCCTGTCGTCGCTGGCGGCGCGCAACAAGCGCGACATGGGCAACGTGATCGAAGCGCTGGCCAAGCGGATCGGCTTCCGGGTCGCCGCGGGCCTGAGCGAGCGCGTGATCTACAAGGAGCTTTTCCTGAGTGGTCTCACGCTGCTCGACCTGAAGCGCGGCGGCGGCGGTGGGCCATCCCTGACCCTGAGCCATGTCGCGGCGCGCCAGGAAGTGCGCGACCTGGTGGCGTCGCTCAACCTGCCGGGGGTCGCTCCTGCAGAAGCGGACGCGCCCGTGACAGAAGAAGCCACAGAAGCCCCGCCACCTGCAGAATGAAGAGCAGGCCGAACGACCACGCGTAGCCGTCCGGCGCATATCCCGTCGCGGTGCGCGGCCACAGGTCGACGACTTTGCCGATCGCCCACTGGCCGCCGAAGATCACCGTGAACACCACGAGATTGCAGCTGGTGCTGACCCGACCGGCATATTGCGGCGGGAACGATCGCGCCAGCAGCGGCATGTACTGGATGGGATAGGCGCCGAGGAAGCCGAACAGCAGCCACGCCGCCACCGGGTAGAACCACGGCAGGAAGGCGAGCCAGGCGCAGACCAGGGCGAACAGGGTGCTGATGAAGTTGGCCGAGGCGAAATCACTGATGCCGACGCGGCGGAAGGCGCCGGCCAGCACGCCGCTCAGGGCAAAGCCCGCGGTCATCACCGCCGTGGTGTAGAGTTGGATATCGGCCCGGGTCTCGGTGCTGGCGAAGCCGCCGACGTCGCGCAGCCAGGGGCCGATCCACAGGGTGATCGCGGCGATGAACGCCATCTGCTGGAAGGTCAGCAGCGGCTGGATGCGCCAGAAGAAGCCATTGGTCAGCACGATGCCGGTGATGCGGAACTGGTCGCGCAGTGTCCCCGAGGCTGGCGGAGTGCCGCGTTCCGGCACCACGGTGAACAGGATCGCGGAGACGACGAGGCAGACCCCGGCCAGCCAGAAGAACAGGCCCTGCCAGCTGATGACGGAGAGCGACCACTGGATCGGCAGGGTCGCGGCCATCGCGCCCAGGCCGCCCGCCATCATGTGGAAGCCGGTGATGAGTCCCCAACGCTCGGGCGGATACCACAGCGTGATCGCCTTGATGGCGGCCATCAGCCCGCCGGCGAAGCCCAGCCCGATCAGCACGCGGGCCACGATCAGCTCGCCGAGCGACAGGCTCAGCCCGAACAGAGCAGAGCCGATCGCCGCCATCGCCAGCAGCACCGCCTGCACGCGGCGCGGCCCGTAGCGGTCGAGCATGACGCCGAGGATCGGCTGGCAGCCGGCGAAGAACAGGAAGAAGGCCGAGGTGAGGAGGCCGAGGTCTCCCGCGCTGATGCCGACATCCCGTTCGAGGTACGGGAAGATCACCGCGTTCACGCCGCGGAAGATGTACGAGAGGAAATAGGCAAGCGCGAACGGAACGAAGACGCGCAGCAGCAGCGTGGCGAAGGTGGGGGCGTTTCCGGTCATGCTTCAATGTTGGCGCGAACGCGCGGCTGCACCATATTGAACGCATCGCAGAGGGTCAAAGGACATGGCCGAGGACCGAAATCGCAACGTCCCGTCTACCGCAGGTGCGAATGCCGTGGATGCGTTCGTGCGCGAAGTCGGCAGGCTGCCGGTCGAGCGCGCGCCGGGCGGACGTGGCCGGCTGCTGTTCGCCATGGACGCGACGGCGAGCCGCGAACCCACTTGGGATCATGCCTGTGCCATCCAGGGCGAAATGTTCGTGGCGGCGGATGCGCTGGGCGGGCTCGACGTGCGGCTCGCCTTCTATCGCGGTTTCGAGGAGTTCAAGGTCAGCAAGTGGACGTCCGATGGCCGCGAACTCGCACGTCTGATGAGTGCGGTGCGGTGTGCGGCCGGCCGTACGCAGATCGCACGGCTGCTGCGCTACGCCGGCGAGCAGCGCCGCGAGAGCCGGCTCGATGCCGTGGTCTTCGTGGGCGACTGCTGCGAAGAGGATGTCGACGCTATTGGCCACGAGGCGGGCCAGCTCGGGTTGCTCGGCCTGCCGGTTTTCGTCTTCCAGGAGGGCGGGGACCGTACGGCGTCGCGGCTGTTTCCCCAGATCGCGAAGCTGACGCGCGGGGCCTACTGCAAGTTCGACCGGTCGAGCCCGAATCAGCTCAGGCGCCTGCTCGGCGCCGTCGCCGCCTATGCCGCCGGGGGACGCTCCGCGCTGCTGAAGTACGGCAAGGACCAGGGCGGCGTCGCGGCCCTTCTCACCAACCAGATGAAATGACCACGGACCTGCTGGCTGCCGTCGAAGTCTTCTTCGACAAGGAGATCCTGCCGCGCCATCGCGAGTGGGCGGCTCATGTCTCGGTTCGAAAGGGCACTCCCCCGTTCATGGCCGAACTGAAGGAGAAGGCGCGCGCCGCCGGCCTTTGGAACCTCGGTCTGCCGGACCGGATGAGCAACCGCGCCTTTGCGCCGATCGCCGAAATCATGGGGCGTCTGCCGTGGGCGCCCGAGGTGTTCAACGCCCAGGCGCCCGACGTGCCCAACATGATCATGCTGCAGCATGCGGCGACCGCCGATCAGAAGAAGCGCTGGCTGGAGCCGCTGCTTGAGGGGCGCGTGCGGTCGGCCTTCGGCATGACCGAGCCCGACGTCGCTTCGTCAGATGCCACCAACATCGCCACGAGCCTGCGGCGCGAGGGGGCTGAGTGGGTCGTGAACGGTCGCAAGTGGTACATCACGGGCGGCGCCCATCCCGATTGTGCCTTTGTGATCGTGATGGGGGTGTCGCGGCCCGACGCTCCGCGCACCGGCCGGCATTCCTGCGTGATCGTGCCGATGCCGTCGCCCGGGCTGCGGGTTGTGCGGGAGCTGCGCTTCCTGGGCTGGGAGGACAGCATCGCGCCCATCGCCGAGCTGGACTTCAGGGACGTGCGCGTGCCGGCGGCGAATCTGCTGGGCGACGAAGGTGAGGGGTTTGCCGCGGCCCAGGTGCGGCTGGGGCCGGCGCGGCTGCATCACTGCATGCGTGCGATCGGCACCTGCGAGGTTCTCGTCGAACTCATGATGGCGCGTGCCGCCGAGCGCCGGACGTTCGGTCGGGCGGTGCTCGACTACGACTCGACGCAGCAGGCGATCGCGCGCTCCAGGATCGAGATCGAACAGGCCCGCCTGCTGGTGCTGCGCACGGCCGAGCGGCTGGACAGCGACGGGCATCAGGCTGTCTGGCGCGACGTCTCGATGGTGAAGGTTGCGGTGCCGGAGATGGCTCAGCGCATTGCCGATCGGGCGATGCAGCTGTTCGGTGCGATGGGCGGGAGCGACGACGCGCCGATCCATCGTGCCTTCGCCGTCGCGCGCATGCTGCGCATTGCCGACGGGCCGGACGAAGTCCATCTCCGGCAGATCTTTCGGCAGGAACGGCCGGCCCGCTGGACCGTCTCTGAGTCGCCCTATATTACGCCGGGCGATGACTGAGAACGGCCGCAAGCGACTCTACGCGATCGTATTTGGCCTGATCCTGACTGGGGTCACGCTCGCCGGCCTCGAGGTGCTGGCCTCTTTCGCGGCGCCGTCGTGGCCCGCGCGGGCACTGCGCTCGACGCCGCCGGGCACCGTCCAGTCGAGCGACTTTGCCGGATTGGCCGACAAACCCTGGGTTTTCGAGCCGAACAATTCATGGGGTATGCGCGACAAGGAACGCAGCATCGCGAAGCCGGCGGATGGCGGCTTCCGCAGCGTCTTCATCGGCGACAGCTATCTCGAGTTCCAGCTCACGCGCCTCACCGTCCCGGGGGAGGTCGAGCGGCGCTTCATCGAGGCCGGCCAGCCGAAGGCCGAGATGATCAATCTCGGTATCTCCGCGACCGGCCCGCGCAGCTACTACTACCGCCTGCGTGACGTGGCCTTCGCCCTGTCGCCCGACGCGCTCGCGGTGTTCTTCTTCTCGGGCAACGACTTCGTCTTCGACGGGCAGGGCTATGGTCAGGGTATCCTGCCCGATCTGGTCAGCGAGGCGCCGGGCGGTTCGATCCTCGGCAACGTCATGCCGAACGCCAACTGGCTGCTGGTCAACCGCCTGCGCCTGTCGGAGATGCTGACAATCAACAAGCCGGTGCCGCAGGAGTTCGACACGCTGACGAAGATCGCCCGCCTGCCGGCCGCGGAGCGCACACCGGCACTCGCCCGCCACATCAAGCGCTACTATCACCCCGACCTGACCGAGCAGCAGATCGTCGCCATCTTCAGCCGGGATAAGGAAGCGTTCTGGCAGGCTTTCGCCTCCGGGAAGGCCGACGACGAGTCGGTGCAAGGTTGGCTCGTGGACCTGATGACCAAGTCCGAGGTCGAGACGTCTCCCTATTTCGAGGCCACGACCCGGGAGCAGGCGGCACGTCTCGTGAAGGACGTCGACATCCAGGCCACCTTGTCGTGGCTGACGGCGATGGATCGTGCTGCTCGCGAGCGCGGCGTGCCGCTGGTCCTGTTCATCGTGCCGCCGGGCAGCGTCGATCCAGACTATGTCGACTATTGGAAGCCCTGGCCGCGCTTCTATGCCTTCAACGTGATTGCCGACTACAGGCAGGACAGGCTGCTCGAGGCATTGAGCAAGACCTCCATCCGCTACGTCGATCTGCGCAAGGATTTCGAGGGTGTGCGGGGCGCCTACCGCCGCAGCGATGCCCACTGGACGGACAAGGGAGTCGAGATCGCGGCGAACCGCGTCTTCCAGGAACTGTGCCGGCTCGAACGTCGCTAGGCGGCGCCCAGCAGCCGAGCCGTCCAGCTGCCCGGCAGGATCGACCCCAGCCAGACACCGGCCTTGGTTCCGATCGGGAAGGCGATGCGCGGCTTGTTGGCGGCAAGGCCGCTTCGGATGATGGAAGACGCCCGCGATGCGGTCATCATGAAGGGCATGGGAAAGGGCGCCTCGGCGGTGATGCGGCTGACGACGAACCCGGGGCAGATTACGCTGACGCCGATCCCGTCCTTCTTCAGCACGTAGCGGATGCTTTCACCCCACACGCGCACCGCGGCCTTGCTGGCATTGTACGAGGCCGAATAGGGGAGGCCGATGAACCCCGCCAGCGAGGAGACGATGCCGATCTGGCCGCGCTTGCGAGCGATCATCGGTTGGAGAAGCGGCTCGACGGTGTTCAGCACGCCGTTGATGTTGACGTCGAGCGTCTTGCGGATGATCGAGAAATCATCGAGCGAGGAATTGTCCTTGTCGATCGAGATGCCGGCATTGGCGATCACGAGGTCGACGGGATGCGCCGCGTCGAAGGCGGTCAACCAGGGCAGGAAGCGCTCGCGATCGGTGACGTCGATCGTGCCCGCGACGACGGTGGCACCTTTTGCCCGGCAGGCGGAGGCGACCGCTTCGAGGCGTTCGGCATCCCGGCCGGTCAGGGCCAGTGCCACGCCCGGAGCGGCGTAGTCGAGGGCCAGAGCCTCGCCGATGCCGCTCGAGGCGCCGGTGAGCACGATGCTGGAGAAGGTCTTCATGTGCGGGCGCCCTACTGTTGGGATTTCGTGCGCCAGCCCCAGGTGCTGGCCATTTCATGCGCCATGCGGGCCGCCATCAGCGAATAGCCGCGGCTGTCCATCAGCTCCCGCTTGGGATGGATGTCGTCGCTGTAGATCGTCACCTTCTCGTCCTTGAAGACGTCGAGCAGGCTGCGGACCTCGATGTTGCGTTCGCGGAGGGCGAGAAGGCGCTGGACGATGTGGGCATAGCGTTGCCCATAGCTGGTGTCGGGCGTCGCACGGCTTTCCTCCGGTGTCAGGATCTTGTCCACGGCGGGGACAGGCTGCAGGAAGAACATCGACCTGATGCCGAAGTCGCGGGCCGTGAGGTCCATGACCCGGATGTACTTCGCGTACTGCGCGATCTGCCAGTCCATGTAGGTGGTGGGAGAGTCCGTGATCTTGCTGGGGAGGCTCATCATGGTCGAATAGGTTTTCGCACCGAAGCCAGCGTTGTCGTCGGCGGGCTTCGAAGCCAGGGCGGAAGCGAGCAGATAGGCGGCATGCGAGTGGCTGGTGAGGCCGGTTCCGAGCCAGCCGGCGATGCGGCCCATGAACCAGCTGAGGGCGAGGTTGCCGAAGCCGTCCTTGGCGACGATCGGGTTTACCCCGAGATAGTTGGCGGCCGGCATTTCGAACCGGACCTTGAGGCCCGGCTGGATCAGGTGCTGTTCGTTGTAGCCGTCGAGTGTGACGACGGCGTCGATGAAGTCACCGTAGATCGCCAGCAGGATCAGCTGCTGTGGCTGTTTCCAGGCGCCAAGTCCCCCATTCAGCACGAGGAAGGGCTTCCCGGTCGGGCTGACAAAGTGGCGGTTGAGTTCTTCCTCGATGAAGCTCCGCCGGCCCGGTTCGACGAGTTGGCTGATCTGCGAGGCGACGGATCCGCCGGCGAGGAGGATGACGAAGCGGTCGGGATTTCGGGCAACCGGATAGTTGTCGCCCAGCATGCCTATGTCGTTGGCGCTGGGAACGCCGCAGGGATCGTCGCGATGATGGACGAAGGCCAGGTAGGGGTGCGGGAACATCGTGTCGATGTACCGGCAGGTGCTGCCGCCGCTCCCGGTGATGTCCTGGATATAGGTGTTCCGTGACGTGGCGAACAGCTGCTTGGCCGGGGTGTAGTGGCCGTCGCGGATCGTCAGCCATGCCGTCGAGAGAATCTCGAGGCCCACCAGGGCCATGACGAGCCCCACGCCCAGGGCCGCGACCCTGAGGCCCGTTTGCCGTGAGGAAGTCTTGGTCACCATGACAAACGTCGCCTCAATAGCCGATTGAATCGAATTGCCGATCCACTTAAGGGTTTACGGTGCCCACGAACAGGGCAGGGGGCAACTTGATCGCAAGTATGACGGGATACGCCCGGGCGCAAGGATCGGATGATCGGCGGCGCTGGGTCTGGGAAGCGCGCAGCGTCAACGGGCGGAACCTCGAAATCAGGTGTCGCGTGCCGCCGGGCTTCGACCGGCTGGAAAATCCCGCTCGGGTCGCCGTCGGCGGAAAGATGAAACGCGGCAACGTCTCGCTCACCCTCACTGTCACGAGCGAGCGCAGCGCCAAGCCGCTCACTATCAATCGCACCTTGCTGGCGGAACTGGCAACGCTGGTCGACGAAGTGCGCCGGAGCACCGGCGCGGCGGCGCCGTCGGCGGACGGGTTGCTGCGGGTGCGTGGCGTGATCGAGGAAGAGGACGCCGGCGAGGCGAGCGAAGAGGCGCTGGGGCTTCTGGACAAGGAGCTGCAGGCGACCCTCGATGAGGCGCTGAAGGCGCTCGTCGCGTCGCGCGCAGCCGAAGGCAAGGCGCTGGCCAGGGTCATCGAGGGCCATGTCTCGGAGATCGAGGGCCTGTGCGGTCGGGCGACGGAACGGGCACTGGCGCAGATCGGCACCGTTCGGGCGCGCTTCGAGGCGCAGCTTGCCGAACTGCTGGGCCGCGTGCCCGCGCTTTCGGAGGAGCGCTTCGCCCAGGAAGTGGCACTGCTGGTCGGCAAGGCCGACGTGCGCGAGGAACTCGACCGGTTGTCCGCCCACATCGCGCAGGCGCGCACCTTGCTCGCCGATGCGCGCGCCGACAATCCGGTGGGCCGGAAGTTCGATTTTCTGTGCCAGGAATTCAATCGCGAGGCCAACACGCTCTGCTCCAAGTCCGCGGACATCGAGCTGACGCGCATCGGCATCGATCTCAAGGGCGCCGTCGAGCGCATGCGGGAGCAGGTCCAGAATGTCGAATGAGGTGGATGCCGGCCAGATTCAGCGGCGCGGCCTGATGCTCGTCCTGTCGTCGCCGTCGGGCGCCGGCAAGACGACCCTGTCGCGGCAGCTCCTCGACAACGACAAGCAGATCCAGCTCAGCGTCTCGGCGACCACGCGTGCTCGCCGAACCGGCGAGCGGGACGGCGTCGACTACCAATTCGTCGATACGGCGACCTTCAGCGGCATGATCGAGCGCGGGGAGTTCCTCGAGCATGCGCGGGTGTTCGACCATTTCTACGGCACGCCGAGCGCGCCGGTAGAGGCCGCACTGATGGCCGGCCGGGACGTGCTGTTCGACATCGATTGGCAGGGTACGCAGCAGCTCAAGGAAAAGGCGGGCAGCGACCTGGTGACGGTCTTCATCCTGCCGCCGTCGACGCGCGATCTGGAGCGGCGGCTCATCACCCGCGCCCAGGACTCGATGGAGGTCGTGCAGAAGCGGATGGCCAAGGCCGCCGACGAGATGAGCCACTGGGCCGAGTACGACTACCAGATCATCAACCGCGACATCGCGACCAGCCTGATGGAACTCAAGTCGATCCTGACGGCCGAGCGGTTGAAGCGCGAACGCCAGGTCGGCCTCTCGAACTTCGTCAAGGCGCTCCGCGAGGGGCGGTGATCGGCGCGCCGATGCCCGCCTGTCCCTGCGAGCGCAGGACGAGCTGGCTCGGCCGATAGGGACGGCCCGCGAATTCGGCGATCAGCCGGTCGCTCGCGGTCTCGATCGTCTCCTCGAGGCGGCGCATGAAGCTCTCCTTGTCGAGGCCAGTCTCGATCGCCGGGAGGAATTCGACGGCGGCGCAGCCGGCCTTCTTGCGCCAGTCGCGGCGGTTCCACACGAGCCCCACCGACGTGGCGACCGGCGTCACCGGCAGGCCGAGGTCACGGTAGAGATAGTAGATGCCCGAGCGATAGCGCTCGCGTTCGCCCGGTGCCATCAGATTGCCCTCGGGGTAGATCGCGATGTGCCGGGCGCTTTCGTACGCGCGCTGGGCGAACTGGGCGAGGTTCTCACGCTCGCGGCCGCCGCCGCACGTATCGACGCGGATCATCTGCAGGCGATACAGGATCGCGCCGATCAGCGGGTAGCGGAAGAGCTCCTGCATGGCCACGAAGGCAATGCCGCGGATCCTTGCCGCCAGGAGGATACCATCGCTCTCGCTGTGGTGCTTGTTGGCGAGCAGCGCGGGGCCGCTGGCGGGGAGGTGCTCGAGGCCCCTGTACTCGATCTGCATGCCGCCGATCCAGCGCATGCCCCAGACGACGGCCCGCGCCCAGTGGAAGAGCAGGCCGCGCAGCAGGACCGGGGTGGGAACGGGCACCAGGACGATGCCGACGACCGCGACGAGCAGGGTGCCGACGTAGAAATAGGCGTTGAAGGCAATGGATCGTATCATAAAACCAATATTAGTGAGCGCTCACTCACTGTCAAGAGCGCCTGCCAGTCTGACAAAGTCATCGACCGAGAGTTCCTCGGCCCGGGCTGTCGGCTTCAGGCCGAGTCGCTCGAGCGTGGCCACCGGATCGGCATAAACACTCGCCAGAGAGCCGCGCAGCATCTTGCGGCGCTGGCCGAAGGCGGCGGCCGTAACACGCTCCAGCGGTCTCAGATCGGCCAGCCGTGCCGTTTGGGGCCGGGGCGTCAGTCGCGCGACGGCAGACGTGACCTTCGGGGGCGGCACGAACGCCGTCGGCGCGACATCGAACAGGCGGCGCACCTCGCAGACATGCTGGGCAAGCACCGAGAGGCGGCCATAATCCTTCGTCCGCGGCACAGCCACCAGGCGGTCGACGACTTCCTTCTGGAACATCAGGACCATGTCGGCGATGTCGTTCGCGGCATGAAGCCAGCGCACCAGCAGGGCGGTCGACACGTTGTAGGGCAGATTGGCGACGATCCGGAGGGGCGCGGCGCCGAGGTCCCGGGGCTCGATCTTCAGGGCATCGGCTTCGACCAGATCGAGCCGCCCATCGGCCGCAGCCTGCAACTCGAGCAGGGGTCCGAACGCCCGGGCATCGACCTCGACCGCGACGACACGGCCGGCGCCTTCCAGGAGCAGTGCACGGGTGAGGCCTCCGGGACCCGGGCCGATCTCGATAACGGTCCCTTCGCCGAGCGGCGCCGCGGCGCGGGCGATGCGGCGCGTCAGGTTGAGGTCGAGCAGGAAATGCTGGCCGAAGCGCTTCCTCGCATCGAGGCCGTGCGCCGCGATGGTCTCCCGCAAGGGCGGCAATGCAGCGACGCCGTCCATGTTCAATGCCGGCGCCGGCGCGCCATCTCGTCCGCCATGTCGATGGCCGCGAGAAGGCTCGTCGGATCGGCGCGGCCGGTCCCGGCGATATCGAGCGCGGTGCCGTGATCGGGCGAGGTGCGCACGAACGGCAGTCCGAGCGTGACGTTGACCCCGCCGGCGAAGTCGATGGTCTTGATCGGGATCAGCGCCTGGTCGTGATACATGCACAGCGCGACGTCATAGGCCGGCCGCGCCGCGGCATGGAACAGCGTGTCGGCCGGCGCCGGTCCGCTCGCCTCGATCCCCTCGCGCCGCAGAGCCTCGATGGCGGGCATGATGATGCGGCGCTCTTCGTCACCCATGGCGCCCTGTTCGCCGGCGTGCGGATTGAGGGCGGCCACGGCCAGCCGCGGACGCTCGATGCCGAACAGCGTGCGCAACCCCAGGGCCGTGATCCGGCCCGCGCGCACGATCGCCTCCTCACGGAGGGCGCGCACCGCTTCGGCCAGCGACAGATGGATGGTCACCGGCACCACCCTGAGCTGGGGGCATGCCAGCATCATCGCGACGTCGACTCCCCCGGCGAGTTCGGCCAGAAATTCCGTATGGCCGGGATGGCGGAACCCCGCATCCTGCAGTGTCTTCTTCTGGATCGGATTGGTGACGATCCCGGCGACGATGCCCTCCTGGGCAAACCGCACGGCCCGTTCGATCGCCTCGATCGTGGCGGCGGCGTTCGCGACGTCCGGCCGGCCGGGCGTCGAGGGCGCGCCGAGGCGAACCGCGAGCACGGGCAAGGCACCGGAGAAAACCGAAGCGGCTTCCCCGGGACCGGAGATCTCGCGCAAGGGAACGTCGATCCCGAGCCGGCGCGCTAGTGCGGCAAGGCGGTCCGGATCGTCGAGCACGAAGAAAGGACGGCTGCCGGTGCGTCGCGCCTGCCAGGCCTTCAGGCTGAGTTCGCCGCCAACGCCGGCCGGCTCGCCCATGGTCACGGCGAGCGGCGCTGTTGCGGTCATGGCCGATTCATCAGCCGCGGCGTCACGACTTGATGTCGATCGTGGCCTGCCGGCGGAGATCGCGCATGTACCGGCGTCCGGCCGCGTCGAGCTTCTGGATGAGGAGCTGCTGAGAGATCGCGTCGCGGGTCGGCAGGCCGTCGCCGCCGGACTTGCTGCACAGCGCAACCACCTGCAGGCCCTCGGCGACCCGGAACGGGCCGGCCGTGCCGCCGATGGGGAGGCGCGGCAACTGCTCGTACATCTGTGGGTTTGCGGCTAGATCGCCGACCCTGAGACCGTTCAGGTCACCCGACGTGCTGCCCTTGACCTGGCGGGCCTGGACGTGAAGGTCGGAGCACTGGCGGACGCCCGACATCGCCTTCTGGGCCTCGGCGGTCGCCCGGCTGGTTTCTTCCGGTGATGCGTTGGTGGGCAGGGCCAGAGTCATCTGGACCAGGTTGAGCTTCACGTCGTCGGGCCGCGCCGCGGCGAAAGGCCGACGATCGACGACATAGAGGATGTGCCATCCGGATGCCGAGCGGACCGGGTCGGAGAAGGTCCGGGGCTGCACCCTCTCGATCGCCGCCTCGAGCGAGGGATCGAGCGCGCCCGGCAGAACCCAGCCAAGGTCGCCGCCGGCTGCCGCGGAGGCGCCCTGCGAGAATTGCTGTGCGACGGCGGCAAACGGAGCGCCGCGCCGCAACTGCTCCATGATTCGGTCCGCGCTTCGCTTCCCTTCCTCCACGGAATCGGCCCGGTCGACCGGCACGAAGATCTCGGCGACGCGGGTTTCGGTCTTGCCGACATTCGAACGCATGCGACTCATCGCATCGTCGACCTCCGCGTCGGAGACGTCGACCTGGGAGCGAACCTTTCGGCGGATGATCTTGGCCCAGGCGATTTGCGCCTCGATCTGCTGCGTGGCGATGTCGGGGGTGATGCCGACGCTTTGCAGGTATTGCCGGAACTGGCCGCGGCCGAGGCCGGCGGCGCGCTCGATTTCCGAATAACGGTTCTGAATCTCGGCATCCGTCGGCTTGACGCCGAGCTTCTTCGAATCCTGTACCTGAAGGCGTTCGTCGATCATCTGCCGCAGCATCTGCGGCGCCATGCGCTGGCGCAGGTCAGGACTGTCCTGCAGGCCCGACGTCTTGATGGCGAACAACACCCGCTGCGACAGGTCGAAGTCGGTAATGGCGTCATCGTTGACGCGAGCCAACACACGCGAGCCCGGGCCGGGCGCGGTCTGCGCTGCCGCTCCTTGAGTCGTCGGCCTTTGGGCGGACGCCGCAGCGGGCAGCAGCAGGATCGTGAGGACGACGAGAGCGCGGGGGAGAGGCGCGAACATTTCACCGGCGGCGTGTGAGAGGGACATTCATTATATTTCCGCAGCACGTTAGCTGCAATGGACGCCACTAAAGACAGAAAATGGCAACACACAGGCACGCTTGACGCTTGGCGGTGGGTACGTTAGCCGAACGGTCGCATAGTTGGGGGCAAAAAGTTCAGGCATGAGAGCGGCCCGCCGTTCGATCAGCGTTGCCGGCGCCTGGGAACGGGTTTGCTCCGGCGTTGGCTATCATCTCGACAATATGGGCCGCTGGCTGATCGTGCGGGCCCCCACGATCGGTGCTGCCTATGCCTCCATCCTGGCGCCAGGCACCCCGCGGCTGGAGCCGCGGCCCGGCTGGCGATTCGCCGAGGAATATTACGACCATCGGCGCTGGTTGGCCTGCCGGCGCGGTGCCCTCTGGGAAGCAGCCCGTGAAAAGGATCTGGCGGTCCCGCTCACCGTGCGCTGGCACGGCGGCACGACGGTGGATGTGACGCTGGGCAACGACAACAGCCTCTGCCTCTATGTCTGCGGCTCCTTCGAGCCCAACGAATTCGCCTTCGTCGATCGCGTGCTGAAGCCCGGCATGGTGTTCATCGATGTCGGCGCCAACGACGGCTATTACACGCTGTTTGCCGCCCGTCGCGTCGGCCCCGCGGGCAGGGTGATTGCCGTGGAGCCGAGTTCGCGCGAGCGCGCGCACCTCCAGCGCAATCTCGGCCGCAACGGCCTCGACAACGTCCAGGTGGTCGCCGCGGCGCTCGGCGCCGAGGCGGGGTTCGTCGACCTGCATCTCGCCCATGGCGTCCACGCCGGCCACAACACGCTGGGCGACTTCGCGCATGACGACGTCGTGCGCGCAAGTTCGGAGCGCGTCCCGCTGGACACACTCGATGCAGTGGTGGCGAGGCAGGGCTTGTCGCAGGTCGACATGGTCAAGATCGATGTCGAAGGCGGCGAAGCCGGTGTCGTGGCCGGGGCGCGCAAGGTGCTGGCGTCAACGAGGCCGGTGCTCCTGATGGAACTGAACGAGCGGGCTTTGCACGCGCAGGGCCAGAGCGCGGAAACCCTGCTCGCGGTGCTTCGGCAGGAGCTGAACTACCAGATACTCACCTTCTCTCAGGCCGGCGGCTGGCCCGAGTGCGCCGTCGAGGGAGCGCCGCTGTCCCCCAACGTCGTGGCCGTGCCGAAAGAACGTGCCGACTCTCTGCTCAAAGCATAGGAACCCGCGCTCAGCGCGTGTCCGGAGTTGAGCCTGATGTTCCAGGATGTTCGATCAGCTGCGACGTTCATGGTGTCATGGATGCGCGAGCAGGCCCTGCCTCTTTGGGCGACGTCGGGATTCGATGCGGAAGCCGGACGTTTCGAGGAAGGCCTGACATTCGGAAGAGAGCCCCGTCGGCAGGTTCCGATCCGGCTGCTCGTCCAGGCCCGCCAGATTTTTGTCTATGCGCTTGCGAAGCGCCGGCTATGGCATCCCGGCTCGGACGAACTCGTCGAACGCGCGTTCGCCGCGATGAAGAGGGACTATTTCCGGCCCGATGGCCGCGATGGATGGGCGTTCTCGATTGCCCGGGATGGAAGCGTCGTCGATGCTACGCGCGACCTTTATGCGCACGCATTCGTGCTTCTGGCGGTTGCGTCCTACGTGCAGGCAACCGGCAAACAGGAGGGACTGGCCGTTGCCCGCGACACGATTGCCTTCCTGGACCGTGAAATGACAGCACCGCTGGGGGGTGGCTATCTCGAGACCGTGCCCGCGCGGGAAGGGCCTCGCCGGCAGAATCCGCACATGCATCTGTTCGAGGCCATGCTCGCCCTGTGGGAGTGCTCGGGAGACCGCCACTTTCTGGAGAGAAGCGGAAAGCTGTTCGACCTGTTCCTCGCGAGGTTCTTTCAGGATCGGCAGGGCGTGCTTCTCGAATACTTCGACACCGCGCTGAGGCCTCTCTCCGGCGCTGGCGCGATCGTCGAGCCGGGGCACCATTTCGAATGGTGCTGGCTGTTGCGTCGTTATGAAAGGGCGAGCGGCGACAGTCGCGTCGGATCGATCGTCGAGAGGCTATACGAACACGCCGGTCGCGCGGGCTTCGACGCGGACGGGCTGCTCGTCGATGAGGTTCACCAGGATGGCGCGCTGGCGAAAGCCTCGCGTCGCTTGTGGCCGATGACCGAAGCCATCAAGAGCGATCTGGCGGAAGCGCTGCGCGGGCGGATGGGATCGGTGGAGAGGGCCGTAGCGTCAACGGAAGCGCTCCACCTGCGCTTTCTGGATGCCGCACCGAAAGGTGGATGGGTGGATCGCCTCGATCAGGACGGAACGCCGCTCGTCGATTTCATGCCGGCCACAAGTCTCTATCACCTGGCCGGCGCGGTCGATGAACTCTCGGGATTCCCCGGCGAGGCAGGACGCTGAGCGAAGGCGGTCAGCCGCCCTGGTCCCGTACCGAGACGATCGGATCCTTGACCGGCCACCAGATGTTCAGGGCCGGGTCGTTCCAGACCAGCGTGAACTGGCCCGATCGGTCGTAGTCCGTGGTCTGCTTGTAGTGGAAGATCGCCTGTTCGCTCATGACGACATGGCCATTGCCGAACTTGGGCGGCACCAGCACCTGCAGCCGATTGCTCTCCGACAAGGTGAACGAGGTCAGAGGTGGCTCGGGAGATCTGCACAGAGGACTAATTGGAATTGCTGCCTGACGACGGCCAGACTAGCCTCGCGCGGTAGGCGGACGATGCGAACATTCAAAGGGGATACGGAATGAAGAACAAAGATGCATCGCGGGGACCAGAACGGGTTGGTACGGAGTTCTCATATAGAAGCCAGGAGGCACTCGACTGGGATGCCGGGCTAAAAGAGGCTCACCTCGCATTGCTTGATCAATTCGGGATTCGCTGGAATCGCGAGTCCTTGCTGACGGCGCGCCGCGGCACGATTTCGCGCATCTTGTTTCTCGACCGGCTCTATCGCCGGCTCCTGCCAGTGCCGGGAGTCATTTGCGAGTTTGGAGTTCAGTGGGGGGCGACCCTTTCGACATTGATAAACTTGCGAGCCATCTATGAGCCCTACAATCACGCGAGAGTGATTTTCGGGTTCGATACCTTTCAGGGATTCATGACGCTCGATGCCAAAGATGGACATCTGGCCAAGCCCGGAGACTATGCCGTTCCTGGAACCTACAAGAAGACGTTGGAGGATATCCTTGCCCTCCAGGAGGCCGCGGCATCCGGCAGCGAAAAGGTGAGGCGCCAATTCAGACTCTACGACGGTGATGCATCGGAGAGTATCGCGACTTGGATCGCGGACAATCCGCACGCCATTGTCGGACTTGCCATGTTCGACATGGATGTCTACCGGCCGACCAAGGATGTGCTGCAGCGGATTCTCCCGCGCCTGACCAAAGGGTCCATCCTCTATTTCGATGAACTCAGTTGCCCAGAATTCCCGGGCGAGACGATCGCCTTGATGGAAACGCTTGGTTTGTCGCGCCTGCGCCTGCGTCAGGATCCCCACCAGCCATATGCGGCCTGGGCGGTATACGAGGGCTGATACGACCGGCGCGGCTCGCGGTGCGCGGCCGTAAAGCCTGCCGCGAGAGCGAGCTACGTCAGGCCGCTGTCCCGCTGGGAGAGGATCGGGTTGGCAATCGGCCACCAGATCTTTAGGAGCGGGTCGTTCCAGAGCAGCGTGAACTGTCCGGCGCGATCGTATTCGGTGGTCTGCTTGTAGTGGAAGATAGCCCGCTCGCTCATGACGACATGCCCATTGCCGAACTTGGGCGGAATGAGGACTTGCAGGCGATTGGCTTCGGACAGGGTGAACGAAGTCCACTTGCGGTACTGGGCGGATTCCGGATCGTTGTTGACGACTACCAGGTAGAAGCTGCCTTGCAGGCAGGTCACGAGTTTCCAGGTTTTGCTGTCGCCGTGAATTCCTCTCAGCACGTGTCGGCTCGATACTGAAATGTCGTCCTGGATGAACTCGATCGGAATGCCGGCATTGAAGTAGGCGCTACGATTGTAGGTTTCCACGTACTGGCCGCGGAAATCCTCGAAGATGGTCGGTGGCTTGATCAGCAGCACCAAGTCCAGTGGGGTCGGCAGGACTTCCATCATCTTCACTCCTTTGCGATGTCGGCGAGTACACGGGCGCGTATTCGATCGATCGGGTCGCGCAGCAGATCGACGCCCAGTTTGGCAGCTACAATGCCGAAAATCGACATGATGGCGGTCTGTTCGACCTCGTTGCGGAGCACCATCCCGTGGAATTCATCGCGGGACACCATGACGATTTCGATGCCTTGTTCCGGCTGCCTGCCGCTTACGGGCTCGGCATCCAGCCCGAGGAAGAGATGCTCAACCTGCGTGCAGCGATTGAGATAAAGACGCCCCGATCCCAGGGGGAACAGGATGGCGCAACGGTGCCCTGTTTCCTCCAGAATCTCGCGAGGGACGGCGGCGCCCGGCGTTTCGCCGCGATCGATGGAGCCTGCGGGAATCTCCAGGGTTTCCTTTTCCAGACTTGGACGGTACTGGCGGATAAGCAAAAGGTCGCCTTTGGGCGTGAGGGGCAGGCAGATGATGCCGTCGGGGCCCGTCATCCGGTAGTAGGGCGCCTCCGCTGTGCTCGCGGTCGCACTCTCCTCGATTTCAAACCAGGGTGTCGAAAAGGCGACGCGAAATCGCGGCGGACGCTCCATCTTCCTAGTCGTCTTTCCTGTAGATGATCGTCGAGCCGGAAAAGTCCACCTGGATCGGCACGTTGATCAGGTGGGCCAGTGCCTGGCGCACGTCCGGCTGGCGCTTCGGAGGCACCACGAACACCATGAAACCGGTTCCGCCGGCGCCCAGAAGCTTCCCGCCCAACGCGCCGGCACTGCGTGCAGCTTCGTATGCCTGGTCGATTGCGGTGGTGCTGATGCCGCTGGTCAGCTGACGCTTCAGCGTCCAGCTCTCGTGGAGAAGCTTTCCGAAGGAGTCGAAGTCTCCGCCGTGTAGGAGCGCCAGCGCTTCCGGCACCATGGCTTGCATGCGCTTGAGATGCGACGTGTTCGCCTCGAGGTTCTCGACGAGCTTCTTGGCGAAGTCGGAGGAGAGGCGGCTGCTGCCCGTATAGAAGAGCATCAGCCTGCGCTCGAATTCCCCGCGTCGGGCATCGTCGAGCTTGACGGGGGCAACGTCGAATGTGCCGTCGCGCTGGAAATTGATGACGTTCAGGCCGCCGAATGCGCTGGCAACCTGGTCCTGACACCCGACCTTCTCGTGAAGCTTGTTCTGTTCCAGGTCGATGGCGGCCAGCGCCAGCTCGCGCGCCGACGTCGACTTGCCGCGCATGGCGCGCAGCACGTTGATCAGACCGACGGCGAATGACGAACTCGATCCGATCCCGGAGCGCGCTGGCAGATCACCCTGATGGTGCAGTTCCACGCCCTCGACGTCGTCGAAGCCTTCGGAGAGCAGGCCGGCGCGAACCGCCGGATGCAGGATCTCCGCGATTGATCCCACGGTTTCGATGTGGGACCAGACGATGCGGTGGCGAATGCCGAAGAAGGGGGGCAGGTGACGGCCGCTCAAATAGCAGTACTTGTTCACCGCCATCGAAAGGACGGCACCGCCGTGCTTCAGGAACCAGGAAGGATAATCCGTTCCGCCGCCGAAGAACGAGACGCGGTAGGGCGTGCGGGAGATAGCCATGTGCATCGGAACGACGTCGACCTTTCTGGCGTCAGTGCAAGTTATCGTGGACCCCCGTTAACGGGTCAGAAAGCGGTCGCCTTCCGTGGCCACGCGAATTCTCCAGTAATCGAGCAGGTCGAGCAGCGTTTTTTGGTATGGTATTTCGGGCTTCCAGCCCGTGTGGGCGTGGAACTTCGCCGTGTTCGGGACCTGCAGGTCCGCATCGATCGGCCGCAGGCGGTCCGGGTCCACTTCGACACGGATGTCGTCCTTGCGCGTGGAAAAGGAAATCAGCGTGCCCAGGACGTCCTTGATCGTGCAGGTGTGATTGCCGCCTATATTGTAGTAGGCGCCGGGCGTCGGCCGCATCGTCACCAGCATGAAATAGGCACGCACCGCGTCGCGGACGTCGGAGATCGTACGCAGGGAAGCAAGATTGCCGACCTTCACCACCGGTTCGATGAAGCCGCGCTCGATCATCGCGATCTGCTTGGCGAAGGTCGATTCGGCGAAGACGTCGCCGCGCCTCGGGCCGGTGTGGGTGAACATGCGCGTGGTCATCACCGTCATGCCGTAGGCTTCCGCGTAGAAGCGGCCGACCAGATCGGTTCCCACCTTTGAAATTGCATAGGGGGAGGCAGGATGGAACGAGCATTCCTCGTCGATCGGCAGCTTCTCCTTGGGGACACGCCCGAACACCTCCGAAGATGCACAGACGTGAATGACCGCTTTGGGCGCATGCTGCCTCAACGCGTCCAGAACGCGCACCGTGCCCTGGATGTTGGTGTCCATGGTATCGAGTGGCGAATCGAAGCTCGTCCGGGGAAAGCTCTGAGCGGCCAGGTGGAAGACGAAATCGGGTTTGGCCCCGGCGGCCACGGCCTGAATGGACAGCGTATCCCGCAGGTCGCCGTAGAGCAGCGAAACGCGGTCACCCGTGTTGATCCGACCCGCGACATTCGCGAGGTTGTCCAGGGGGCTGCGCCAGCGGCACATGCCCACCACGTTCCAATCGGTGTGTTCGAGAAGATACTCGGCCAGGTGGGACCCCACCATGCCCGTAATGCCCGTTATCAATGCTGTCTTGGCTGCCATCGCTTACCCGGCGGTCCCCCCGACGCGTCGGCGTACCGTCGCCGAATCCGCCGGAATTTAGTTTAGCCGAGCGCCAATTACTACCCCTGCGGTCAGGCTTGGGGGAGCAATCCCGGCGGGTTCGGCTGGCTGCGGTACCACTGCATGGTCCGCCGGAAGCCCTCCGCCAGACCTGTTCTGGCTTCGAACCCCAGCAGGCGGCGGGCGGCCGAATTGTCCATCAGGCGTACCGGGATCGTGCTGGGCTTGGAGGGATCGTATCGTACGTCGGCGTCGGCGTAGCCGTCGACCTGCAGCAAGGTCTCCAGGATTTCCCGAACGGTATGGCCGGCGCCCGAACAGATATTGATCGCCAAGTGGGACTGGTCGGTCGAGAAGGCGGCCAGCAGGCCGTCGATGAAGTCGTCGATGTAGATCAGGTCCCGGACGTCGTTGCCGGTGCCCCAAACCTCGAGCGGGGCCAGCCTTTCCATGACCCGACGCATTAGGGCCGCGGTCACGTGGCTGGTCGCATAGTCGAACTTGTCATGCGGCCCGTAGACATTGGAGGGCCGTACGATCACCGTCGACATCTGTTTGGCTATCTTGGTGGCGTAGGTCCGGCACAGCAGTTCCGCGTACCGCTTCATCCACGCCACGCTGTAGTAGGCGTCGTACGGCTCGCCGTCGAACATCTCCTCTTCGGAAACGGGGCGGTCTCCGGTCGGCGGGTAGGCCGCCCCGCTGGAGATGAACAGAACGCGCCCGACGCCGGCCACGTAGGCGGCCTCGAGCAACAAGGTGTTTATCAGGACGTTTGGCGTCACCTGCGACAGCGGGTTGGAGCGCATCACGGCCGCCCCGGCGGTCTGTGCCGCGGCGATGACGACATATTCCATGCCGGCGACGGCACGCGCGCAGTCCTCGGGACGGCGCAGGTCCACGCGGATGACCTCCGCGCCCGGCAAGGTCGCTTTCAGGGGTTTTTCGTGGATCGTCACGCGCACCTTGGCGCCCATGCCCAGGAGGCGGAGGGCGAGATTGGTGCCAAGGAAACCGCCGCCGCCGGCGATCAGAACGGACCGGCCTGCAAAGTCCTGCATTGGATGCTCCTAGCGGAAGAAGTTGACCTTCTTTTGGTGCTCGTCGTGGTTGGCCAGGTACCATTCCCAGGTTTCGCGAAGACCCGTCGTCAGGGGCGTACTGGGATCATAGCCGATCATGCGGCGCGCCTTGCTGATGTCCATCACCCGCCGCGGAAACCCCGAGGACTTGCTGATGTCGAACTCGAACTCAAACTCGACCACCTGGCGCAGAGCCTCGACGAGTTGGCGAATGCTGACCCCGGTTCCACTGCCTAGATTGACGAAACCGTCGCCGGTGCCGTGGTGAAGTGCCAGGATCACGCCCGTGGCCACGTCCTTGGAATAGGCGATATCGCGCACCGCCGAGCCGTCTCCCCAGATGCGCAGCGGACGTTCCTCGGACCGCAGCCTGGCCATCAGCGACGGCACGACCATGGCGTTGGCGGGATCGAAGTTGTCGCCGGGACCATAGACATTGCAGGGCCTGACGATGGCGAAGTTCCTGGCGCCATACTCCAGGCGATAGGCTTGGATCTGCATCTCGGCCATGCGCTTTGCCCAACCGGGGAACATGTCCATGGGCGGCTGATCGAAGGTGTCGTCTTCCTCGCGGAACACCTCGCCGGGGGCATAGGCGCCGATCGAACTCGTGTAGACCACCTTGCCGACGCCGTTGACGCGACAGGCCTCGAGCACGTTGGTGTTCATGGCCATCAGCGGGACGAAGAAGCTGGCCGGCCGGCTCTTGGTCACCTCGACCGACCCCTTGATGCCGGCGGCATGGACGACGAAGTCGGCCCCCTTGGTCTGCGCTTTGCAGAAGGTGATGTCGGCGAGGTCGCCGTAGACGTGCGGCGCCCGGGGATCGGCCTGGAGCCTGTCGAGCGACAGCGTCGTGACCTGGGCACCCATGTCGCAGAGCTGAGTCACGATCTGGCGGCCGATCATGCCCGTTCCGCCTGTGACGACGACGGAGTGGCCGCGGAACGAGGCGGCGATTTCCGGAGTGATCATGCGCGCAGGACCTTTAATTTGCGTGGTGCCGAGGGCGGGCAACGAGCCCGGCAGCGTTGTGAATGGCCTTAGGAAGCCGCCCCGTCAATACCCGGCGCAAACTTGAATGTTGCTCAAGGAATCGGTGCTTACACTAGGCCTTCTCACCGGGTTGAGGGCGGCTCGCTGACCTCGGCTCCTTTTCCCAGGATGCGCAACACAGGATGCGTTCCTCCAGTACTTCCTTCGCCAGGCCCCAGTCGCTTCCCTGGGTGAGCTTCGGGGTTGCTCCGCGAGCCCACCTAGAGGCGGGCCAAACAAAGTTTCGTTCGATCGATGGCCCAATTACTGATGGAATATGTCGAACGCCGCGCTTCGGATAATTGAGCAAGACGCGTGATTTGTGTGCCCACGCGCGGCCGTATTTCCGCTCAATGTACCAGTCGAGCTTTTGCTGCCAGGTCTTCCAGATTTGGAAAGTTCGCAAACCGTGGAGTTTCTTGTGCACGGGCTTTATGACTCGGCAGGGCTCAGGCAAACAATGCTCGGTTCCTCCAGATGCAGCTGCGAGGTGCAGCAATAGTGAGTCGAGATCCAATAGAAGCATTGTCGGGTCGGCAGGGTACCCTCGCACTCGATGCCACAGTTCTCGGCTCATTAAAGTGAAATCCCCGCAAGCAGCGGTATGAAGGTCGCGAATGGGCCAGTGTTTAGGCATGGCAAGACGAGCGTGACGCGTACCTTCGGCGCCTTCTAGCTGCATCACGCAGGCATCGTGACTGAGGCTGTCGTAGTCACGAAGATCAACTTCGACGTCATACCGATCGCATCGGTAAATCGCGTCCTTGTCGAGATCACCTCTTGCGAGGACTTCGATGAGCTCCGTCGAGAAAAATGTATCGCTTGCTTTGGGTACTAGAAAGAGGCCTCTAGCGCGGCGAAGGCCGACGTTTGCGGCCTCGGTATGTAGACCAGCTTCGCTACTTCCCAGGTACTTTTGGTGAAATTTTGGCGGGACAATGTATCCCTTGACTGAAACTGATCCACCGGGACGAAATGGACCCAACTCGTCGAGCAGAAGAGGGCGATCCGAGGAAGGATTCCATTCAATAAGAATTAGTTCGCTCTTGATGTTTGCAGCATTTAGCTGATTCACGATGCAATTTACAGCACGCTGAACGCGCAATTTGTTGTCGGCTGTATAATCATCGTTCCGCATATAAGTGATCACGCTGAGCCATGGTGCGGATTGGCTATTGACGTGTGTTTGACGATCCATTGGCAGAAAACTCATGGCTGTGGGTTCGGCTCAGTCTGTCAGCATGGTTTGCAAGGGCCGCAAGTTCAGTGATGCTCAGCTGAACCACCGGCTTCGCCAGTCTTTGCATGGGCCTTCATAAAGACCACTTTCAGGAAGGCAAGGTGTGTCGATCAGGCAGGATGCTTTTCACAAAGTGCAAAAGGTTTCCGCCGCGAAACAGATGGCCCGGGATGCCGGCCGCTGCGGCCGCCGCGATGTCGGTCCGCCGGTCGCCGATCAGGAAGCTTCCGGCGCGCTCGATCGGCCAGTCTTCGAGGCACTTCAGGATCATGCCGGGCGCGGGTTTGCGCAATGGCGAGTCGGCGCGGTAGGCCGCCACCGCCGCCTGGGGATGATAGGGGCTGTATTCGAAGCCGTCGACGTGGGCGCCATGGCGGTGCAGTTCGTCCTGCATCCAGGCGTGAAGACGACGGACCGTATCCTCGTCGTAGTAGCCGTGCGCGACACCGCCCTGGTTGGTGACGACGAAGACGAAATAGCCGGCGTCGTTCAGCCAGCGCACCGCCTGCCGCGCGCCCTCGATCCATTCGAAATGGTCCGTGCGATGGACATAGCCATGGTCGTGGTTGAGCACTCCGTCTCGGTCCAGGAAGGCCGCAGGACGACAGGCGATCGCCGGGACAAGGCGTCCGGCGCGCTCGAAATCTTCCGGAATGCCAATGTCGATGAATGGGCCGTCGAACGCGCAGCCTTCCAGCAGCCCCGCGCCGGCCAGGCTTGGCAGGACGTCGCGTTCGAGCGAGCAGGGGGGCGTAGTGATCCAGCGCAGGATCGATTTTTGAACGAGATAGACACCGGCATTGATGGGACGATCGGATTCGCCGGCCGGAATGAAGGCTCGGACCTGCCCCTCCCGCACATCGACACGTCCGTAGCGCTCGCCGGCAATGCCGTTGGCGAGGGTCATGCGCGCCACCCAATCGGAACGATGCGACACCGCGGAGGGAAGCGAAAGCCAGTTGAAATCGAACAGCGAGTCACCATTTGCGAGAAAGAAGGTATCGTCAAGCCGGTCGGCGGCCTGCGCCAGCGCTCCCCCGGTTCCGGCAGGGATAGGCTCGACGGCTACTTCCACCTTCATTCCCCTGACGACCCGGCCGTCGTAGCTCTGGCGGACGTCGTCGGCGCGGTAGCTGCAGAGCAATAGCGCCCGCCGAAGGCCGTAGCGGCTCGCTTCGTCGAGCAGATAGTCGAGAAAGGGTCTGCCTCCGACAGGCAGCATGGGTTTGGCAGTTTCGACGGTCAAACCGCCCAGGCGCGAACCCAGACCGCCGACGAGAAAGACCACTTGCTCGATGTTCATGTGCTAACTTGGGCATCTTCCGGCGCGCGGAACCCCGGCAACCCAAATTTATCCTCTGGCTACGCCTACAGCATATCATCTGCTTCTGCCAATGTGGGATAGCTGCCGGACCGGTATTGGGCTACAGGTTTTTCACTCCGCCCGACCTGCAAGCGATGATGGGAATGCAAGATTTGTCGACGACCCGGCCCAATTTGCGAGAGCTCGAACTGAAGGCCGCCGAACTGAGGCTGGCGGCACTTGAGACGGCATTGTCCGGCGGCAAGGGGCACATACCTCCGGCATTTTCCTGGGCGGATGTCGCGGTTGCCCTGTTTTATGCGGGGGTCCTGCAGGTTCGTCCGGAAGACCCTCAGTGGAACGAGCGGGACCGGTTCATCCTCAGCAAGGGCCACGGCTGCCTCACACTGTATGCACTTTTGGCTGACCTCGACTTCGTCGATTCGCAGGAATTATCCCGGTTTGCCGGCAAGGGCAGCCTCCTGCCAGGGCACCCGGATACGCTGATCCCCGGTGTCGAGGCCTGTTCGGGCTCCCTCGGTCACGGGTTGGGCGTCGGCGCCGGCATGGCGCTGGCGGGGCGCCTGGATGTGGCCCCCTGGCGAGTGTTTGTTCTGCTCGGTGATGGAGAGTGCAACGAAGGGTCGATCTGGGAGGCCGCCATGTTCGCGGGCCACCAGCGGCTTCACAATCTGATCGCCATCGTCGATCGGAACCGCCTCGGTGCGACGGATTTCACGGAAAACAGTCTGTCCCTCGAGCCTCTAGGGGCTCGGTTCCGGGATTTCGGTTGGGACGTGGCTGAGTGCGACGGCCACTCGATCGGTTCCGTGGTCGACCTGCTTCAGACAGCACGGGCACGGCCGGATGGAAAGCCCTTCGTCCTCATTGCCAACACGACCAAGGGCAAGTCCGTTCCGTTCATGGAGAATTCGCCGCTTTGGCATCATCGCATGCCAAAAGGTAAGGAGATCGACATCGCGCGGGACACGCTGCGGTCGATCATTGCCGGCCTGCAGGGCCACTGAAGGACTTGGGATGGGCTACGATTTCAGGGACGCCGTATTCGATAGCGTGCGCGACATCGCGCGGCGCGATCGCAATGCAATCGTTCTTACAAACGATATGGGGGCGATGGGCCTCGACCAGATCCGTGCCGAACTGCCGGCACAGGTCGTCAATGTCGGAATCGCCGAGCAGAACATGATGAGTGTCGCCGGCGGACTCGCCGCGGCTGGCAAGTCGGTGTTCGTCTATGGGATTTGTGCCCATATCACCGCGCGCTGCTTTGAGCAGATCAAGATCGATATCTGCGTTCCGGACCTGCCGGTGGTTTTGCTGGGGGTCGGAGCCGGCCTGTCCTACGGCGTGGATGGCCCGACGCATCATGGTGTCGAGGACATCGCATTGCTGCGAACGCTCGGGAACATGACGATCTACAATCCCGCCGACGTGACTACGGCTGGGGCGGCCGTTGCCTTGTCGCACGGCAGCCGTCGTCCGAGCTATGTGCGCATGGACAAGGAGCAGCTTGACGAGTTGTACGATCGGAAGTCGACCGATTTCAGCCGTGGGATGGGGGTTGTGGGCGAAGGGTCCGACGTCGCCATCGTCGCCACGGGCGTCCATGTTTGGGCCGCCCGCGCTGCGGCGCGCGCGCTGGCAAAAACCGGCGTCTCCGTTCGCGTGATCGACCTCTACCGGCTGAAGCCCGTCGACGCCGAAGCGCTCGGGCAGCTGCTGGCGGACGTCCAGGCGGTGCTGACGGTTGAGGAGAACGTGGCAACCGGTGGCGTGGGCACGATCGTGGCCGAGACGCTGGGCGACCTGGGTCTCACGCCGCGTCTGCGGCGAATGTCGCTCGGCAGCCAGTTCCTGCTGGGATCGGCCAGTCGGGAATGGGCAGCCGAGAGGTTCGGATTGAGCCAGCCGGGAATCGAGGCGGCCGTGCGAAACCTGTTCGAGACGACGCGCGCTGCATGAAGATCACCAGGCTGGGCCGCAACGGTCCACGTGTCGCCCCGATCGGGCAGGGCACGATGGGCATGGGCGGATATTTCGAAAGAAGCGAGGACGGCGACGACGCGCATGTCCGGGCGCTACAGATCGGAATCGATCTGGGCATGACCCTGATCGACACAGCCGAAGTCTACGGCGCGGGACACGCCGAAGAACTCGTCGGCAAGGCTGTCTCGGGCCGGCGGCACGAGGTCGTGCTGATGACCAAGTTTTCGGCCGAGCACAGCCGCGCCGCCGATATTGTGGCGGCACTGGACGGCAGCTTGCGGCGCTTGGGGACCGACTACGTCGACGTCTATCAACCTCACTGGCCGAATCCGGACGTGCCGTTCGAAGAGACCCTCGGAGCGATCGACCGCTTGATCGGAGCGGGCAAAGTGCGGGCGGCTGGTCTCAGCAATTTCGACGCTGCTGCCGGCAAGCGGGCCGTCAGAGATCTCAGGTCCGGTGAGCTGGCGTGCATGCAGAACGAATACAACCTCGTCGAACGCACGGCCGAACGCGACCTGCTGCCGTTTTGCATGGCCAACGACGTCGCCCTAGTGAGTTACAGTCCCTATCAGCAGGGCAAGTTGCTCAAGAGATCGCCCAAGACGGCGCTGCTGTTCGAAATCGCTTCGCAATATGGAGTGCAGGTGTCGCAGGTGATCCTGGCGTGGCTCACGCGGGTCCGGAGTGTTGTCGCCATTCCCAAGGCGTCGACCGAGGCCAATGTTCGGGCCAATGCGCAGGCGTTGGAAGTCGCGATCGACGCGGCCGATCTCGAGCGGCTGTCCGTCGCATTCGACGCGGCCCCGGAGCTTGTTCCGTGCGACCGGATCGACGTGGTCGACGCCAGCGACGACCGGACCGTGTACAGGACGGTCGAACAGGCCCTGGCCAATCCGCTCGCGATGTCGCCGAGCCCGCGGCAACTCGCGGAGGAGATCGTTGCGTCAGGCGGGCGCCTGCAGAAGCCGGTCAAGCTGCGATGGAATTCGCAAACGCAACGCTATAGCCTTATCGAAGGAAGGCTTAAGTACTGGGCGTGGGTCATTGCCTACGGCATCGAGGCGCCGATTCCGGCCCTGATCGAAGACGGCAAGACCGAGTAGATATCCCCGAGTAGAACAGATCTGGATCGCGCGGGAGCGCAGCTATGGCCATCAAGAAGAAGACCGACATCAAGCAGTACAGCAATCGGAACGAGGATACCGCTCGCGACGCGATGCTTCAGCTCATCAAGGCCGCGCCGGTGCCGGACGATCAACTGCTGTCGAACCTTGGGCTCTTTCTGGAGTCGAAGAACCTCTCCCGGCTGCTGTTCATGGATTACCTGTACCGCCAGATCGTCGACGTACAGGGCGTCGTCATGGAGTTCGGCACGCGGTGGGGCCAGAACAGTGCGCTGTTCGCGGCGCTGAGGGGGATCTACGAACCCTTCAACCGGCATCGTCGCATCGTGGCCTTCGATACCTTCACCGGCTTTCCGTCCATTGCTTCGAAGGACGGCAAGTCGGATCTCATGCAGGTTGGCCAGCTTACGACTGCCAAGGGCTATCCAGAGTTCTTGGGGCGGGTGCTCAAGGCACATGAAGACCTCAATCCCCTGAGCCATATCAAGAAGCACGAGATCTGTGTCGGCGACGCGACCCGTGAACTGCCGGCCTATCTCAAGCGGGCGCCCGAAACGATCGTGGCCCTAGCCTATTTCGACTTCGACCTTTACGAGCCGACGCGCAAGTGTTTGGAAGCCATTCGTCCGCGTCTGGTGAAAGGAAGCATCCTCGGGTTCGACGAACTGAACGATCCCGATTCGCCCGGCGAGACCCGCGCCCTGATGGAGGTGTTCGGCCTGAACAACGTGCGCCTGCGCCGGTTCTCGCACGCCTCACGCGTCTCGTATTTCGTGGTCGAATAGGGTCCTCGCCGGGAAATGTCGTCTTACTGGTCGGGTCGAAAAGTCCTTGTTGCCGGAGGCACCGGAACGATCGGCGTGCCAATGGTGCGCCTGCTTCGAAGCCGTGGGGCCGCCGTCACGGTGATCGCAGTGGATTCGGAGGATCGGGCGCGTGAGGTGCTCGGCGCCGAGGTGGACTATCGCCGCCTCGACCTAACCACCCTGCCGAACTGCCTGGAAGCGACCCGTGGATTTCAGGACGTCTTCAATCTGGTGGGCATCAAGGGCTCCGTCGGCGTCGGCGAGTCCAAGGTGGCGAGCTTCTTCTATGCCATGAGCCTTTTTCAGGCCAACCTCATGGAGGCCGCGTACCGCAGCGGCGTCGAGCGGTTCATGTTCGTCAGCAGCATCTGCGCCTATCCCCGCAGCGCCGTGCCGAAGGCCGAAGACACGGTGTGGGATGGAATGCCGCTGCAGAACGATCGGATTCCGGGCCTGGTCAAGCGGATCGGTGAGGTGCAGGCCGAAACCTACAAGCTTCAACATGGTTGGGACGGCGTGCGGATCGTGAGGCCGGCGAATGTCTACGGGCCGCTGGACGATTTCGATCCGGCGACGGCCCAGGTCGTGCCGGCGCTCATCAGGCGTATCTTGTCGGGTGAGAATCCGCTGAGGGTCTGGGGCGACGGGACGGTGATCCGCGATTTCGTCTTCTCGGAGGATGTCGCCTATTGGACCGTGGAAGCGATGGAGAAGGCGCCGGGCGGCGTGCCGGTCAACATCGGTTCCGGCGAGGCGACGACGATCCGCGACCTGGTGACGGCCCTGTGTTCCCTGGTGCCCGTCGCGCCGAAGGTCATTTGGGATCCCTCGGGTCCGACTGGAGATCCAGTTCGACTGCTCGACGTCACGCGTGCACGCGAACTGCTGAATTATCGTACACGAACCCCGCTCAAGGAAGGTTTGAGGCGCACAATGGCTTGGCTTGAAAGCCAGCCCGAAGGCGCCCTTGCACGAAAGAAGCCGCTCTATGGTTGACAGAAAACTGGTGTTTCCCTTGGCCGAGCTGATCGACCGGTTGACGGTCGACCAGATCAAGGAAGTCAGGATTCCTGACATGAAATCGGCCGTGAACGACGAGATGGCGGCCGTGTATCACGACATCGACCAGATCGTCGGGGAACGGGGCATAAAGCTTTCCGCCCACCTGATCGGAGTCGTGGTCGCCCTGGCCCAATTGAATGTGCAGATATGGGACCTCAAGGACAGGATGACGGCTGGCCTGGGTGACTATTCCGAACAGCTCAAGCTGGCGCATCAATTGAATGGCGTACGCAACCAGCTCAAGAACTGGCTCTTGACGGAATGTGGCGACAGAGCGCCGGGCGCCCGGCGGACCAACTACAATACCGATGGACTGGAGGGCTGGGATCTCTTCGCACTGAAGCCGTCGGGTCGCTGAACCATGGACCTGCGGAAGCTGCCCTCGGCGGCAATTTCGGCGATCGGACAGGGCGCGACGCGGCTCGGCACCCGCGCATCGCATGACAGGGCCCGTGTCGAGGCGCGCATTGCCGCGATGCGCCATGGGATTGTGCGTGGCCTTTCGTATATCGACACCGCTCCACTCTATGGTGCTGGTTTCTCCGAGGAAGTGGTGGGCGAAGCCCTGGTCGGGCTGCGTAAGCGCTGCTTTCTGGCGACAAAGATCGGACTGGATGACGATAGCAGCCATGCCGGCATTCGGCAGTCCCTCCGGGACAGCATGGCGCGCCTGGGAACCGACTATCTGGACTTGGTGCAGGTGCATTGGCCCAACCCCTTTGTGCACCAGGAGGAAGTCTTCGGCGCGCTGGAGGCCGCTGTCGTCGCGGGCGAGGTGCGGTTTGTCGGAGTCAGCAACCATTGCGCGGGCGAGATACGGGAAGCCCAGCGCTGCCTGACGACTGCGCACATTGCGTCCAATCAGTATGAATTCAACCTGCTCAATCGCGGAATTCTCGGCGATCTGAAGACACTGGATCGCGCGGTACTGTTGATTGCCTATAGCCCGCTGAACCAGGGGCGCCTGACGGCGTCGCGCGCACAATCCCGGATTGTCGAGGCAATCGCTGCAGATAGAGGGGCGACGCCGGCCCAGGTCGTGCTGGCTGCCCTGTTGGCTGACGGGGACTGTGTCGCCGTCGTGCGGGCTTCGAGTATTGCGCACGTCGATGAGGCCGCAGGCGCCCTCGAGTTGGCGTTGACGGTGGGCGAACGGGAGCGCATCTGGGGCGCAAGTCCGGCCGGTCCGGAACTGGTGGCTGCCGAGGATGTTGAACTGACCGGAACGGCGATGCTCGCGCCCTATAGGTCAGCGGAGGAAGCGTGGGAAAACCGGCATTCGCTGTTGCCCAGTCCGGCGGCTTTGGCCGAACGATTTCGCCGTGGTGCCCTGCCGATGCCCTTGCGTCTTAAGCGTCAGTCCAACGGCCGTTATCTTGGCGATGACTATGACCCTATGGATCAGGTCAAGAAATACTGGGCATGGGTATTGGCGCGGCCGGGTGCCCCGGTGCCGGCGTACATTCTGGAAGGCTGAGCGTGACGAGATGATGGCCACTCTGACCGAAGACGACTTCGCCCGTCATTTCGGAATTGCTGCTGCGGACCTGCCGCAGGCGTGCAGAGATCTCATTCTAAGCCGAGATTTCCGGTACAGGGTTATGTCAGGGCACGAACGCGATGCGACAATTCTGCGGGTTCTGAAGGCGCTGAAATCGGACCTCGAGGCTTCCGGTCCGGGACGGCAGCCGCGATGGCAGGCCGGCTGGAGCGAAAACCTGAAGGAGTTTATCGAGTCCAATTACGATCCCGCGAAGCTCGTTCCCAAGTTCGTGCGCCGCAAGGAAATCATCAGGCTTGAAGGCAACTACGTCCTGCCGAATAGCGAAACCTTCGAGACCGACTACGTCTGCGTGCTGCGGGCCTGGCTCTTTTCCCATTTCTTTCGCGATGTCGCGGCGCTCTATGAGTTCGGCGTCGGTTCCGGACACAACCTGGTGGAAGCAGCGAAGTATCTTCCTTCGGCAAAGCTGGTCGGTCTCGATTGGGCCCCGGTATCCCGGCAGATTCTGGAGGAGCTGCGTCGTCACTGCGGTCTCAATGTCGAGGGGCACGTTTTCGATCTCAACGCACCCGACAGGTTGATCGCAATTGAACGTGATGCCGGCGTTCTGACGATCGGCACATTGGAGCAAATGGGGGGCAACTTCGGCCCCTTCGTGGACTTCCTCCTGGATCGAAGGCCGAAGGTGTGCGTTCACGTCGAGACTCTCTACGAGGTGTACGATCAGGACAACCTTGTTGATTGGCTGGCCGCCGCCTATCTTGAGAAAAGGAACTATCTGCGTGGGTTTTTGGCGCATCTGAGAGAGATGGAAGCCCAGCGGCGCATCCGGATCCTCGATCTGCGGAGAACGTTCGGCAGCTTTTACCACGACGGCTACACCTATCTCGCCTGGCAGCCGTTGTGAGTGTCGATGCTATGATCGGAGGGAGCGACTAGGTGTGACAAACAAAGATCAAGCCTATCTTCGGCTTTTCCGAAGGGCTCTCCTGATACGGCTCGTTGAGGAGCGCATAATCGAGCTCTATCCGTCCGACCGGATACAGAGCCCGGTTCATCTGTCGATCGGCCAAGAGGCGGTGGCGGTTGGCGTTTGTGATGCGCTGCAGGCAAATGACCTGATGTTTGCGACGTACAGATCGCACGCCTTTTACATCGCCAAGGGCGGGCTACTGGGCCCGATGTTCGCCGAACTTTACGGCCGCCGCGACGGAGTTTCCGGAGGCAAGGCAGGGTCCATGCATCTTTCCGCACCGGACGTCGGCCTCATGGGGTCTTCGGCGGTCGTGGCGAGTTCGATTCCACATGCCGTCGGTGCCGCACTCGCGTTGAAGCGCCGGGCCGACTCGCGGATCGCGGTCGCGGCGTTCGGCGACGGCGCGACGGAGGAGGGTGTCTATCACGAGAGCCTGAATTTCGCGTCCCTGAAGAACGTGCCTGTTCTCTTCGTCTGCGAGAACAACCGCCTGGCCGTGCACAGTCACCTTGCCACACGGCACGCCTACAGGATTGTCGAACATGCGGCATCCTTTGGCGTAGAGGGGCGGCGCGTGGAAGAGGGGTGGAACATGGAGGCGGTCCGGGATGCGACAGCTGCGGCGGTCGAGCATGTTCGAAAGGGAAAACCCTATCTGCTCGAGATCATGACAGCGCGCTACATGGAGCATGTGGGAGTCGCCGAGGACTTTCACTTCCAATACCGCTCGCGTGCCGAAATTGATGCATGGAAGCAGCGAGATCCGCTAATCCTCGATCGGGCGCTCGTAGACGCCCTGTCCGAAGAATTACTCCAGGAGATCGACGAAGCCGTGGCGTACGCCGAGCAAAGCGCCGAGCCGTCAAAGGCCGATCTCTTGACCGATATCATCTGAGCGCGGAAAGCCTCTCTGCATGAACACAATTACGAATGTCGATACCACCGGCACCCGGATCATTTCCTACGCCCAGGCGCTTCTCGAAACGACGGACCAAGCGATGGCCTCAGGCCCGAATGTCTTTGTCATGGGCCAGGGCGTCGATGATTTCAAAGGAATATTTGGCTCCACGACGGGGCTTGTCGAGAAATACGGGGCAGACCGGGTATTCGACACTCCGCTCATGGAAGAGGGGATGACAGGAATCGCCTTGGGCGCGGCGCTGGTCGGAGACTATCCGATCATGACCCACATCCGGGCCGACTTCGCTTTCCTGGCGATGAACCAGATCGTGAATCTGGCGTCTAAGTACAGCTATATGTTTGGCGGCACAATGCGCTGCCCCATGCTCATCCGGCTCGTGGTCGGCAGGAGCTGGGGACAGGGGGCGCAGCATTCGCAAAGCCCACAGGCTACCTTCGCCCATTATCCCGGATTGACCGTGGTGATGCCCTCGAGCAGCCAGTCGATTCTGGACATGTATCCACGGATCATCAACCGTCATCCGGGGCCGGTGATCAGTATCGAACATCGCCTCCTGTACAATCTGGATTTTTCGGTTTCGGATCGTGTTGCCCCGCACGACCCGATGACGAGCTATGTCGTGCGCGAGGGCCGTGACGTTACGGTCGTCGCAACTTCCGTCATGGTGCTCGAGGCGCTGCGGGCGGCGCGCTATGTTGGCCAGCAGGCGGGCGTCGACGTTGAGGTGATCGATCTCAATTCTGTAAGCCATCCCGACTGGGACCTTGTCGTCAATAGCATCCGCAAGACTGGCCGGTTGGTGATCGCTGACACATCGTGGCTGTCTTATGGTGTGGCGGGGGAGATTGTGCGCCAGGTCGTCCTCAGGGATCCGTCTATCCTGAAGCAACCGCCGTCGATGCTCGGTATGGCGCCTGCTCCCTGCCCCACCGCCAAGAGTCTCGAGGACATCTACTATCCCAGCCAACGCGAAACCGCCGATGCCATCCTCACTCAAGTTAGGGGTAGCGGGCACAATGTGCGCTTGCCGGACGAGGCCTCGATGACGGAGGGATACAAGAAATTCCGCGGGCCGTTCTAGCCATCGGCAATTTTGGTAGAGCGCGAAAGAGCTTGCGACGCTCGCCCAATAAGGTCAGTTCACTGCGGCCGGCCGTCAGCAAGCACGGCAAGGGTTTGCTATTTCGGCTCATCAGGAAATCGGATCGTGCCCCTTGTGGTGGTGTAGCTGGGAGGAGTAAGGCCGCGAGCGAGCGCGCCCTTAGGGCGCGGTGTAGCGAGGGAGCGGCCTTGCGGCAGTCACCGGCGATTTCTCGGTTAGGGTCGGGTTGCGAAGACCAACTCATGACCAAGGAACCCACCGATGACCCACGAGATGATGAACCTGCGCTCGCTCGTGGAAAAGCCCCCCCGACGCCGATGTTTTGCGCGATATGATCGGCTTCGCCGCCCAGCGGTTGATGGAAATCGAGGTCGGATCCGGACCTAACCGGACGTCGTCGTTACCGACGATCCGTTACACCACGCCATGGGGCCCGATCAGTTTGTTATCGATGCGGTAGAATTCCGTCAAATAAGTCCCTTGCGCGTGACGGGCTTTGTAGGTTGATCGGTGCCTTGACGTTCCTGCGACGCTAAGTTAGCGGACAGGCCGAAATGGCGGTTTGGCGGACTATCGGAGCGTTCTGGCAGTTCTGCGAGCGATCTCGGGGCAGGACAAGGCCCCGGCCGGCGTCGCGGTTTATTCGGTCCCCTACCGTGCGGGAGCAATTTTGTGAGTAACTCAGGGATGTTGTTGCGCCTGTCGGGAAGCCTGCGAGAGGCGCTCAGTACGCGGCGGCGGCAAGCGGCAGACGAGTGGGTCCCGGGCGGCAACGGCAGTGAAGCGGAACATCTCTTCCTGCGCGCAACGGCGCTCTTTCGTACCGGTGACGGCGAGACAGCCATCCGCCTGCTCCGGCAGGCGATCGAGATCGCTCCTGGTTTTTCGGATGCGATCGAGGCCGAAGCCGAGGCCCTCGACATGGGCGGCGACATGGCCGCGGCGTCCGCGAAATACGAGCAGGCCCGCAGGCTCCGGCAGGCCGGGCGGCCAGGGGCCCCGGACCGGCACTTCGTGCTGCGCCAGCAGGGATCGCATACCGCCGAGATCGTCGCCTATACGAGGGTTCTGAAGTCGCTCAAGAAATTCGCCTTGCCGCACCTCGCGCGCGGGAATGCCTATCTCGCCGACCGGCAGCCCGACCTGGCGCTGGCCGACTATGAACGCACCCTGAAGCTTCACCCCAACTCGCTGGACGCTCTGGCGCTGAAGGGTGAAGCGCTGTCCGCCCTGGGCCGGCACGCTGCCGCTCTCGAGGTCCTCGACCGGGTGATCGCCGCGCGCCCGAAGGACCCGGAAGCCTTGAACGCCCGGGGTATTGCCCATGTGGCGCTCGGACACGTCGAGCAGGCCAACGGCGATTGGCGGCAGCAACTCGCTCTGCTCGGCGGTCGTCCGGCCGCGAGTGCCTATGTTGCCATGCGTCTCGCTGATCATGAGCTCGCGCTGGCCCATCTCGAAACGATGGTCAGGAACGACCGCCGCGATCCCTACTGGACGGTGTACCTGCGCACCGCATTGCTCCGGCTTGGACGGCCCTTGTCCGCCGACGGCTTCGTCGACGGCGATCCCTGGGTCTCGTCGCTGCTGGCGTTGCAGTCTGGAAAGGCCTCCGAGTCGGAAGTGATGGCTCAAGCCGATAGCGCTGCCCGTCGTGCCGAAGCGCTGTTTCAGCTCGGTGTGGCCGCGCATGCCCGGGATCGGTCCGCCGCCCGCTCATATTGGCAGCAGGTCGTGGACACCGGTCAGCCCACGCTCGTGGAATACGCAGCAGCCCGCAACGAGCTGGCGCGTTCCGCTCCCTGAGTGATTGCCCGTCACGCGAGGTATCATGTTTTCCGTCATTCTCTATGGCCGCAACGACACCCACGGCTACAATCTCCACAAGCGGGCGGCCATCAGCTTCAATGCGATCGCCGAGGTGATGTCAGATCCGGACGATGAGATTCTCTTCGTCGATTACAATACGCCCGACGATCACCCGACCTTTCCCGAGGCGATTCACGACACCCTGACGGAGAAGGCCAAGAAGGTCATGCGGGTGCTGAGGATCCGCCCCGAACAGCATGCGCATCTCAGGTCGAAGACGCATCTCGTCGCGCTGGAGGCTCAATCCCGCAACGTGGCACTGCGCCGGTCGAACCCGCGGAACCGGTGGGTCCTCTACACCAACACCGACATGCTGCTGGTGCCCCGCATCGAGGGCGAATCGCTCAGCGATATCCTGGGCGCCGTTCCTGATGGTTTCTACCAGATACCGCGCTTCGAACTTCCGGAAATGCTGTGGGAAGCCGCCTTCGACCGCCGGGATCCGGCCGGCAATCTCGCCAAGTTGCGGGACTGGTCGGTCCGCTACCACCTGAACCAGGTCGTCCATAACTTCATGCCCATGAAGTATGATGCCTTGGGCGACTTCCAGGCAGCGCTTCGCGAGGACATGTTCGCGATCCATGGTTTCGACGAATCGATGCTGCTGGGCTGGCATTGCGACTCGAACCTGGCCGCGCGCCTTGCCCTGTATCGTGGGCGCGTCGACACGCTGATCGACAAGGTCTTCGGCTATCACTGCGATCATACCCGCGTTGCCGCCGCCAACAACAAAGGCCGGCAGACCCGGATGAACGACCAGGATCAATACATCTGGAACGTGTCGACGCCTTACGTTCCGGAGCAGGCCGAGAACTGGGGTTGGCCGGACGTCGAGATCGAGGAAGTGAGGCTCGACCGCGAGACGTCCTACCAGCGCTTCACGGCAGGACTCGATGCGGCCTTGAAGCCGGCCACGGTGCCGTACACGTCGACCAGCCTGGAATGGTTCCTCTACGACGATCTGACCTACGATATCGACCACACCTTGCCCTTCGTGGCCGATCAGATGCTGACCTATCCGCGTTCGACGTCGGTGATGATCGTGGGAGCGCGCGGTGAGTTCGTCGAGCGGTTCCTCACGGCGTGGCGGGCCATGGGATTCACCGGTCCGGTTCTGGTGCCGAACGAGTGCGAAGGCCTTCCGTCGGATCTGGAGGGAGAGGAGAGGGGCGCCTTCGAAGATCTGCTTCCGAGGGCGGAGATGTTCATCTTCGAGTTCGGCCTGGCAACGCAGGATGCGGAGGAGCCCATCCGCATAGGACGGCAGGCCGGTCCGTTGGATACCAAGCGCCTCAAGGTCGTCGCGAAGCTCTTCAAACAGGCGGCTTCGATGGAGGCGGAAACGCGGCCTCCGGGTCGGCGGACCCCGCGTCGCTTCGTCGGCGTGAACGTGATCTACAACAAGTTCTGGCCGCTGTTCACGGACTATGTCGGCGCCAACATCAACCCGTTCTGCAGCCAGGTTCTTGCCGGTTTGCCGCGCGTCGATCCGAGCCTTCGCGGCAAGGTGCTGCGCTTCCGGGGACGTCGCGCGATATAGTTGATCGGCTTGCCCGGCCTCAGTTCTCCGGCTTTCGATCGAACTGCACGAGAAGGCGATTGATGTACTTCTCGCGGGGCGTGCCCTGAAGTTTCGTCGGGACGAGGCGGATTCCCAGGGGACCCCTTTCGAGGTCCGCCGAGTTGGTGTTGGGGCCAAGCCCGTATCGGGCCCAGATGATCAGCCTGTCGGTGCGCGTCGGAACGATGCCGCGATGCAGCGCGAGCGTGTTCACGAGGAACATGGAGCCGGCCGGCCCGGTGAGCTGTACGGCGGCGTTCCTGAAGTGCTGCTCGCAGGCGCTGGAAAACTCCTCGCCCATGTCGTCGACGAAGCTGCGCTCGACATCCATCTTGGAGCGCCACCACGGCACCGACTTCAATAACTTCTTCATCCCGTCGACCGAATGCGATCCGGGGATCACCTCGTGTGGTCCGCCGTCCGGGCCGACGTCCGTGAGGTAGAGGAACAGCGTCAGGAACCGCCAGTCATCGGTATCCCGGTGGAAGAACTGCACATTCGTCATCTCGGGCTTTTGGGCGGGGAACGTCCACCAGGCATTGAGCGAATAAAGCGTTGGAACACAGCCGAGATACTGCTCGATGAGATCGATCAGCGCGGGATCGTTGAGGGCTTCCAGCAGGCCCGGTGCCTTCAGGACGAAATCCGAGTTGTAACCTGCCATCGGGAAGTCCGAGCGCACGTCAGCGAGGGACCGCATCGCCCCGTCGAAAGAGAAGACATGCGCTCCCTTGTGAACGGGCAGTGTTCCGAAGTAGTCGCGAAGCTGGGCAGCATTTTCGAGCAGGCCCGGAATCTTGACATGCGAACGCTCCCTCAGTTCCGGCAGCAGTGCGCGGAAATTGGATTGCGGCGCCGCTGACTTCAGCTCGGCCTCCACCTTCTGCCGGTCCCGGACGATCACTTCCGCGATCTCGTCCCACTTGTGCCGAGGCGTGCTACGTCGAATTGCCGTGATGGCCCTGCCGGTAAGGTCGGTGAAAACAGTCATTTGATGAGCCTGTCTCGCATTGCTCGCAGGAGAAAATTCCAGTGTGAGTGTGCGGCTTAAATGCCAGCAACTCAACAAACCCGAGGGCACATGAAAAAGCCCGCACGATGCGGGCTTTGACATTCAGTGATGCTGAAACGCCGGCTCTACCGGCCCGATCCGAGATACAGAAGGTCGGCGACCTCTTCGAACTTGTCGGCGGGCAGCGTCCGCCACAGGTCGAGAACGGTCAGACGCTGACCCTCCCGCTTGCAGCAGTCGGGCGAGATGTCCTTGTACTGCGGCCAGCCGGTCGCGACGATCAGCAGGTCGCACTCGCGCACCGCACCCTCTATCGAGGAGGCACCGACCACCTTGTCGCCCAGCACGGCGAGCGCGGCATCCTGCGCCAGCGGATCGTGCACGGTGACCACATAGCCCGCATCGGCGAGCTTGGCGGCCAGCTTCACGCTGTGGCTCTCTTCCACCACCGGCGTGTGCGGCTTGTAGGAGAGGCCGAGGATGGCGATGCGCGTGCCCGCCTTGGCGAACTTCGAGACGAGAGTGGAAAGGCGCTCGACCTGGAAGTTGTTGATGCGGTCGGTTGCCTCGGCCACGTCGGCGCGCGCGCCGATCTTGCGGGCGAAGGCGGCGAACGCCACGTTGTCGCGCGGGAAGCAGGGGCCGCCATAGCCCATGGCCCCCTTGAGGTACTTCGCGCCGATGCGGGTGTCGGCGCCCAGAGCCTTGGTCACGGCGTCGACGTCGGCGCCCGGAATCCGGTCGCAGATGTCGGCCAGCATGTTGGCGTAGGAAATCTTGGTGGTGACGTAGGTGTTCACCGAGATCTTGGTGAGTTCGGCATTGACGAAGTTCATGCGCTGCACCGGCGGCTTCGTCTCGCACATCTGCAGGTAGATGGTCTGCAGCATGTCGCCGGCCTTGGCATCGCTCTCGCCGATCAGGATCGAGTCGGGGAACAGCATGTCGCGCACGACGCTGCCCAGCGCGATGAATTCCGGATTGTAGCACAGGCCGAGGTCGGGGCCGACCTTGCGGCCGGAGGCGGCCTCCAGGGCGTCCTTGATCTCGGTGCCGGTGGTGCCGGGCATCACCGTGCTGGTGATGACGACCATGTGATAGCCCCGCTTGTTCTTCAGGGCCTTGCCGAGCGTCTCCATGGCCTGGAGCACGAAACGGTTGGAAAAGAAGCCGGTGCTGTCCGACGGGGTCGGGACGATCACGAAGCTGGCGTCGCTCTTCTGGATCGCCTCGTTGGCGTCCATGGTCGCCGACAGGCGCTCCTTGTTCGCGGCGATCAGTTCGTTGAGCTGCGGTTCGACGATCGGCATCTTGCCGGCGTTCATCGAGTCGACCAGCGTCTTGTTCACATCCAGGCCGATGACGGTGAAGCCGCGGCTGGCGAGCACCGCGGCGAGGGGGGCACCGAGCTTGCCGAGACCGACGACCGAGACGCGAGGCAGAGTTCCTATGGTCATTTCCATGTCCGTTTTGAGGGCCGGTACTGATACTGGCGCTTGCGTCCCGATGCCACCCCGATTTTGCAGGGGCGCGGCGGACAAACACAGCTTGCGCGGTCCCGTCGCAGGGGCGAAATATCGGGTCAAGTCAGGCGCCAGGCGCAGGGGATGTGGATGAAAGTGGAGTTTTTGGCCTTTCCGAAGGCCTTTGCCGGCAATGTTGCGGTGTTCGTCGGGGCCGAAAAGCAGCTGCTTGCGACGGCGGAAGCCGTCGACACGGCGGCCGACGGGGCCGTGACCCGCGCCCTGGAGGCAGGGCGGTTCACCGGAGCCAAGGGCCAGACCCAGACCGTCCTGGGCCAGTCCGGTGAAGTTGCACGCCTGCTGCTGCTGGGCGTCGGCAAGGGGCAGGACCTCGATGCACGGGCAGCCGAGGAGCTGGGCGGCGTGGTCGCGGCCGAGGCCAATGCCGCCGGCCATACCGCCGTGACCGTGGTCGTCGACCCGGTCAAGGGAAGCCGCCTGTCGCCGGCCGAGCTGGCTGCCCATCTCGCGCTTGGCGTCCGCCTGCGCAGCTATCGGTTCGACAAGTACAAGACCAAGGACAAGCCCGAGCAGAAGCTGTCGCTCCAGCGCCTCACCGTCGTCCTGGCCGCACCCGCCGAGGCCCGGAAGGCCTATGCCCAGCTCGAGCCGGTGGTGGACGGCGTGTTCCTGGCGCGCGATCTAGTGAGCGAGCCGCCGAACGTTCTCTATCCGGTGGAATTCGCGCGCCGTGCCAAGGAGCTCACCAAGCTTGGCGTAAAGGTCGAGATTCTGGGCGAGGCCGAGATGAAGAAGCTCGGTATGGAGACGCTGCTGGCGGTAGGGCAGGGCAGCGGCCGCGACTCGCAGCTCCTCGTCATGAAGTGGATGAACGGCCCGAAGGGGCAGGCCCCTGTCGCCCTGATCGGAAAGGGCGTGTGCTTCGATACCGGTGGCATCTCGCTGAAGCCGGCCGCCGGCATGGAAGACATGAAATGGGACATGGGCGGCGCCGGCGCCGTCACCGGCGCCATGAAGCTGATCGCCGGCCGCAAGGCCAAGGCGAACGTCGTGGCGGTGTGCGCGTTGGTCGAGAACATGCCCGACGGCAATGCCCAGCGTCCTGGCGACGTCGTGAAGTCGATGTCCGGCCAGACGGTCGAGGTCATAAACACCGACGCCGAAGGCCGGCTGATCCTGTGCGACGCCATGTGGTACGCGCAGGAGAAGTTCAAGCCGCAGGCGATGGTTGAGCTGTCGACCCTGACCGGCGCGATCATCGTCGCGCTGGGCCACGAGCGCGCGGGTCTGTTCTGCAACGACACGGAGCTGTCCAACCGGCTGCGCGCGGCGGGGTCGGGGATTGGCGAGAAGCTGTGGCGCATGCCGCTCGGGCCGAAGTACGACAAGCTGATCGACTCCGAGATCGCCGACATGAAGAATGTCGGCGGCGGGCGCGACGGCGGCTCGATCACGGCGGCGCAGTTCCTGCAGCGCTTCGTAAAGGAGGGTGTCGCCTGGGCGCATATCGACATCGCGGGCGTCGCGTGGTCCAGCAAGGGCGACACCACGAGGCCCAAGGGCGCGACGGCCTTCGGCGTGCGCCTGCTCGACCGGCTGATCGCCGAAAACTACGAGCGCTGATCCGCGATGGCGACCGAGGTCAACTTCTACCATCTGACCCGATCGTCCCTGGAAGACACGCTGCCGCGCCTGCTGACCAAGACGTTGCAGGCGGGGGAGCGGGCGGTTGTGTTGCTCGGTTCGCCGGAGCGGGTGGATGCGTTGAATACCCATCTCTGGGTCTACGATCCGGACGGGTTCCTGCCGCACGGTGCGGCACGCGATGGCGAGGCCGATCGCCAGCCCGTCTGGCTGACGCATCTCGACGAGAACCCGAACGGCGCGAATTTCCTGTTCGTCGCCGACCGGGCGAAGTCGGAGAAGGTCGGCGACTACAAGCGCTGCTTCGAACTGTTCGATGGCCGGGACGACACGGCCGTCGCCGACGCGCGCGATCGGTGGAAGACCTACAAGACCGCGGGCCACACCCTGGCCTATTGGCAACAGACCGATACGGGTGGCTGGGAGAAGAAGGCTTGAGCTAACGCCTGTCGCGCGGCCTCCGATAGGCCTGCCAGGCCGCGGCGAGACGTTCGCGCAGGGGGATCGGACCTTCGGGCCGGTAGAAGTCCGGCGGATCGGACTCGAAGCGGGCCATGTAGCTTCGATAGTCGAGCGGCCGGGCGCGGTCGCCCTGGGCCTGGCCCGCGAGGATGTCCAGCCCGTGATCGACGTCGATGACGGGCTTCAGCCTGTCGCGGCAGCCGAGCAGAAGTTCGGCGGCGGCATCGGGCACGTCCCAGGCCGACAGGATCGCCGCCAGCTTGGCCACTTTCTCGGCGTTGAGGCCCGCAAGCCTTGCCGGACCGTTGGGACCCAGAAGATCGAGCGCGTAGTAGGCTTCGCCCTGGAAGGGGCGACCGGAATGCGTCTCGGCCGGGGTTGGCCACACGTACCGGGCCGGCAGAGCCCGCGAGGAATAGGTGCGCACGTCCAGTCGGAACAGATCGAAACCGTGGCGGCGCATGAAGCGGTCGGTGTTGTGGAAGGAATGCTCGTCGGGAGCACCGTCGCCCACGAAGTTCACCTCCATCTGCACGGCCAGCAGGTTCGCAGGCAGGCGCCCCTCGAAGCTTTGCAGGATCTGCCAGTCGATGCCGTCGGTGTCGATCTTCATGTAGTCGAGGTCGGTCCAGCCGCGCGCCGCGAGCAGGTCGGGCACCACCACGGGCTTCGCCGGATCCGCGAGCCCGGTCAGTTCCCAGGCATTGTGCCGAAGCTGCTCCTCGGCGGAGGCCGTCCGGAGCTTCGCGTCGCGGATCTCGCGCGTGCGCATGAAGCTCATGCGATCGCGCATCATCATGATCAGCGGCGCCGCCGGACCGGCCGACAGGTCGATCGGCTGGTCGGCGCGGGGGCTCACGAAAGCCGCCACGTAGGACACGTCGGGATTGCGTTCCTCCGCAGCGAGCCGCCGGCATTCGCTGTCGCTGGCGTCGATGCCCAGCGCCTTCAGCCGGTCGCCGAAGGCGCGCCACTTCGGATCGAGGCCGCCGGAGCAGCCGATATCCAGCAGCGCGAACCGTTCCGCCTTCAGCCCTCGGGCGACGAACGCCGGGAACGACATCGCGATGCCGGCCTCAGACCGTTGCCACGGGAGTCGCGGGCGAGCCGACCGCGCCGGGAAGGCGGAGCGGCGGCGCCGTCAGCAGGAAGCGCGAGCGCTTGCTGTCGCGCAGCCAGAGCGCCAGATCCTTCAGCCACCAGATCTCGCCGAGATTGAGTCCCAGCTTGAACAGGCAATGGTTGTGGAGCGGCAGCGACGGGTGGTCGGCCTTCTCGGGGCCGGGCTTCGCCGGCACGGCCTCGACGCCATAGTTGTCGGCGATCAACGCCGAGATCTGGCTGTCGGTTATCCACTGCAGCAGGCGCTTGTCGCGACCGTCGAGCACGCAGCACATCGCATGCGCGCGCGCCGGGTCGACGTTCTTGTTCATCTTCACGATCTCGTCGGTGAAGCCCGTGTACAGCAGCAGCATGTCGCCGGGTTCGACCACCACCTTGTCGGCGTCGAGCACGCGCTTGAAGTCGTCGTAGCTCACATACTTGTGGTCGCGGCCATAGTGCTTCTCCAGGTCGACCAGCACGGCGCGGCCCTGGATCGCCTTGGCCGCCATGTTCTCCACGCCGAGCTTGTGGGCGTAGGACAGGTGACCGCAGCCGTCGCGGCCGGCGTCGGGCTGCGGCCCGACCACGTCGGAACCGGCCTTGAATCCGTTGTAGTAGAGAGGCTCGGGCACGCCGTCGCCATCGGCGTCGAACATGCCGCCGACATGGGCCAGCGTGTCCCACTGGGTCGAGTACTGCAGAGTCAGGATCACCCGGTCGTCGCTCGCCACGTCGACGAATTGCGGGTTGAGGCTGTTGGTCAGGAAGTTGAAGCGCCAGCCATTCTCGTCGCCGGTGGGCGACAGGACGGGCGGCAGGCGGCGGGGGTTCAGGACGTTGCCGCCCGGAAAGTCCAGCGGCAGACTGAGACAGAACGATATGCCTTCCTTCACCTCGGCGATGCCCTCGAGCACCTTCTTCGGCGTGATCAGGTTGAGGCGGCCGAGCTGATCGTCGTCGCCCCAGTCTCCCCAGGTCGAACCTTCGGGGCGATGCTTCCAGCGCTTCATGATGCGTTTCTCCCTCTTGTCGGCGGGGACACTACAAGGGCCGCCGCAGCACGTCATCACATGCACATGGCTCCCCCGCGCATTTCCGCAAACGTCCGCGATGCGGATCGCCTATGATGATCGGGACGAGGTTCCCATGGCTGCTGCCACCGTACCGCCGCTTCAGCATGATTTCAGGGTGATCAGCCTGATCGGCGTCGCCCATGGGGTGAGCCACTACTACCAACTCGCCTTTGCGACCATGTTGCTGATCGTCCGTCAGGAAGCGGGTCTGAGTTACGCCGACGTCGGCCTGCTGGCTGGCATCTTCTATGGGGTCTCCGGAGTGGCGCAGACGGCAGCCGGCTTCGCGGTGGACCGTTTCGGCGCCCGGCCGATCCTCGCTGGCGGTCTTCTCGTCGTCGGGCTTGGCCTGGCCTGCATCTCGGTCGCGCATTCCTTCCTGGGCTTCGCCGGTATCGCGGTCATCGCGGGGCTGGGCAATTCGGTCTTTCATCCGGCAGACTTCGCGCTGCTGAACTCGTCGGTGAACGCCAACCGGCTGGGCCGCGCCTTCAGCATCCACGGGCTCGGCGGATCGCTCGGCTGGGCGGCGGCGCCAGTGATGTATTTCCTCGACAGCATGTTCGGCTGGGTGGGGGCGGCACTGATCGGCGCGTTGCCCGGAATCATACTGTCGGGACTGGTCTTCGTTCATCGTGAGCAGTTGGTCGATCACAGGGTCAAGGTGCGTGCGGCCGCCGCGCTGGCCGGCGGCAGGCCGGGGCTGGCGCTGTTCCTGCAGCCGGCGCTGCTGCTCTGCCTCGCTTACTTCGCGCTGATCGCCGCCAACACGGTCGGCATCCAGCAGTTCGCGGTGCCGGCCTGGAGCAGCATGTTCGGCGTCACGGAGAACTATGCCGCCTTCTGCCTGATCGTGTTCATCGCCGGCTCGGCCGCGGGTATCCTGGTGGGCGGCTATTTCGCCGACCGTGTGCGCCGGCACGATCTGGTGGCGGCGTTTGGCCTCCTGGCGGCGGCCTGCCTCACTGTCCCGATCGCCACCCAGACCGTGCCACCGGCCTTGCTGCCGGTCCTGCTGGCGTTGGCGGGGGCCGCCGGCGGCATCACCAATCCTTCGCGCGACATGATCGTGCGCAATGCGACGCCTCCCGGCGCTTCGGGCAAGGTCTTCGGCTTCGTCTATTCGGGCCTCGATATCGGCTCGTTCGTGGCGCCGCCGCTGTTCGGCGTGCTGATGAACAGCGGCCTGCCGGCGGTGATATTCTGGATCGCCGTCGGGCTCTACACGTTCAATGCCGGCATGGTAATGCTGATCCGGAACAGCAGCGCCCGCAGGCCTGCCCACCCGGCCGTAGCCGAGTAGAGGTCAGGCGGCCGCTTCCAGCGCTTCCTGGGCGGTCAACCAGCGCCTCTCGGCGTTCTCCACCTCGCGTTCGAGGCGGGCCTTTTCCTTCTGGAGTTCCGTGACGACGCTGGCGGGGCCGGCATAGATCGCGGGATCGGCCAGTTTCGCGAGCACGCCGTTCAGCTGTTCGGTGAGGCGGGCCAGCATCTTCTCGGCACTGTCGACCGCCTTCTTCAGCGGGGCCTTGTTGCTCCGGTTGTCGGCGGCCGCCTTGCGCTGGTCCTTCTTGCTGCCGGCATCGGCCGCCTTCTCGGCCTTGGGCGGCCGCGCTCCGCGCTCCTTCAGGAGCTTGGCCTGATACTCGTCGATGTCGCCGTCGAACGGCTTCACCGTGCCGTTCTGGACCACCCACAAAGCGTCGGCGACCATCTTCACCAGATGCGTGTCGTGGCTCACCAGCACGACCGCGCCTTCGAAGTCGTTGATGGCGTCGACCAGCGAGGCGCGCGCATCCATGTCGAGATGGTTGGTCGGCTCGTCGAGCAGCAGCAGGTGCGGGGCGTTGCGCGTGGCGAGCGCCAGCAGCAGGCGGGTCTTCTCGCCGCCGGACATGACCCCGACCTTGAGCGTGGCGCGGTCACGCGAGAAGCCGAAACGGCCGAGCTGGGCACGGACCTTGGCCTCTCCTGCGCCGGGACCGAGGGCGCGGTTCATGTGGTCGAACGGCGTCCCATCGTAGTCGAGGCTCTCCTCCTGATCCTGCGAGAAGTATCCGACGCGCAGCTTTGGCGTCTTCTTCATCTGGCCTTCGCGCGGCTCGAGCCGCTGCGAGATCAGGCGGATGAAGGTCGACTTGCCGTTACCGTTCTGGCCCAGCAGGGCGATGCGGTCCTCCATGTCGATGCGCAGGTCGAGGTTGCGCAGCACCAGCGGACCATCGGGGTAGCCGACGGAGACGTCGTCCAGCGTCTCGATCGGCGAGGCGAGGATCTCGGGCGAGGGGAAGTTGAACGAGATGCGCTCGTCGATCGGCACCGACGCGACCGGTCCCAGCTTCTCGATCATCTTCATGCGCGACTGGGCCTGGCGCGCCTTGCTGGCCTTGGCCTTGAAGCGGTCGACGAAGGCCTGCATGTGCTTACGCTGCGCGGCGACCTTGGCCTGTTGCGCAGCGTCATTGGCGAGGCGTTCGGCGCGGGTGCGCTCGAAGAAGTCGTAGTTGCCGGTGTAGGCGACGAGCTTCTGCTGGTCGATGTGCACGATGTGGTCGCACACGTCGTTCAGCAGGTCGCGGTCGTGGCTCACCATCAGGACGGTGTTGCGGAAGCGCTTCAGATACTCGGTGAGCCAGATCATCGCCTCGACGTCGAGGTGGTTCGAGGGCTCGTCGAGGATGAGGAGGTCCGGGCTGCTGAACAGCGTGCCGGCCAGCGCCACGCGCATGCGCCAGCCGCCGGAGAACTCGCCGCAGGGGCGGGACTGCTTCTCGTTGTCGAAGCCCAGGCCGTTCAGGATCGACGCTGCCCGCGAAGGGGCAGCCGCCGCGCCGATTTCCTCGAGACGGGCATGAATCTCGGCGAGGCGCACGCCGTCCTGGCAGGTCGCATCCTCGGCCAGCAGCGCGCTGCGCTCGACGTCGGCCGCCAGCACGGCGTCGATTACGGAGATGTCGCCGCCGGGCGGGTCCTGCGGCACCGAGCCGACGCGGGTGCGGCCCATCAGGTTGATCTCGCCGCTGTCGGCCTCGATCTGGCCCTGGATCAGGCGCAGCAGCGTCGACTTGCCGGCGCCGTTGCGGCCGACGAGACCGACCTTCCAGCCGTCCGAAAAGGCCGCCGAGGCGCGGTCGAAGAGCACCCGCTCGCCGTGGCGAAAGGAGATGTCACTGATGTGGAGCATGAGCGGCGGGCATTTACCATGCGATTTGGCCGCAAACCAAGCTCAATGGCCGCGCTTGCCGGGTCCAAACCCCGCGTCTATAAGGCGCGCCCAAGCATTGAAATCACTGCCTCCACGAGGGAATTCATGGCCGTCGAACGTACTTTCTCGATCATCAAGCCGGATGCGACCCGCCGGAACCTGACCGGCAAGATCAACGCCCGGTTCGAGGAAAAGGGCCTGCGCATCGTCGCCCAGAAGCGCATCCAGATGAGCCGCCAGCAGGCCGAGCAGTTCTACGGCGTCCACAAGGCCCGTCCGTTCTTCAACGACCTGTGCACCTTCATGACCTCGGGTCCGGTCGTGGTCCAGGTCCTGGAAGGCGAGAACGCCGTCGCCAAGAACCGCGAGATCATGGGCGCCACCAACCCGGCCAACGCCGACGCCGGCACGATTCGCAAGGACTTCGCCGAGTCGATCGAAGCCAATTCGGTGCATGGCTCGGACTCGCCCGAAAACGCCGCGATCGAGATTGCCTACTTCTTCGCGGGCTCCGAGATCGTCGGCTGACGCGAGGCGTCCCGGAACGAAAAAAGCGGCCCAATCGGGCCGCTTTTCTTTTGGAAGGTTTCTGCCCGGAGCGTCAGCCCAGGACGGCAAAGCCGATCAGGAGGGCGATCGAGCCGCCGATGCCCACAACGAGGCCCAGCAGCGGCAGGTGCGCGATCAGGCCGAGGGCCATCGCCACCAGAAGAACGATGATCCAGAGGAGCGTGAACGTCATCAGCTTGCTGAACGCGGAATAGGTCGCCGCGTGAGCCGGGTAATCATCCTTTGCTTCAGCCATATCTCTTCCCCGCTTGAAAACGTTGGCGATCTTATATCGGACTAGGTTTCTCGGGAAAAGAGCAGCGTGGCGTCGCAGGCGACGCCCGTGACCGCAATCTTGTCACCGTCGATCGCGATCCGGCCTTCGCCGAACCAGCGCACGACCAGCGGGTAGAGACGATGTTCCTGGCGCAGGATGCGCGCCGCAAGGGTTTCCTCGGTGTCGTCGGCCAGGACCGGGACCGCGGCCTGGGCGATGATCGGGCCCGAATCGAGATCCGAAGTCACCAGGTGGGCGGTGCAGCCGCTCACCCGGACCCCGGCCTCCAGCGCCTGGCGTTGCACATGCAGGCCCTTGAAAGCCGGCAGCAGGGACGGGTGGATGTTTATCAGCCGGTCTTTCCAACGGGTAGGGAACCACGGGCTGAAAATGCGCATGAAACCGGCCAGGACGACCAGTTCGACACCGTGCCGCTCGAGTTCGGCGGCGACGGCGCGGTCGAAGGTTTCGCGATCGGGGTGGTCGAGGTGGGAGACGATGGCCGTGGGGATGCCGGCTGCCGTGGCGATCGCCAGTCCCGGCGCGATTTCCCTGTTGCTCACGACGCAACCGATCTCGGCCGGATAGTCGGGAGCCTTCGCGGCGTCGATCAGCGCGGCCAGGTTGGTGCCGCGGCCGGAGATGAGAACTCCGACCTTCAGCTTCGCCATAGGCTCTCGGCATGGTCGACGACGCAGTCGGCCTCGTCGGTCGGCGCCTTCTCGATCACGCCGATCTCGCTCACCGTCTCGCCGGATTCCGTCAGCGCCTGGGCGACGCGCGCGGCATCGTCCTTCGCGACGACCACGATCATGCCCAGGCCGCAGTTGAAGGTCCGTAGCATGTCGTCGGTCGGGACCTGGCCCACGTCGCGCAGCCACTGGAAGACGCGCGGCGGTGTCCACTGGCGGGCGTCGAGGCGGGCACGCGTCCCGTCGGGGAGGCAGCGCGGTACGTTGCCGGGCAAACCGCCGCCGGTGATGTGGGCGAGGCCCTTGATCGCGCCAGTGGTCCGGATCACCTGAAGGAGCTGCTTCACATAGATGCGCGTCGGCTCGAGCAGGGCCTCGCCCAGCGTCGCGTCGGCGAAGGGGGCGCGGTCGGCGTATTTCAGGCCGCTGCGCTCGACGATACGGCGCACCAGCGAATAGCCGTTGGAGTGCGGGCCGCTCGACGCGAGGCCGAGGATGACGTCGCCGGGCGCAATGTCGGTGCGGGGCAGCAGGGCGTTGCGTTCGGCCGCGCCGACGGTGAATCCCGCGAGATCGTAGTCGCCGTCGGCATACATGCCGGGCATCTCTGCGGTCTCGCCGCCAACCAGCGCGCATCCCGCGCGGCGGCAGCCTTCGGCGATGCCGGCGACGAGGCGTCGCCCGACATCGACGTCGAGGCGGCCGCTGGCATAGTAGTCGAGGAAGAACAGCGGCTCGGCGCCCTGTACCACGATGTCGTTGACGCACATCGCCACGAGGTCGATGCCGACCGTGTCCGGTACGGCCGCTTCGATCGCGACCTTGAGCTTGGTGCCGACACCATCGGTGCCGGAAACCAGGATCGGATCGGTGAAGCCGGCCGCCTTGAGGTCGAACAGCCCGCCGAAGCCGCCCAGCCCGCCCATCACGCCGGGGCGGTTGGTGCTCCTGGCCAACGGCTTGATGTGCTCGACCAGGTCGTCGCCCGCGTCGATGTCGACGCCGGCGTCCTTGTAGGTGAGGGGGGGCCGATTGTGGCCGGGGGCGTCAGGCTTCAAGCCGGGCTCATTCATGCTAATACGGTGCGCGAACATAGCCAAAAACCGGACCCCCGCAATGCCGATAGGCCGCGTCTTTTCCACGATAGCTGCCG
>LNFM01000366.1_pt1 | contig 58489 bp, 58 predicted proteins | sample 596031 | NCBI WGS metagenome assembly LNFM01 (sample SAMN04254537, study PRJNA301005) | activated carbon metagenome | isolation source: dual media filters at the Ann Arbor, Michigan drinking water treatment plant | place: USA: Ann Arbor | reverse complement strand
ACTAGAGCCCGGCTTGCCCATATGCACTCCCTCCCCCGGCTGCGCCGGGGGAGGGCAGGGGTGGGGGCAAACGGTGTGGCGAGAAACGTCGCCCCCCTCCCTACCTTCCCCCACCACCGGTGGGCGAAGGGGGTACTTCTCCGCTCGAGCTAGTAGTACTCCGCCTTCAACGTCAGTTCCATCGTTCCACCCGCATGGTCGAATGCCGCGGCACTGAACTTCGGTGGCCCGAACCGGATGCGCGCGTCGCGGCTGAATGCGATTCCTTCCTTGGGCATGCCTATGGCGTTGGTGTCGAGCTTGCTGTTGCCGTTCGCATCCTCGTAGGCCGCGATCGCCAATGCGCCGGTGGGCACGGACTGGAACCGGCACACGCCCTTGCCGCCGGCAATGACTCCAGCGGCGGTTGCGATCGCTGCGGCCTCCGTTGGAAACCCGTCGGGTTTCCCGAACAGTGCGCAGCGGAGCTCGGCGCCATCCTTCTTCAGCCCCGTCACGGTCACCGACAGGCTCGCATCGGCCAAAGCCGGCTGGGACAGCAGCGCCAGCATCGCGGCTACGACCAGCAAAGCGTCCAGGCCGCGGGGCCGCGTCACGACATCATCGCTCTTGTGCATGCTGCTTCTCCTTCAGAGATCGTACTGCACTTCGACGAAAGCGGTGCTGAGATCGCGCAGGCTGCCGAAGAACGAATCGACGGGTCCGCGGTAGAAATCAGCGCCGAGGGTAGTCTTGAGGCGATCGGTCCACGCGTACTTCACCCGCGGTCGGACCAGTGAGTCGCCGTGAACGAACCACGTGATGGCACTTACTTCGGCTTCGAGCGTGTCGTTCCACCATTTCTGCGAAACCCGCAACGTCGCACCGATCTGCTCCGGATCGCGCTGATTCGAGATCAACGCCTGCCGGACGGCGAGCGGCTGCAGCGGACCCGACACCGCGAACGGATCTTCGTAGTTGGCGATGCGGCGGTAGAGCGCCTGCACGTTGACGTTGAGGTTGTCGAGAAACGTGCGATCGGCACCGAGCACGCCGTAGAAGAACGGGTTCTTCGTGAACGGGTCGGTGCCGGCGGGATCCGAGGTCCAGGTGTACGCTGCCTCGGTGCGTACGCCCCAGCGACCGATCGTCGTGGCGGCATCTGCGCCAAGCACGCGGATGCGCGAGTGGTACAGGCCCACCAGCACGCCACTCGCACCGGCGCCGTCGGCGCGCAGGTCCGGCGACTTGTCGTACCCGTCGAAGTATGACGCCGACCAATCGAACCGTTCCGACGAACGCTCGGCTCGCAACGCCCATTGCTGGTGCGGTCGCGCCGGATCGCGTTCCTCGAAGCGCACACCGGGCGTCGGCGGCAAGGGCAGGGTGTTCGCGCGGAACTCCGGCAGCCACAGTGCGGTGAGGCGCAGGTCGTCACGGTTGTAGGTGGCCCGAACGGACCCGACGCCGGTCTTCTGGTCTTCGTCCGTGGGCGTCAGCAGCGTGAAGTTGCGCACCGAAATGACGTCGGTCGGATTGACCGCGTCCGCCTTGCCCCAGACGATGAGCTGGCGGCCGGCACTGAGATCCCACGGGCCGAAGCTCGCGGCACCGTACGCCTCGCGAATGTCGGTTTCGCCCGGGCGACCGTCGAAGCTGCGGTCGTTGCGCGCCCAGCCGTCGAACACGAGCTTGCCGGTCGTGCCCACGCGAGCGCGGGCCGTGGCCCAAGCGCTGGCCGAGGTTACGTCGCGGTCACCGTCGAGCAGCCGTGAATGGCTCCAGTACGAGCCGCGCAGCGACAGGCCGGCTTGCGAATCGTGGATGAGTCCGGTGGCCCCGGCCTGGTCATCCGCGGACATGGCGGCCCCTTGCAGGGCGAGCATGATGCCGGCCGCCGCGACGGTGCACGACGAGTTCACGATTCGCGTTCGATGGCACGGGCAGTGAAGGCGTCGTCGGCTACGCCCTGATTGGCGTCGAAGCGGTCGAACTCGATGACGGTGCGGCGGTTCTCCTGGACGTTCCTGGCTTCGATACGCATGGCGATCCACTTGCCGTTCTTCGGGTCGACGTTGCGGTGATCGCGCAGCGTGATGACTTTGAGCAGGTTGCCGGCGAGGTCGTAGTTCTCCGCCTGCATGGCCGCAAAGCTGTCCTTGCGGATCCACCCGATGCGCTTGCTGTAGCCGCTGTCGTTGCGTACCTGGTCGGTCTTCGGGAGCGATTCGGTGACCCAGCAGTCGACGCCGTCCACTTTCTCCTCGCGCAGGATCCTGTGATTCCATTCGGCGACGCGGTAACCGATGACGTCGCCGTAGGAGAGGTCGGTGCCGACGAAGCTGTCCTTCTTGTTCGACGACACCAGCCGCCGCACCTTCTTGAGCGCCGGCAGGTACACCCAGATGTCGTCGTCCAGGCCGGGACCGCTGTTCTCCACGGTCAGCGTGACCGTGCCGCGGACATCGGCAGGTGACACGAAACGCACGAGCGAGCGGTTGTCGAGTGTGCCGGGCTTCAGTTTCGAGCGCCCGGTGGTCTTGCGCACGCGTTCCTGGCCGTTGGGCGAGTAGAGGCGGAACGTGGCTTCGGAGAGCGAGTCGGCCACTTTGCCCACCGCGAAGTTGCGCGTGGCGATCTCGTCGGCCGTGATCGCATCCGCCTGCGCGTCGTGCGTGGGCAGGAACGCCAGCACTCCGACCAGCAGCACCGCGATCGCGGCCGGCGTGGCGCTGACCGCACCGGACGGCTGCGCTCGGCCTTCGAACACGAAGCGCGGCCGGAGCGTGAAGATCAGCGCCGGCAGCAGTGTGAGTGCAGCGACCGAGCTCACCAGCATCGCCGTGGCGATGAGGAAGCCCATGTAGAAGTGGATCCAGAAGCCCCACGACAGCATCAGGAGGCCGAAGCCGCCGGCCACCGCCGACGACACGAACAGCGTCGCCTTGCCTGCGGACTGGAAGGCCCGCTGCAGTGCCTCGCGTTCGCCGCCGCCCTTGCGCAGCTCCTCGCGCATGCGATAGGTCATGTAGATGCCGTAGTCGGCACCGATGCCCACCGCCATGGCCGAGACCAGTGCCGTTCCGATGTTGAGCGGGATGCCGGTCAAGCCCATGATCCCGAAGTTGACCAGCACCGCCGCACCCACCGGCACCAGGATCAGCAGCCCGGCCACCACCGACCGGAACACCAGGCTCGTGACGATCAGCACCGCCGCCATGATCTGCACGATGTTGAGGGCCTTCTCACGGACCATGGTCTCGGTGAGGGCCACGGTGGCGGAGGTGCCGCCGCCCACGCTGACTTCGATGTCGGGGCCGAACTGCTTCGGCGCGAAATCCCGGAGGCGGGCGATCACGTCCTGCGCATAGGCCGTGCGGTCGGTCTTGACGAAGACGGAGATGAGCGCGTTGCGATATCCGGTGTCGACGTAGCTGTCGAAGTCCCCGGGATCGCCGGAGTTCGAGTACAGGAACAGATACTGCGCCACCAGATCGCTGGAGTCGGGGATGGCGTCGAACTTGACGTCGTCGCCGTTCATCGCCTTGTGCATGCGCTTCACGAAGTCCACGATGGACACGGTCTTGCCCACCATCGGATCCTCGGCGAGCTTGCGCTGGATGTTCTCGATACCGCGCAACACTTCAGGACGCTTGATCACGTCGTCCTCGCGGCCCTTCAGCAGCACGTAGACCGAGTTGGTGCCCGCCATGGCGGCGTTGAGGCGCTCGTCCTGGATCTTCTCCGGCAGCGAGCCGTAGAAGTAGGCCTTCTGCGAGTTGTCGATGCGGACCAGGAAGGTACCGAGCGAAAGGGACGCGACCAGCAGCCCGACGATCCAGTACAACCGTCGACGATGGTCGTGGGCCGCGCCGAAAGCGCGATCCACGACTCTGCTCCAGAAGCTCTCGCCCACTTCGCGCATCAACTCCTTGCGGCCGGGCACCGGGAGCATCGAGCGCAGGGCCGGAATCAGGGTCATCTCGAGCACCAGCGCACTCGCGATGCCCGCCGCCGTGAACAGGCCGAAGACCTGGATCGACTTGATGTCGAAGACGATGAGCGAGGAGAACCCGATGGCCGCGATGCCGCCCGCCACGATCATCACCGGGGCGACCTTCACCAGGGAGCGGACCACGGCGACGCGATTGCGCTCCTTCGCCGGCATGGCGGGGTGATCGAACGAGATCTCCGCGTACTCCTCGTAGTAGCGCTTGAGGATCTGCACCGCGTGGCCCGCCGCGATGGCGAGGATCAGGATCGGGGTCGAGGCATTGAAGACGTCGAAGGGTTGTTTCGAGATGCCCAGGAGGCCCAGCGCCCAGATCACCGCTAGGAGAGCCGTGACCAACGGCAACACCAGTGCCTGGACGGTGCGGAACGCCTCGTAGTGGATGAGACCGATGATCAGCAAGGCGAGCGGAAACAGGATTCCCATCCGGGCCGAGTACTGTTCTAGCAAGGCCAGGAAGACCGGCGTGCCGCCCACGTCGATCTCGACCGAGGCATCGCGATACTTGTCCACGGTCTTGTGCACCTGTTCCTCGATGGCGCGGAAGCCGCCGGGGATCTTCTTGAACTCCGCCACGATCTGGACCGTCCGCGTGTCCTTGGACACCAGGAGATTCGAGTAGACCGGGTTGGTCGCCACGCCCTGCTCCAGTTGAGCGAGCGCGGCGGCGTCCGCCGGCACCTGGTCGAGCAGCGGGCGCACCACCATGCCTTCGTCGTTGCCCGTGATGCTCTTGACCTTCCGCGCGGCGAGGCTGTTGAGATTGCCGCGCACGATGCCCGGAAGCTGCAGCAGATCGTCCGTGAGACCCTTCACCTTCTGCAGCACGCCGGCCTGGTAGACCGTGCCCTCTCGTGGCGTGATGCCGATCACCACGATGAGGTCGTTGCCGAACAGCGCCTTGATCTCGTTGGTGGTGGCGATGAGCGGGTGGCTCTGCGGCAGGATGTCGTCCGGATCCACCACGATCGACAGGTTGCGGAACTGCGTGAGGAAGAACGCCGTGAGCAGCGCGATCACCACCAGCACCGCGCCGCGCCAGCGCACGACCGCTTCGGCATAGGTCTTCATGAAAGGTCCCTTCCCGCCCGCCGGGCGCGATAAGTTGACGTCGTCTACATGACGGCGCAGATTGTTGGCGGGCGGTGTGGACGATGTCAACATGTTTTTGCGCCGGAGCGTTCATCGAGGCCGCAGGGCTTGTCAGCGGACGGCGAAGCTTCGACACTCCCGCGTTGTCCAGCCGGCTGCATCCGACCCGGGGACGATCCGCCCGAGAGGAGACCCGTGCCGTTCAAGACCCCCAGGAAGCCCGCTGCCCGACCGGCCCCGCGCAAAGGCCGGCGCAAGGCCGTGCCCGAGCCCTATCACCACGGCAACCTGCGCGAGGCGCTGCTCGCGGCCGGGATCCAGCTATTGAAGGAGCAGGGTGCCGAGGCGCTGGGGCTGCGCGAGCTTGCGCGGCAGGCCGGCGTGAGCCGCACCGCCCCCTATCGACATTTCGAGAGCCGAGATGCCCTGCTGGCCGGCATCGCGGAGCAGGGTTTCGTGAAGCTGCGCGAAGTGCTGCTGGAGGCGCGCCACCAGCATGAGAGCGATCACGAGCGCTGGTTTCTCGAAGCGGCGCGGGCGTACATCGGCTTCGCCTTCGGCTATGCCGAGCACTTCAAGCTGATGTTCGGTGGCTACATGAAGTACGAGCCGGGTCAGCACACCAGCCTGCACGACGCCGGCAACGGCGCTTTCCAGACGCTGGTCGACCTGATCGTCGCGAGTCAGGAATCCGGTCTCGTGATGAAGGGGGATCCGATGGCCGTGTCCATCGCCGCCTGGTCCACGCTGCATGGCTTTTGTTCGCTGGCGGTCCACAAGCGGCTCGACTTTCTGGTGGAGAACCCGGAGCTGCTCAGCAAGACCGCTGACCTGGTCGCGCGCACCTGCCTGGAGGGTGTGCGCGCACGCAAGTGATCGAGGCGTGGGGAAGTGACTGCTGGTTTCCACCCGCCGTTTGTCACAGGCACTCCCTCCCCCGGCTACGCCGGGGGCCCCATCCCAACCTTCCCCCAGCAAAGCTGGGGGAAGGGGTGTACATCAGGTGTGCGGCTCCTTCCCCCGACTTTGTCGGGGGAAGGCGGGGGATGGGGGCAGCGACCCGCGGGAGCGGAACCTACCCCGCCAACACCTTCGCAAACACCGGCCGATCCACATTCGCCCCGCACAACACCGTCGCCACCTTCCTGCCGGCGATCTTTCCCTTCTCCCGCAACATCGCCGCCACCCCCGCAGCCCCGGCACCCTCTGCCACGGTATGGGTGGTGCTGAACACCAGCCGCATTGCGTCCGCGACGTCTGAATCCGTCACCTCGACGATCCGTGCGACGTGCGCAAGGATGATCTCCAACGCCACCGGCTCGGGCTTGCGGCATGCGAGGCCATCGGCGAGCTCGGTGCGAGCGGGGCGCTCCACGGGCTCCTTGTACTCGAATGACCGTGCATAGGCCGGCGCATCCGCCGACACCACGCCGACGATCTCGACGGGTAACCCCAGCGCCTCGCGCACCGCGACGGCACCGCAGATGCCCGAGCCGAGCCCGATGGGCACATACAGTGTGTGCAGGTCGTGCACCGCATGCATCAACTCCAGCGCCCAGCTCGCCACGCCCTGCACTAGAAACGGATGGAACGAGGGGATCATGTGCAGCTTGCGCCGCTCGGCCAACTGTGTCGCGTGCTCGCGTGCTTCCTGGAAATCCTCCCCGTGTTCGATCAGCTCCGCGCCCAGCGCACGCATCGCCGCGTTCTTCTCGCGGCTGTTGCCGTGCGGCACCACGATCGTCGAAGCAATCTCGTGCTTGCGCGCGGCGAACGCGATCGACTGCCCGTGATTGCCTCGCGTCGCGCTGATGACGCCCGCCGGCTTCGGCCCGGCCGCCACGAGCTGCTGGAAGTAGACGAGTCCGCCGCGCATCTTGAAGGCACCGAGCGGGGTCTGGTTCTCGTGCTTCAACCAGACCTGCGCACCGAGCTCGGCGTTGAGGAGCGGCCACGAATGCTGTGCCGTCGGCGTCATGGTCTGATAGACCACGTCGGCGGCGCGTTCGAGTTGTTCGAGAGTGGGCAGGCGGATGGTCATCGTGCGGTCTTCCAAGGGTTGCCCGAATTGTGCCAGCCCGCGCCGGGCCGCCCCAAGCGGGCTGGCCCCCCGGGGGGAAGGGCCGCAGGCCCATCGGGGGGGACCACATCCTTCAGCCCGCGCCGGGCCGCCCCAAGCGGGCTGGCCCCCCGGGGGGAAGGGCCGCAGGCCCATCGGGGGGACGTCCTCTCAACCGGGCCGGGCCGCTCCGAGGTAGTGGTAGCTGGCGAACTTCGGCCCGCCCTTGAGATAGGCGGTCTCGGACAACTCCACCGCGAATCCCGCCCCACGCAGCAGCGCAGGCACATCGCGAGCAAGATGGCAGCCACCGGCCAGCTTGCCCCACAAGGGCTCCATCCGCTTCTGCCAGCGCACCACGTCCGGATCGGGTGCGAGGCCGTGCTCGCAGAAAAGCAGGGTGCCGTCGCGCTTCAGCACACGCCGCATCTGGCCCAGCGCGCGTTCGACATCCGGGATGGAACACAGCGTGTAGGTCACCACGACGGTGTCGATACTTTCATCGTCGAGCGGGATGGATTCGCCTTCGAGTTCGAGAAACTCCACCGGGATGTGCGCTCGTTCCGCGCGCCGGCGTGCCATCGCCACCAGTTCCGCCCCCGGGTCGAGGCCGATGAGCGAAGTCACCTTCGACTGATCGTAGTGCGCGAGATTCAAACCGCTGCCGATCCCGACTTCCAGCACCCGCCCGCGTGCCAGCGGCACCACCTTTCGGCGTTGCCCCGTAACCGGGCCGAATCCGCAAACGCAATCGAGTATGTGCGGAAGGATGTGGCGGTCGTAGAAGCCCATCGATCTAACCCTCAGCGATTGCGAGCAGGCATTGCATCCTCCTCCCCGGGCGGGGCAGTACGCCCCTTCCCCCGCGGCCGCGGGGGAAGGTTGGGATGGGGGCCGACCTCACCCGTGCGATCGATGGACCAAGGCAGCATCCCCCACGAACGGATTGTCCCTCCGCTCCTCGCCGAACGTCGACACCGGCCCATGCCCCGGCACGAACGTCACATCATCCCCCAAAGGCCAGAGCTGTGTGGTGATCGACTCGATCAACGTATCGAAATCGCCCCGCGGAAAATCCGTCCGCCCGATCGACCCCCGAAACAGTACGTCTCCGACGAACGCCAACCGCAACGCGCGGTGAAAAAAGATCACGTGCCCCGGCGTGTGACCAGGACAGTAGCGGACTTCCATCTCGACGTTGCCGAACTTCACCGTGTCGCCCGACTCCAGCCACCGGTCGGGTGTGAAGCTCGCAAGCTGCGGAAACCCGAACCTGTGCCCCTGCTCGGGCAGCTGGTCGATCCAGAAGGCATCTTCCCGCTGCGGGCCTTCGACCGGCAGCTTCAGCCGTGCCGCCAACTCCGCTGTCCCGCCGCAATGGTCGATGTGGCCGTGGGTGAGCAGGATCTTCTCGAGCGTGGCGCCCTGTTTCTCGACCTCGGCAAGGACTACGTCGAGGTCACCGCCGGGGTCGACGACGGCGGCACGGTTGGTCTCCTCGCAGACGAGGAGGGAGCAGTTCTGCTGGAAGGGGGTGACGGGGATCAGGGTGACTTTCGTACGAGATTCTGGAAATAGCATTAGAGCAATCGGTGGGCAATCGGTAAGGCTGGACAAAGTAAGGTGGACTTCTTGCAGGAGAAACCATTACTGACGAGTCAAGAGCAAGCCATCAAGTACGTGTAGTGACATTACTCACGCCTTCGGTGGAGCATGGCGCCCATCGCGGCGACACGACCGCTCGTACTCAGGACGGGGGAAGTGATTGTTCGACAAGAGTCTCCAGACCCCAATGAGTCCCAAACTGCAGTCAAGGTGGCAGTCTGAGGGAGGTTCTTGTCAGCGTTCAGTGTGCCATGGCGTGTCTTGTACATCGCAGCGGAAGTGTAAGTTGAAGGTCACTGTAGATACGAATAGCCACGCGATCGGAGTCGGCTCCACCCGATGAATGATCAGATCAAAGCGCGATCGCACTATCTGCAAGCTGTGTCATGGGTGTCGCACGCAATACTACGGTGCAACGAGTGATCGACCGGAGGAATGGCAATGGCCAATAGCTCTATTGACACCATCGACGATGCCGAGGCGCTACGGCGGTTGAGGGAATTCTTTCGTCAGATGGATAATCTTCTAGGAGATTTCGCGGAAGGACGAATTCCTGCCATCAATCCCCGGCATCTACCGCGTATGAGAAATGCGTTTGCAGAAGTGCGACCAAAGTTTGATCTCGTTATTGAGTCTCTGAAGGAACCGCAGGCGTCAAATGCGCTCTCCGACCTGCGGGACGTTGGCCTGACTGGCGCACAACTTGTCTTCAAGCTCTCCGTATTTGACCATGCACACGACGAGCTCGTGGATCACCTCGCGATACAAGGAAGACGGAGAGAAAAGGGCACTTGGTGGAAGAGATTGTTTCGACTGGTCACGCCTACCCTGAAGGCTGCCGACGTGATTCTCGGAAGTGCAGCAATTGCCTTGAAGCCTATAGAAGTTATCAAAGAAATCAAAGAGTCCATCGAGTCCGGTGTCGACATTGGACGGGAGTATTACAGGATGAAGAAGTAGGCTAACGCCGCGCGTCCAATCGCCTGGTTCTGCTGCATGTTTGGGACGCGTCTCTTCTTCCATCGCTTGTCTTGAGGTTGACCATGAACTTGAAAGAAGCTGCGTCGCAGATCATTCATGACAAAAATGCAGAATGCCCGGCTGCCCAGTTTGTCAGATGTCTCCCGGCAGGATGGTGTTTGGCCGAGGAGACGCTACAGGATCTGAAAGTTCGTGATGCAGAGAAAGCGTGGATCTACCTTGCACTTGCCGTGCGCAATCCTGACAACGCGCCAGCCTTCGCGCATGCGGTTTCTCGGAGTTGCTCTAGTATCTCCGACTTGTTTGCGAGAGCCTTAGACTTCAGTGGTCATGACTATCTAGGCTTCAGAAACGAGGATGGTTTGAGGTACTACCGAGTGCCCGCTCTGAAGCAGAGGCTCGGGCTAGTGCCGACCGAAGGCATACTTGCAACGTGGTTCGAGCACGATTCCATCTGTATAGGGGTCGGAAGTGCGGGATGGATGTGGGTGCGTTCCGAACGCGAGGAGTGGAAGGTGATTGCAGCAAGGTCCTCACCAACCTGCCGCCAGAGTGACCTTGTAGGGATCGCAGTTCAGAGGTTACCTCTAGACTGGTTGCGAGCCATGCGTGGCGCCTCGCAGGCAACTGCCAACAGTCTGGGTGAAATTGATCTTGTTGCAAGTCTCCGCAACGGACCCAGCGCGTGGAAGGCCTTGTTGAATTTCGACCTAGTGATCAGTTCCGTGGTCCAATCCTTGGACCAGGAAATCGAGCAACTTGAGGCCCTCCTCGCAAACCCGTGTCCAATAGTGGGCCTCGATGAATTGGCCGCGCTCGCCAAGCAGATCAGAGCTTCGGAATAGGTAAAGCCTTTCACCGAGCGTTGGAATCTGCGTTCCTTGGTACATTTTGTTGCCGAGTGAGCCATCGTTGGATCGGGACGCAAGTTCGATCTGTCTAGAAGCTGGGGCGACCTCAGACGTGCCTGTGGCCGAACCGCATATCCACCACGTACTCGCCGTGGCGCCCTTGGCACCGCCTTCACGAGCAGACCGATTGGGCAGCATAATCACTGCACAATGCGATTGGCGCTGAGACATCGAGGAGACCTGAAGCATGGACAGCAAAGGTTTGCTGATCGTCATGGCCCGCGTCAAACCCGAGGACGAGGAGGCCTTCAACAAGTGGTACAACGAGGACCACCTGCCGAAGGCGATCGAGCGGTTTCCCGGGGTGCTCAGCGGGCGCCGCTACAAGATCCTGGAAGGGGAGGACGAGTATCAGTATCTCGCCCTGTATGAGTTCGAGAGCTACGCGACGATGCATGCCACCGCCGGCTCGGAAATCATGCGGGAACTGGCTCGGGAGTTCGACGAGGCGTTCGGCAAGGGCGGACGCAAGCGGCTCCTGGCCGAGCAAGTGAAGGCACTGACGGTCGGCTGAACGGGATCGGCATCGCAGAGGCAACCGAGCACGTTTCGAGGTTGCTCTCGTAGCAGTTGGTTGCGCCCGGGTTGATGGCAAACTGCGATCCAGACGCTTTCGAGCACCGCCGATCCGAGCGCCGCGCAGCGCAGCCACAACCCTGGAGAGACTCATGCTTCCCATTCGTCGACGCACTCTGACTGCCCTGTTGGTCGGCTTCATCAGCGCGTCGTGCTACGCGGCCGACAGCGCAGCACCATCCGGCAAGGCCGCCGAACCCGTCAACGTCGGCAACTTCGCTCGGGCCGAAAGCGATCTCTACTTCGGCCGGACCGTGAAGGGGGGCGGTTTCGGCAAGCTGGTGCACAACCGTCAGATGACGCCCATCGACAAGCAGGACGTGGTGCGGATGAATCGCGACACGCTCTATTCCGCCGGCGTGTTCGATCTCGATGCTGCGCCATTGACGATCGATCTGCCCGACACCGGCAAGCGTTTCATGTCGATGCAGGTGATCTCGCAGGATCACTACACCGTCGAGGTGGCCTATGCACCGGGCCAGCACACCTTCACGAAGGACGACGTCGGCACGCGGTACGTGTTCGTGATCATCCGCACTCTGGCAGATCCGGACAACAAGGCTGACCTGAAGGCCGCCACTGCGCTGCAGGATACGATTACCGTGGAGCAGGCGAGTACCGGAACCTACGAAGCGCAGCAGTGGGACAAAGCTTCGCAGGACAAGGTCCGCAACGCTCTCGTGGCACTGGGTGCGCTCGGCGGGACATCGGTCCGGTTCGGCAAGCGCGAGGAGGTGGATCCGGTCAGCCACCTGATCGGCACGGCCATCGGATGGGGCGGCAATCCGGAGGAGGCCGCGGTCTACGATATCGTGGTGCCGAGGTTCAACGATGGGAAGACCGTGCACAGGCTCACGGTCACCGACGTTCCGGTGGACGGCTTCTGGTCGCTCAGCGTCTACAACGCGAAGGGCTATTTCGAGAAGAACGCGCTCAATGCTTATTCGATCAACAGCCTCACCGCGCGACCCAATGCAGACGGGTCCGTCACCGTGCAGTTCGGCGGCTGCCGCGAACCGCTGCCGAACTGCCTGCCGATCGTGAAGGGCTGGAACTACACGGTGCGGCTGTACCGGCCGCGCCCGGAGGTCGTCGACGGGTCGTGGGATTTCCCGCAGGCCCAGCCGGTGCAGTGACCGTCTGCCCCTAGAATAACGACATTCGTCATTTCGCCCTCTCCTCCATGCACAAGCTCAACGGCAAACGCGCGCTGGTCACGGCCGGCGCACAAGGCATCGGCCTCGCCATCAGTCGTCAGTTGCTGCTGGGTGGATGTGATGTCTTCGTCCACTATCGAAGCAGCGCCGCGGCGGCGAAGGAGTTGGAGGCCGAAGCCCGAAAGCTCAACCGACGCTATGCTCACTGCGCAGCCGACCTCACCAAGCTGGAGGAGTGTGATCGCCTCGTCGCCGAAGCCTTGCGGTTTCTTGGCGGGCTGGATGTGCTCGTCAACAATGCCGGGTCGCTCGTGGCGCGCAAGACGCTGGCCGAGGCCGACGATGCATTCTGGACCGAGGTGATGACCCTCAACGTCGACAGTGCCCGTCGGGTCACGCGCGCCGCTGCGCCGCACCTGATCGCCGCCGCCAAGGCCGGCGGTGGCGCCAGTATCGTCAACCTGTCTTCGCTGGCGGGTCGCAAGGGCGGTCATCCCGGCTCGCTGGTCTACTCCACGGCGAAGGGCGCCATCCTCACGTTCACGCGCGCCCTGGCCAACGAGATGGGCCCGCAAGGCGTGCGCGTCAACGCCATCGCGCCGGGCATGATCCTGGGGACGAGTTTCCACAACACGCATACGACGCTCGAGTCCGCCCAGGCGACGGTGGCCGGCATTCCGCTCGGACGCGGCGGCAATGCTGACGATGTCGCACGAGCCGCCGTGTTCCTCGCGAGCGAGTACGACGGATTCATCACGGGCGCCACGTTGGACGTGAACGGTGGCGTCTACAGCGCCTGATCACGACTACCCAGGGACGCGGAATCGGCGATGACGACGATACGGCCGAGCGAGCCCGCAGATGTCGAGGGCATGTTCGATGTCGTGAACGCCGCCGCCGTGGCCTACAAGGGCGTCATCCCGGCCGATCGTTGGCACGAACCCTACATGCCGCGCGACGAGCTGCAGCACGAGATCGAAGCCGGCGTCGCGTTCTGGGTGGCGGAGGAAGATGGTCGCCTGCTGGGCATCATGGGCATCCAGGACAGGGGCGATGTCGCCCTGGTGCGCCACGCCTACGTCGCACCGAACCTGCAGAGAAAAGGTGTCGGCACGATGCTTCTGCATCACGTACAGGCGCTCGTGAACAAACCGGTGCTGATCGGCACCTGGGCCGATGCGTCGTGGGCGATCGCCTTCTATCGACGCAACGGGTTCTTGCTCGTCCCGGACGAGATCAAGAACGCCTTGCTTCGCAAGTACTGGTCGATCCCGGCGCGACAGGTGGAAACTTCCGTCGTCCTTGCGGACGGGCGGTGGATGAAGGATCACGGGTCCGCTCCTTCGGCCGGATGATTCCAGGCACCGGAGAGCACGGTCTGACCTCCCGGGCGGCGGGCCGTTCCTTGGACAGGAGAGCGCAATGACCATTCACCTCGATCACCTCCTGGTGCCGTCCCGCAACAAGGTGGCCGGCGCGAAGCTGCTGGCCGAGCTGCTCGGCGTGCCCTGGTCGGAGACGGGCGTGGGGCCGTTTGCGCCCGTATACGTGAACGACGGTCTCACCTTCGATTTCGACGAATGGACCGAGCCGTTTCCTCTGATCCACTTCTGTTTCAGGGTGAGCGAGGATGCGTTCGAGACGATCCTCGGACGGATCGCGACGGCGAGGATCCCTTACCGCAGCAACGTCCATGGCCCCGTGGACTATCGCGTCAACGTGGATCATGGCGGCCGGATCGTCTACTGGAACGAACCGGATGGTCACCAATGGGAGATGCTGACAGTGAGCTACGCCCGCCAGCGGACGTGATTCCACAGGCGCGATGCAGCCAGGCAGCACGAATCTGCACGACAAAGGTCCGCAAGTACATCGGACCGTTCGAGGGGTGGTGCTACAAAGCGTGTGACAGTGTGGCGAACGTCGCCACGCCCCGGCTAGTCCGGTCGCACACACCAGGGAGATTGAAATGGCACACATTCCGACCGAAGAGACCTTCGAGCGGCCCGGCGGCATCAGGATCTTCTTTCGAACGTGGAAGCCGGCGGACAAACCGCGTGCGGTGGTCGTCATCAATCACGGCGTCAATTCACACAGTGGGCAGTACCTCTGGGCCGGCGAGCAGCTCGCGGCGAAGGGCTTCGCCGTATACGCGATCGACATGCGCGGGCGTGGCAAGTCGACGGGAGCGCGGTTGTACATCGATGACGCGGCCGAGTACGTTGGCGACCTGGCTGCATTCATCAAGCTCGCAAAGTCGCGCGAGCCCGGTCTGCCGGTCTATCTGCTCGGCCATAGCGCGGGGGGCGTGGTCGGATGCACGTACGCCCTCGACAATCAGGCGGAACTCGCGGGGTTCATCTGCGAGAGCTTCGCGTTCCGCGTGTATGCGCCCGCCTTCGCGCTCGCCATACTCAAGGGACTCAGCGCCATCGCGCCGAAGCTCCCCGTTCTCAAGCTCAAGATGGATGATTTCACGCGCGACCCCAAGGCGCTCGCCGCGTTGAAGGCGGACCCGCTCACGTTGAACGAGACGCAGCCGGTGAAGACCGTTGTCGCGCTGGTGCGAGCCACCGAGCGGATGGAGCGCGAATTCCCGACGATCAAGCTGCCCGTGTTCATTCTGCACGGCACCAAGGACAAGGCGACCGTTCCGGGCGGCAGCCAGTTCTTCCACGACACGGTCGGCTCGCAGGACAAGACGCTGAAGCTCTACGAGGGCCACTATCACGATCTCCTCAACGACCTCGGCAAGGAAGGTGTCATGGCGGATATTGTGGGCTGGATCGACCAGCGATTGCCCGCGTAACGGGCCTTGCGCCCGGTTCCAGGGTGCGAGGTGAAGGGACCGATCGGAAACCTTCGCACCAGGCCGGGCAGAAACCCTCTAGGCATCACGCGCTCCGGCCACTAGACTCGAAGCCTTCGAAAAGTGGGCGGATGGCGATGAGAAAGCGACTGGAGGTGATGCTGTTTGTTTCGGTGGTGGCTTTGGCTGCGGCGTTGCCATGGCGCACTGCACAAGCGGCCGGGTCCGTGGCCATGCAGGTGGAGCACCTGGTCAAGCAGGCCGTGGCGGAATACAACACGGCCATGGAAGCCGGCGACAGCACGAGCTTCGTCAAGTATTTCGCGTCGAACGCTACGCGCGAGAGCCCGTTGTCGCGGCAGTCCGGCCGGGCCGAGTTGACCCGGTATTTCGAGGCGGAATTCAAGGCCTACAAGGCCACCTACCAGGTCAAGAAGATGTTCGTGCAGGAAAGCTCTGCGGCCATCGTGTTCACCTGGGAGGCCGAGGACCGCAATAGCGGCGGCACGCTCAAGATCGACATGGTCGGCCTGTTCGAGGTGGGGTCGAGCGGACAGTTCAGTTCGGCGACCTACTATTTCGACTCGGCCAAGGCGCGGGCCCTCGCCGATCTGGGCAAGTGAAAGAGTGAGTGAAGCGATGAACATCGTCGTGAGCGCATTGGCAATCTTGCTGCTCCTGGTGGTGGCCGTCGGGGCTGGTCCTGCGAGCGCTGCCGAAGAGGCGGCGCAGGACGCCTTCGTCTGCATGGAAGAGACGCAGGAGAAGTGCGATTACGAAAACAAGAACATGGAGCTCTTCATCAAGGGCCGGGATGCCTTCGACCGGGGACGCGAAACCGGGGACTTCCGCGAAGCGCACGGCTATGCCGCGGAACTCCTGGCCCGGGAGGACCTCAAGCACGGCAAGGGGCTGATGAAGTTCATCTACCTGCAGTTGGCCCAGGGTGCCCACAAGAATCTCGTGGAGGCCTATCGCTGGGTGGCCGCTGACATTGCCGCCGGCATGACCTACCCTCGACTCGATCTCGAGCGGGTGCTGGCGCAGGTGGCGGCGAAGATGACGCCGGAGCAACTGGCCGAAGCGAAGCGGTAGCCTCCGCACCGCCGTCTTGGCGCGAGCGTTACCTTGTCGGCGTCCAGCGGCGACTCGCTCGACCGTCGATCCCCGGCTTTGAGCCGGGCCCCCTCGCCGTTAGAAAGCGCCCGAAATCGGACTTGCCCTGAGAGATCTTCCGGCGATCCGCGCTACTTCAGGCGCAGTTCCACCTTGATGTACTTCGCGAGAACGCCCAGGGTTTCATCATCGATCAGGCCCTTGAAGGGCGGCATGCCCTTGCCGGCACGCCCGTTGGCGATCGTCTGAACCAGCTCCTCTTCGGTGAGCTTCGTGATCCGCAGGTCCGCGCCGTAGCCGCCTTCGTTCTGGCCGCCGCGGCCGTCGCCCAGGTGGCAGGTGATGCAGCCGAACTTCTCGAACGCGGCGCGGCCACCAGCCCGCGGCACGATGATCTCGGGGCGATCACCGGTTTCCGTTTCTGCCGATGCGGGCTCCGGCTGGAGTGACAGCGCACCCACTCCACAAAGTCCAGCGCCGAGCAGGAACAGTGTTGAATTACGAAAGCCTTTCATTCACGTCTACCTTGATATCTGTGTCCGGACTCGGAGGTTCGAGCCCGACGGGTCACACGTTGCGGGTTCCAGACGTCACAGGGCCGGCTCGCAGCCGGCCCTGTGCGCAATTCACGCGATGATGCTCAGTCCTCGACCGAGAACACGTACAGCATGTTGCTGGGCACCTGCGACTTCAGCTCCGGCGTGGCGCTGACGAACCACTGGGGCCAGGCACCACCGAGACCGACTTCGATCGCGATGTACTGCTTGCCATCGGCCATGTAGCTCATGGGCGGCGCGTTGATCGCTGAGCCGGTCTCGAACTTCCACAGTTCGGTAAGCGATTCGGCATCCAGCGCCACCACCTGGCCTTCGGCGTAGCCGGCAAACACCAGACCGCCGGCGGTCGACAGCAGGCCACCCAGTTGCGGGTGCTTGGTGGTGTGCTTCTTCACCACCTTGCCGGTACCCACGTCGATCGCGGTGATCGAACCCCAGATGCGGCCGCACTCCTGATCCTCGAAGGTCGAGAACGGCGCGCCGCCCAGGAACAGCTGGCGATGCTTGAACTCGCCCGGCACGGCCACTTCGGCGAAGGCCTTGTTGCAGCCGTCGATGGTCGGGATGTAGTAGAGGTTGGTTTGCGGGCTGTACGTGGTGGGCGGCCAGTTCTTGCCCCCCATGTGGCCCGGCTTCAGCACGCCTTCCACGGTGCCGCGACCCTTGGTGGCGGTGCCGCGGCCTGCGGCCGTACCCGGCACGTAGGTCTGCACGTCCTTTTTCGGATCGTAGGTCTTCGGCTTGCACTTGGCGTCCAGGCCGCCGGACCAGTTGAGCTCCGCTACGAACTGAGTACACCAGAGCGGTTCACCGGTCTTGCGATCCAGGGCGTAGGCGTAGCCGTTGCGGTTGGCATGCAGGGTCGCGCGCCGGAACGCGCCGTTGATCTGCGTATCGACGAAGGTGTTCTCGTTGATCGAGTCGTAGTCGTACGGATCGTTCGGCGTGTGCTGGAAGCCCCACTTGATCTTGCCCGTATCGGCATCGAGCGCGATGGTCGAGTCGGTCCACAGGTTGTCACCGGGACGGTAGGCATTGTCCCAGTCCGGACCCGGATTCGCGGTACCCCAGACGATGATGTTGAGCTCCGGATCGTAGGAGCCGGTCACCCAGGTGGTGCCGCCGCCGGTCTTCCAGGCGCCGTGCTTGTCCTTCCAGGTTTCGCTGCCGGGCTCTCCAGGTGCCGGAATCGTGTAGGTCCGCCAGCGGCGCTTCCCGGTCTTCATGTCCAGGGCTTCGATCCAGCCGCGCACGCCGTACTCGGCGCCCGCCATCCCGGTGACGACCATGTCCTTGACGATCAGCGGAGCGCCCGTGATGGTCTCGCTCTTGCCCGGATCGGCGACCTGCGCCTCCCACACCTTCGTGCCGTCAGTCTTGTTCAGCGCGACGATGCGGCCGTCGATGACGGGCGAGATCACCATGTTGCCGGCCAGCACGGCGCCGCGATTGTTGATGCCGCAACAGGCCACCGTGGTCGCGTAGTCGGGATCTGGGGCCGGGTTGTACTGCCACACCATCTTGGGGACGCCGCCGCGCGTATCCAGCTTCGTCACGACACCCCAGCCTGTGGTGATGTAGAGGAAGCCGTTCTCGGCGACCGGGGTGCCTTCCAGGCCGGCAAAGGGCCACTTGATGATCTCCTTGCCGCCCCCCTGCGTGCCGCCCATCGCCCAGGTGAAGGCGACCTTGAGCTTCTTGACGTTCTTGGTGTTGATCTGGTCCAGGGCCGAGAAGCGATGCGCTTCCAGGTTGCCGTGGTGGTTGAGCCAGTTGCCCGGTTCGCGCTCGCTGTTGACGAGCCGATCCGGCGTCACATCCCCGGCGAACGCCGCGGCGGCACAGATTACACCCACCGCCAACGCCGTCAGTCTCCCTGCGTGTTGCCTCGTACGCATCGCTTCCTCCCAGCTTCTGGTTGATTGTCTTGCGACGTCTCGACAACCCGTGCAGCCCGGTCGTCTCAAGCGCCGTTGCTTCTGGAATGCGTTCCCAGTACCTCCCGAGACGCGCAGGCCGAAGGCCCTTGCGTCACCGCAAATGTATGCCTGAGTGCAACTGGCGGCAAACGCAAAATGAGAAGTCTGCGTTCGCAATTGGCGAAGGGTGCCTTCTGCGCTGCAACAGAACCGCGGGTGGCATCTGGCAGTCTGGGTACACTGGTGAATTCCGAACTCAGGATGCCATTGCCACGGGGGGCTGCAGCCATGACCGAAGTCGTCGGCATCGATCACGTCTACCTCACCGTATCCGACCTGAATCGGTCCGAGGCGTTCTACGACCATGTCCTCGCAGGCGCGCTCGGATTTCGCAAGAACGCGTTCACTCTGGGCGGCGATCCGCACGTCCAGTTCTACAACCGGCATTTCGGGATCGTGCTGCGGCCGTCCCGCGTGGAGCGGCCGCACGACGCCTATGCCCCCGGCATGCACCATCTTTGCCTGCGGGTGGATTCGATAGACGAGGTGCGCGCGCTGGCGCGACAACTGCACGCGGCCGGCATCGAAGCGTCTGACGCGGAGCACCATCCGGAATACGCACCTGACTACTGGGCCGTGTTCTTCGAAGATCCGGACGGCCTGCGGCTGGAGGTGACCAACTATCGGCAGGAGCGTCGCGACCGGCACGATCGCTGGATCGCCTGACGCCGGTCAGAACGAGCGGGGCAGGTCCAGGATGTGTTCTGCCACGTACGACAGGATCAGGTTGGTGGAGATGGGCGCCACCTGATACAGCCGCGTCTCGCGGAATTTGCGCTCCACGTCGTACTCGGCCGCGAAGCCGAAGCCGCCGTGGAACTGAAGGCAGGCGTTGGCAGCCTCCCACGAGGCCTTGGCGGCAAGGTACTTCGCCATGTTGGCTTCTGCACCGCACTCCTGGTGGGCGTCGAAGAGGCGACAGGCTTTCCAGCGCATCAGGTTGGCCGCTTCCACCTCGATGTAGCTTTCGGCGATGGGGAACTGCACGCCCTGGTTCTGGCCGATGGGCCGGTCGAACACGTGGCGCTCCTTGGCGTAGCGCGTGACCCGGTCGATGAACCAGTAGCCGTCGCCGATGCACTCGGCCGCGATCAGCGTGCGCTCGGCGTTCAAACCGTCGAGAATGTAGCGAAAGCCCTTGCCCTCTTCCCCGATCAGATTCTCCGCGGGAATCTCGAGATCGTCGAAGAACAGTTCGTTGGTCTCGTGGTTGACCATGTTCGGGATCTGCCGGACGGTCATGCCGCTTCGCAGCGCCTGATTGAGATCCACCAGGAAGATCGACATGCCCTCCGACTTCTTCTTGACGTCCGCGAGCGGCGTGGTGCGCGCAAGCAGGATCATGAGGTCCGAATGCTGCACGCGCGAGATCCACACCTTCTGGCCGTTCACGACGTACCGATCGCCCTTGCGAACCGCCACGGTCTTGATCTTCGTCGTGTCGGTGCCGGTGGTGGGTTCGGTCACGCCCATGGACTGCAGGCGCAGCTCACCGCTCGCGATCTTCGGCAGGTAGTGCCGCTTCTGTTCCTCGGAACCGTGCCGCAGCAGTGTGCCCATGTTGTACATCTGTCCATGGCACGCACCGGAGTTACCGCCGGAGCGGTTGATCTCTTCCATGATCACCGAGGCTTCGGTGAGTCCGAGCCCGGAACCGCCGTACGCCTGAGGGATCATGGCCGCGAGCCAGCCGGCCTTGGTCAGCGCGTCGACGAAGGCTTCGGGGTAGCCGCGCTCGGCGTCGATGCGGCGGTGGTACTCGTCCGGGTACTCGGCGCAGAGTGCACGAACGGCGTCGCGGATTTCCTGGTGTTCGTCGGGCTGGGGCAGGTTCATGGTCGTCTCAAGTCGCGTGCCTCCCTCACCCCAACCCCTCTCCCGGAGGGCGAGGGGTCTTGCATCCCTCTCCCTTCGGGAGAGGGACCGAGGGTGAGGGGAGGCCGCGACGGCTCCACATGTTCAGGCGAGTTGCGCATCGGCTTCCATGGTCAGCATGCCTTCGTGGTCGCGCGTCCAAAGCGCGACGCTGCGGTCGGTGCCGGGCTTTCCGCACACGGTGAAGCGATGGATGTCGAACACCGGCCGCACCGCGCGGAAGCTGAAGCGGGCGACTCTTGCCGCCGGCAGACTGCGGTGCAGGAGATCCAGCAACAAGGTCGCGATCAAGGGTCCGTGCACGATCAGGCCGGGGTAACCCTCGACTTCCGTGACGTAAGGGCGGTCGTAGTGGATGCGATGTCCGTTGAAGGTGAGCGCGGAGTAGCGGAACAGCAGCACCGGGTCCGGCGCTATCTCGCGGCGGAACGCTTCGTCCGTAGCCGCACGTTGAGGTTGCGGCGCTGCTGCTCCCGGTTGCGGATTCTCGCGGTAGACGATGTCGTGCTCTTCGTGGATCGCGACGCCCGCACCATCGGAGATTTCGTGGTCGACCGTCACGAAGACCAGAGTGCCGCTGCGCCCCGGCTTGATGCTCACGTCGCGGATGCGCGAGACGCGCGTGATTTCGGCGCCGATCGTGAGCGGGCGGCGGAACTCCAGCCGGCCGCCGGCCCACATGCGCCGCGGCAGCGGCACGGGCGGCAGGAAGCCGCCGCGCTTCGGATGGCCGTCGGGCCCGATCTCGCTCGCGCGGGCGAGGGGGATGAAGTACAACCAATGCCACAGCGGCGGCACCTCGGCACCCGGGGTCGTGTTGACGCCATCGAGATCGAGCGTGGCGCCGAGGGCGGCGATCGGTGTCGGCGTGATGCGATCGATGCGCTCTTCGGTGCGGCCGATCCAGTCGCGCAGGTGATCGAGGCCGGCCGCCGGGGCGTTCACAGGGCGATGACGATCTTGCCGAAGTGCTTGCCGGCTCGCATGTGGCGGAACGCGTCTGCAGCCTGCTCGAGCGGGTAAGTCGAATCCACCACCGGCCGCAGGCCGTGCTGCGAGATGGCGCGATTCATCGCCTCGAACCGCGCGCGCGAGCCCACAGCGATGCCCTGGATGCGCACCATCGGGCCAATCACCGCGCGCAACGGAATCTCGGCCTTGTAGCCGCCGACGAAGCCGACCACGCCGATGAAGCCGCCGAACGCGAGCGCGGCGAGCGACTGGTGCAAAGTGCTGCCTGCCGTCTCCACCACGATGTCCACACCTCGGCCGCCGGTGGCTTCCTTCACCGGACCTTCCCAGGCCGGCGTGGTGCGGTAGTTGATGCCTGCGTCGGCGCCGAGCTGCTTCGCACGGGCGAGCTTCTCGTCACTGGACGAAAGCGCGATGACCTTGGCCCCTGCGAGCTTGGCGAACTGCAGCGCGAACAGTGCCACGCCACCGGTGCCCTGCACCAGTACCGTACTCCCGGGACGGAGCCCTCCCTCCTGCAACGTCGACCAGGCGGTCAGCGCAGCGATGGGTAACGTCGCGGATTCGCCATCGGTCAGGTGCGTCGGCGTGAGCACGGCGTCTTCGGCCGGCACGGCGATGTAGTCTTGCAGCACCCCTGACAGCGGTGCGCCGAGCGTGCGCCTGGTTCTCAGTTCGAGCGTCGGATAGCCGTCGTGCCAGCCTTGCGTGTAGATCGGATTGACGCGATCACCGACCTTGAAGCGCGTCACGTCCTCGCCGAGTTCCACCACTTCCCCGCACGCGTCCGATGCCGGTACGTACGGCAGCGGCAGCGTGGGCAGGTAGCTCTCGACGAGCACCGCGAGGTCGCGATAGTTGAGGCTCGCGGCCTTGATGCGCACGAGAATTTCGCCGCGGCGCGGCTTCGGTACCGGGCGCTCCGCGAGTGACAGGCTGTCAATGGAGAATGCGCGCGCTTCCATCGCGCGCATGGAGGTCTTGAGAGTCATGACACCTGTTCCGTGGTGCGACTCTCGCACCTTCCCTCACCCTCGGTCCCTCTCCCGGGGGGAGAGGGAGGACAAGCCCCTCTCCCCCCGGGAGAGGGGTTGGGGTGAGGGAACACGCCGCGTCCTGTCAGACGATGCGAGCGGGCGGGTGGCGTCATCCTGTGTAGTCTAAATTGCGCGTCCGCCATCGACCGGCAGTTCGACGCCCGTGACGAAGTCCGACAGGTCGGAGGCGAGATACAGCGCGGCCTTGGCGATGTCGTTGGGTGTCGCAAGACGTCCCAGCGGAATGTTGCCGATGAACTTGGCACGGTTTTCCGGCGTGTTGGCCATGCCCATGAACGATTCGATCATGCCCGTGGGGGCCATCACCGGGCAGATGGCGTTGACGCGGATGTTGTCCGGTCCGAGTTCGGCTGCCATGGCCTTCGACACGAAATTCGCTGCGGCCTTCGAAGCGGCGTACCAGACCAGACCCGGGCGCGGGCGGATGCCGGAGACGGATCCGATGTTGATGATGCAACCGGATTTCTTCTGCCGCATGAGCGGCACCACCGCTTGCGCCATCAGGTAGATGGCCTTCACGTTGACGTCGAAGCAGCGGTCGAAGGTGGCTTCGTCCACCTCGAGCATGGGCGAGTTGCGGTGGGTGTAGCCGGCGTTGTTCACCACGATGTCCACGGTGCCGAAGGCCTTGGCCGTGGCGGCGACGAGGTTGTCGACATCGGAGCGCCTGGCCACGTCGCACTTCACTGCGATGGCGGCAGCGCCGAGGCCCGCGGCGACCTTCTGCGCGCCTTCTTCGTTGAGGTCGGCCACCGCGACCTTCGCACCTTCGGCCACGTACAGCCGCGCGATCTCCGCGCCAAATCCGCTCGCGGCGCCCGTGACGATCGCCACCTTGTTAGACAGCATGCCCATCTTCTCTCCTCAGCCCGGTTGTTCGTCGCCATGATGGCGACGGTTGTGTTGCGATACCCGAAAACCCTCGATGCTACCCTCTTCTCGGGGCGCCGCGGCCTCGAAGCGGCTCAGCCCTCGCCGGGCCGCCCCAAGAGGGCTGGCCCCCTGGGGGGAGAGGCTGCAGGCCTATCGGGGGGGCTCCACCTCACACGACGCCGTCGGTGCGCAGATGTGCGATCGCGGCCGCGTCGTAGCCCAGCTCGCCGAGGATCGCGTCGGTATGCTCGCCGATGGCAGGGATCGGATCCATGCGCGGATCGAAACTCTCCGGCACGCCCGGCGGCAACAATGCCTTGATCGGCCCCTTCGGCGTGCCCACCTCCACCCAGCGCCGGCGAGCCCGCAGTTGCGCGTGCTCCCACAGGTCGTGCATGTCGTTCATCTGCGCATTGCCGATCTGGGCGGCGTCGAGCCGCTCCACGATCTGCGCGGCCGTGAGGGTCGAGAACGCCTCGGCGATGATGGGATACAGTTCCTTGCGAGCCTTCGAACGCAACGGATTCGACGAGAAACGCGGATCGGTCTTGAGTTCCGGCTGCAACAGCACCTTGTCGCAGAACACCGCCCACTCGCGCTCGTTCTGGAGCCCCAGCATCACGGTCTTGCCGTCGCCGGAGGGGAAGGGACCATAGGGATAGATCGTGGCGTGCGATGCCCCGGCACGCACCGGCGGCGACGCGCCATCGTAGGCGTAGTAGAGCGGAAAGCTCATCCACTCGGCCATGCTCTCCAGCATCGAGATGTCGATGCGACAGCCGGTGCCGGTGCGGCCGCGCTGGATCAACGCGGCAAGGATGTTGGTGTAGGCATACATGCCCGAGGCGATGTCGACGATGGAGCAGCCGGCCTTCGACGGCGTTTCCGGCGTGCCGGTGACCGACAGCAACCCAGACTCGCTCTGGATCAGCAGGTCGTAGGCCTTCTTGTCGCGATAGGGCCCGTCGGCGCCGTAACCCGAGATATCGCAGACGATGAGGCGCGGGTACTGCGGTGCCAGCGCCTCGTACGAGAAGCCCATCCGGGCCGCGGCGCCAGGGGCGAGGTTCTGCACCAGCACATCCGCATCCGCCAGCAACTCGTGCACGATCTTGCGTGCTTCCTCGCGCTTGAGATCGAGGGTGATGCTTTCCTTGGACCGGTTGGTCCAGACGAAGTGGGACGCCAGGCCGTGCACGCGTTCGTCGTAGACCCGAGCGGGATCGCCCACTTCCGGCCGCTCGATCTTGATGATGCGCGCCCCCAGGTCTGCCAGCTGGCGCGTGCAGAACGGGCCGGCGATGACGTGTTCGAGAGCAACGACGGTCACTCCTTCCAGCGGGCGCATGTTCCCTTTCCGTTGAGTCGATCTGATCGAGAATGAATCACGCGCGGACGTGGCGCCATTGGCAATCGGTCAACCGGGCCTCGCCGAATGCGAAGACCCCCTCACAATGCCAGATAGCGGCTCTTGACCGCATCGTCCTGGCGGAGCGCCTCGATCGAATTGCGGTAAACGATCTGGCCCTTGTCGATGATCACGGCGTGGCTCGCGATGCCGAGACAGAAGTGCATGTTCTGCTCGGCCAGCAGCACCGTCACGCCCATGTCGCGCAGCTTGCGCAGCAGTTCGCCGATGCTCTCGACGATCACCGGCGCCAACCCTTCGCTCGGTTCGTCGAGCAGCAGGCCGGTGGGATTGCCCATCAGCGTGCGCGCGATGGTGAGCATCTGCTGCTCGCCACCGGACAGGCGGCCTGCCATCCGGTCCTTCAGCGGCGCCAGACGCGGAAACATCTCGTAGACGCGTGCGGCGTTCCAGTAGTCCTGACCCTGGGGGCCCTTCTTGGCGCCGATCACGAGATTGTCGTCGACGGTGTGCTCGGGGAAGACCTGCCGGTCTTCCGGGACGAAGCCGATGCCCGCGCGGGCGATGGTGTGCGGCTTTCTGCCCTGGACTTCCGCGCCTGCGACGCGCACGCGGCCCTTGGCAGGAGGCGCAATTCCGGCGATGGCCTTCAGGGTGGTGGACTTGCCGGCGCCGTTGCGGCCGAGGAGCGCCAGGGTCTGGCCCTCGGTGACCGCGATGCTGACGCCGAACAGGATCTGGCTGCTGCCGTAGTAGACGTCGATGCCGTCGGCTTCGAAGATGATCGGGGTGGTCATGGCCAGTCTCTGTGCAGGAGCTGTCCAGATGCGAGCGCGGTTTGCCCCCATCCCAGCCTTCCCCCGGCAAAGCCGGGGGAAGGAGCGGTACACCCCTTCCCCCACCTTCGGTGGGGGAAGGTCGGGATGGGGGCCGCGTGCCGACCATCCACGATTATCACCATCTCTCTCACCCCCGCCCCTTCTCATACGCCGTCCCGAGATACGCCTCGATCACTTTCGGGTGATTGCGGATCTCCTCTGACGTGCCCTCAGCCAGCACGGTGCCGTAGCTCAGCACCCGGATCGTCTGCGCGTACTTGAACACGATGTCCATGTCGTGCTCGATGAAGATGAGCGTCATCCGCTTGCGTTGCCAGAGCTTGTGGACCGTGTCGATCATCTGCCAGCGTTCTTCCGGGCCCATGCCGGCGGTCGGTTCGTCGAGCAGCAGCACGCGCGGCTCGAGCGCCAACGCGAGCGCGATGTCGAGCAGCTTCTGGTCACCGTGTGAGAGATTGCCGGAGAGTTTCTCGGCCTTCGCCGTGAGTCCGACGAGCTCCAACACTTCGTCGGCCTGCGCGTTCGCCTCTCCCAGCGGGAAGCGGCGACGCAGTTTCGTGTGCCAGCCGCGGTGGGTGTTCACCGCCCCGAGGATCGTTTCGCGCACCGTCAGCGACGGAAAAATGCTGGCGATCTGGAAGGCGCGCCCGATGCCGCGCTTCACGATGTCGGGTGACGAAAGGCCGGCGATGTCGTCGGTCCCGAGGAGGATGCGGCCCCGATCCGGTGCGAAGGCGCCGGTGATCAGATTGAAGAACGACGTCTTGCCAGCCCCGTTCGGGCCGATCACGGCGGTGAGAGTGCCTTCGCCGAACTCGAGATCGATGCCGTTGATGGCGTTCACGCCACCGAAGGACTTGTGCAGATTCTCGACGGTCAGCATCTCAATTGGCAGTCGCTCGCCGGCGTGCCCATGCCCACAACACGAAACCGAGCAGGCCCTTGCGCAAGCCCAGCGCGAAGCACAGGATGATGATCCCGAGCATCAGGCTGTAGTGCTCGGTCACCCGGGTCACCACGTCGTTCAGCAGCAGCAGCATGACGGCACCCACCAGTGGGCCGAAGAACACGCTGATGCCGCCCATCAGGATCATGAACACCGCTTCGCCCGAGACCGTCCAGTACGCGAAGTCCGGATAGGCGCTCGAGACGAACAGGCTCATCAACAAACCACCGACCGACCCGAACACGCCGGCCACCACGAAGGCGAGCAGCCGCACGCGCCACACGTGCACGCCGAGAAACTCTGCGCGGCGCGGGTTGTCGCGGATCATGCGCATGGTGTAGCCGAACGGCGATCGCACCAGGTGCCACATGATGAAGAGCGACACCACCAGGACAGCGCAGCAGAAGATGTACAGGTGCTGCGGATCGTCGAGACGGATACCGAGAAACGGCGGTCGCGGCACGCCTCCGGTCAGCCCCTGGTCACCGCCGGTGAGCGGCGTCCACGCGATGATGATGCTGTGCAGGAGCATCTGGAACGCCAGCGTCAGGAACGAGAAGTAGATCTCCTTCAGCCGGATGCAGATGGCGCCGACGACGGTTGCGACCACTGCACTCACCCCCACTGTGGCAACGAAGGCCACGGGAATCGAAGTGCCGAGCTTCTGCATCATCAGGGCGAAGCTGTAGGCCCCGAGGCCGTAGAACAGGCCGTGGCCGAAGGATACGAGCCCGGTGTAGCCCACCAGCAGGTTGAGCGAGGTGGCGAAGATCGCGAAGGCGGACAGGCGGATCATGAAATCCGAGAATGCCTTGCCTGGAAACACCAGCGGCAGCAGCAGGAGCACCGCCATCGCCGCCACGGCGATCACGATATCGAGCCATACCGTGGAGCGCATCGGCTACTGCTCCTTGCCGAACAGGCCGCTCGGCTTGGTGATGAGCACCAGCGTCATGAACAGGAACATGACGCCTTCGGTGAACAGGGGAAAGCCGATGGTGCCGAAACTGCGCACCAGGCCGATCAGGAGCGCACCCACCAGCGCGCCGCCGATGGAACCCATGCCGCCGATGACCGTGACGATGAAGGACTCGATCAGGATCGAGAAGCCCATGCCCGCCACCATCGACCGCACGGGCGCCGCGAGCGCGCCCGACAGGCCGGCAAGCAATCCGCCCAGCGCGAACACGCCGCCGAACACCAGCGCCGTGTTGATCCCGAGCGCGGCAGTCATGGTCGGGTTCACCGCGGCGGCGCGCACGATCTTGCCGACCCGTGTCCTGGTGAGCAGCAGCCCCAGCAGCAGCGCGACGCCGAGCGTGACCCCGATCAGGAACAGGTAGTACACCGGCAGGATGCCGCCGGCGATCATGATCGGCGGGCGCTGGAAGGCGGCGGGCATGCCCATGGACAGGAACTCCGCGCCCCAGATGATCTTGACCGCGTCGTCGAGGATCAGGATGAAGCCGTAGCACACCAGGAGCTGCATCAGTACGTCGGTGTTGTAGACGCGGCTCATGAACAGGCGCTCGAAGACGAGGCCGAAGAGCCCCACGCCGATCGCTGACCCGACCACCGCGATGGTGAAGCTGCCGGTGGCGGTGTACAGCGTGTAGGCGAAGTAGGCCCCCAGCATGTACAGCGACCCGTGCATGAAGTTGACCACCTTCAGCGTGCCGAAGATGAGCGACAACCCCGCGGCCACCAGGAACAGCAGCATGCCGCTGATGAGTCCGCCGGTCGTCTGCGTGATCACGCACGACGCGGTCGACAGGCACGTCAGGAGGGCTTGGGGATCCAAGGTCGGTTTCTAGACGGATACGGAGGGGGGCAGCCGCCGTCCGGGGCGGCCGCGTCGAACCCGTCGGGCGTTATGCGAACCCCATCTTCTTCTTCCACTCCGCTTCGTGTTCGAGGATCGACTTCCAGTCGCCCGGTGTCACGGTCGGCACATAGGGTTCTTTCGGAATCGTCGTGCCCCAACCGATGGCGTAGCCGATGGTGGTCTGATCCTCGGCGCGCATCGTGACGGTCCCGTCGGCGCCGAACGGCGACTTGACCTTCATGCCGCGCATCGCGTCCGCCAGCTTGGCGCCGTCGGTGGAGTTCGTCTTCTTGAGCGCGGTGGTGAGGAACGTCATCGCGAGCGAGTTCTCCCAGGACCAGTTGGTCGGAAAGTCGCCGAACTTCGCCTTGTACGCATCGCCCCACGCCGCGTTCTCCGGCACGGCCGGGAAGGTCTTGAGATAACGCGAGGACGAATGGATGCCGGCCGGCAGATTCTTGACGGCCGTCAGCGTCGTGTAGTCCGCCATGTTGATGGCGAACAGTGTCGTCTGCGCGAACAGGTTGTAGATGCCGGACTGGTCGAGGAACGACACCAGGTCGCCGGCCCACAGGCAGGAGTAAAGCGCCTGCGGCTTCGCCTGCAGGATCTTGGTGATGTTCTCGGTGTAGTCGGCCTGGAACAGCTTCGGCCACGCTTCGCCCACCAGCTCGATTTCGGGGTGGAAGCGCTTCATGTACTCGAGGAAGAGCGAAGTGTTGTCGCGGCCGTAGGCGTAGTCCGGCGAGCAGCTCATCCACGTCTTGAGGCCCTTCGCCTTGGCGACGCTGCCGGCGTAGGCGGCGCTCACGATGGCGTCGTGGATGCCCTGGCGCGCGGTGCGGAAGGCGGTCGGTACGCGGATCTTCGGATCGGCCGAGAGCGAGGAGGTCTCCGAGTTGGTATGGATGCAGAGCACCTTAAGTTCGCGGATCACTTCCTGCACTGCGAACGCACCGGCGGAGGATTCGGCGCTGATGATGATCTCGCAGCCGTCGCCGTTGATGAGCTGGCGGGTGTTGTTGGCCGCTTCATCCGGCTTGCCCTTGGAGTCGCGCGTGATGAGTTCGAGCTTGCGGCCACCGAGGCCACCTGCGGCGTTGAACTTGTCCACGTCGATCTGCAGTGCATTGCGCGACGAGATGCCGAGTTGCGCCACTCTGCCCGACAGAATGGTCGGAACGCCGACGCGGATCGGCTTGTCCTGTGCCCGGGAGACGTAGGGGAACGCCAATCCGCTCGCGGTGAGTGCGCCGGCTGCCTTGATGAAGCCGCGACGAGTCCGGCGGGGCCGTTGCGTATCGGTCATAGTCTCCTCCTCGATGTGGTTGCCGTCGCCCATGGTCGCGACGCGCCTTGCTGCTGCGGTCTCCCGGGTCTTGGCGCCCGACGACGCGCGGATGCTCGTGGGTCTTGACTGCCCACGAGGCACGAAGTACAGCCTAACCCACTTCGCGGGAAACCAACACAGCCGCGGGAGTGCAAATCGGGCAAGGTGACTTCGCCGTCTGCGAAGGCCGCGCCCCTTGCGGCGGTGCGGCAACAGCTACTTGCGGCCGGTCAGGTGATCCACCAGCTTGCGGGCGATGGGCGGCAGTGCGCCGTACTCCCGCACGCACACGTACATGCGACGCTTGGCCCAGGCATCGCTCAGGCGCACGAGCCTGAGCTGCATGGCCGACACGAAGGGCTTCGCGGCCCCTTCCGGCAGGACACCGATGCCGAGCCCGGATTCGATCATCTTGCACAGCGCCGCGAAGCTGTGCACCTGGATGCGATTGCGCAGCGGACGCCGTGCAACCGCCGCCTGGTCGCTGAGGAGCCGCGTGATGGCCGTGCCGCTCTCGAGCGACACGAAATCGTAGTCGAGCAACGCCGAGAAGACGACGCTGCGACTGCGCAGCGGGTGTCCTTTCGGTACCACGGCCACGAGCTGGTCGCCCTTGTAGTCGAACCATTCGAGGCCGTCCATGGGCGTGCCTTCCATGAGGACGCCGACGTCGGTAGCACCTTCGCGCAGCGCCTGTGCGATCTCGCCGCTGAAGCGCTCTTCCAGTGCGATCACCACTTGCGGCGCCGCAGCAGAAAAGCTCGCGAGGTCTGCCGGCAGGAACTGCGAGATCGCCGAGGCGCTCGCCTGGATGCGCACGTGGCCCTTGCCGCCGGAAGCGTACTCGGTGAGCTCCGATTTCAGTTGATCGACCTGATTGAGAATCTGTCGTGCGCGGTGGAGAACGGCCCGACCTGCCGCGGTGAGTTCCGCCCCACGCGCCGTGCGTTCGAGCAGCTTCACGCCGAACTGGTGCTCGAGCAACGTCATGCGCCGGCTCGCCGCGGCCAGGGCGATGTGGCTCGCTTCCGCTGCCTTGGTGATGCTGCGCGTCTCGGCGACGCGCACGAACAGGGCGAGCGAGACGAGGTCGGGGAGCACGGTCAGCCCTCGCCGGCCTCAGCCCACGAGAGGGTTGGCCCCCTCGGCGGGAAGGGCCGCAGGCCCATCGGGGGGGACGTCACGGCAAATCCTTGGCGGTCTCCGGCCTCAAGGCCAATCGCCGCGGACGCGCGGGTAGCTTGCCCATGATTGCGCCACCAGCCAGCCGCCGTCCACGGGGATGTCGATGCCGGTGATCCCGGCGGCCTCGTCGGACAGCAGGAACGCCATGGCGTAGGCGGACTCCTCCGGCTCCATCAACCGGCGCAGTGCCGTCGCGCGTTTGAGCGCCAACGCGTCGCGTTCGCCGGAATCGAGTTTGGCCTGCAGCGCCGGCGAGCGCGTGAACCCGGGCGACACGGAGTTGACGCGCACCCCGCTGGGCCCCCACTCGGCAGCGAGGTTCCGGGTGATGGAGACGATGGCGGCCTTGGTCGCGGCATAGCTGTGCAAGGGCACCGAGCGCCAGGCGGTGATCGAGGCGATGTTGACGATGGCGCCGGCGCGCCGCGCCTTCATGCGCAGTCCGAAAGCGAGCGAGGTCACGTAGGTGCCGCGCTGGTTGATGTGCACGACGCGATCCCATTCCGCGATCGGCAGTTCCTCCGGCGGCACCGGGCTCGACAGGATGCCGGCGGAGTTGACGAGACCGAAGACCGGACCGATTTCCTTTTCCACTTGGGCGGCAACCGTTTCCACCGCCTTTTCGTCGCCGACATCCAGGGTGTAGGCGTCGCCGCCGATGCGTGCCGCGACTTCCTTGGCCCCTTCGGCATTCACGTCGAGCACCACCACCTTCCAACCCTTGGCGGCCAGCACCTCGCAGGCGGCCCGGCCGATGCCGCTGGCGCCTCCGGTCACGGCGACTATTCTCATTCCTTCTCCCTCGTGGACATGTGTGTGCGATCGACGCGCCGTGACTGGATCATGCCGCCCTGGCATCGACGGCCCAGTTTCGCATACCCGGTGCGCCCGGCGCAGGTCCGTTCCAAGTGTTGACAGGCCCTAGAACCGATAGGCCCACCACATGGTGAAGTAGGTGACGTTCTCGCCCGGTGGCGTCTCGCGCAGGAAGCGGCCGGTCCTGAAGTACGACAGCGTCGTGAATATGGTCACGTGCCGCGTCGGCGTCCAGGTGACCTGGAGCGTCGGTTGCGTGCCGACATGGCGGGCATCGCTCGATCCCGGTGGGCGCAACATGTCACTGGCGATGTCGTAGATGCCGTCGGATCGCGACTGGCGCCAGAACACGCTGGTGCCGGCTGTGAGCAGGACTGCTTCGCTCAGCTGGAAACGCAGCGACGGTGCGAGATTGACGCTGTTGGACGGCCCGACCAGGCCCGCCAGCCCGGAATAGGCGGTGGCGGCGAACAGCGGACTGAACGTGCCGAGCACGCCGTCGCCCGGCGTGCCGTCGCCGCTGCCGATCGAGAAGCGGATGCCGAGGCGCGGGCGCCAGGTGACTTCCGGCCAGGTCCACCCGTTGTCGGTGTTCACATACCAGGCGCGGATGTCGCTGCCGCCCAACCGTCCGCGTTGGATGCCGGTTTCGAAGCTGTAGTCCCACTGCTCGCCGCGGCCCCACCAGCGCGTGCCGGCGGTGATGCGCTCCTCCGCCCCGGTGGCATCGGCGTAGACGCCGTTCGATCGCGTGCGCCGGCTGGCATAGCCGACGCCGTTGCCGTCGGGCAGCAGCGTGTGCGAGCGCGCGAGGTAGAAGCCCGACATCGTCGCGTCGGGACCGGACGCGTCGTCGAAGGGACCGGGATTGACCGGAACGACGCGCGTTGCCATCGCATGGAAGCGCCAGGTCGCGATCTCGCCCAGGGCACGGATGCCGTCGAAACTCAGGCGATCGTTCAAGCCGTCGCGGGCCGAGGTGAACTGGGCCGAACCGAGCTCCACCTCCTGGCGGCCGGCACGAACGGCGACCCAGTCGTGCTCGCGCAGCGGCGTGCGCCATTCGACGAACATCTGGTTCACGTCGATGCGGTTCTCGTCGGTCGGGCGCGGACCCGCGCGCCGTCCGTCCACCAACGCGGATTCGAGTTGACCGAAGAAGCGCAGGCGCGGACCGAGGTGCAGGTCGCCGTGGAACAGGTAGCGCTGCAGGAGATAACCGTTGCGATCATCCACGCCCTGGCCGAAGCCCGGATTCTCGAACCGCTCGTAGCGGATGCGTGCATCGCCGCCAAGCGAGAGGTAACGCTCGGGTCCGAGGTCGATGTATTTCACCCGATCCCAAGGGTCGGTCCGGCAGCTCGGATCCGCGAGGAAGCGCCAGTTCTCCTCGTAACGCATGGCCGGGAATGCCGGGCGCATCCGGCACGCGACCTCGGGGGCGGCAGTCTGCGCGTTCACGGCGCCTGGCGTGGCGCACAGCAGTACCGCCAGGCGAACGCAGAGTCCGGTGCGCGCGCGGATCATCGGGTTGCCGTGGTGCAGGTCCGACTAGCCGATCACGCGCAGCGTCAGAGCATCTTCCGGCTCGACAGCTCGTCCTTGAGGTAAGCGTAGTAGACCGGTGCGGCGATGACCCCGGCCACACCGAACGCCGCTTCCATGGACAGCATCGCGAGCAACAGCTCCCACGCGGCGGCGCGGATCTGGGTGCCGACGATGCGCGCGTTCACGAAGTATTCGAGCTTGTGGATGATCACCAGGAACGCGAGCGAGCCCACCGCAGCGCCGAGCGAGAACGACAGGCTCACGATCACGATCACCGTGTTCGAGATCAGGTTGCCGAGCACCGGCAGGAGCCCGGCGATGAACGTGACCGCGATCATGGTCTTGACCAGCGGCAGCTGGATGCCGAGCAAGGGCAGCACGCCCACCAGGTAGATGCTGGTGAGGAAGGTGTTGAGCGCGGAAATGCGGATCTGCGCGAACACGATGCGGCGGAAGGCGTTGCCGAGGCGATCGGCGCGCTCGGCCAGGGCGCGGGCAAGCGGGCCGAGACCGTTGGCATCGCGCACTTCGCGCAGCGAAATCATGGCGCCGATCACCATGCCCACGAGGATGTGGGCGAAGGCGCGGCCGGCCTCCTTGCCGACGGATTGCACTTCGGTGGAGTGCTCGCGCAGCCAGTCGGTCAGGTTGACGCGCAGCTCCGTGGCGTTGTCCGGCAGGCGCGCTTCCATCCAGTCGGGCAGCTTGCTGCGCGCGCTGTCGAGGATATCGGCCATCTTGGTGAGCAGCGTGCCGATGTTGCCCAGATCGCTGCGGAAGAAGGCGATGATGCCGATGACGGCCAGGGTCAGCAGCGTCACGACGATGATGGCGAGCAGGCCCACGGCCACCACCTTGGCGCGATGCCCGCCGAGTTGCACCAGGCGCAGGCGTCGCGCGATGACATGCACCAGTTCGTAGGTGAGGAGCCCCGCGAGCAGCGCCGGCAGCAGGTGCAGCTTGAGGATCAGGAACAGGCCGACCGCCGCGAGAATCCACGCGGCGACTTCATATCGGCTGGCCGGCGAACTCATGCGCTCACCCGCGCTTTCGGCGCCGCGCGCAAGCGTTCGAGCCCCGTGACGAAGCGATCGAGACCGAGTTCGAGCCGCGGGATGTCGGTCGCGAAACACCAGCGCACGTAGCCCTCGCCTTCGGGACCGAAGGCGATGCCCGGTGCGAGGCCGAGGCCCGCTTCGAGGACCAGCCGTCGGCACAGGTCGAAGCTGTCCTCGAGCCCGGCGACGCGGAAGAATACGTACATGGCGCCGGAGGGCAGGGCGGCCTCGATGCCGTCGATGGCGTTCAGGCGTTCCACGAGGAAGTCGCGCGCCTTGCGGTAGCGCGCCACGGTGCGAGCGATGACCGGCTCACCCTCGCGCACCGCCACGAGTCCGGCGCGCTGGACGAACCCGGGGGCGCAGGAGGTGTTGTACTCGATGAGGGTGCCGAAGTCCTCGGTGAGCTCGGCAGGCCCGACGATCCAGCCCAGGCGCCAGCCGGTCATCAGCCACGATTTCGAGAAGGTATTGGTCGCCACCACGCGATCCTCCGGTGTGGCGATGTCGAGGAAGCAGGGTGCGACCGGCCCCCATTCGTCGGTGCCGTTGCCGAAGTACAGCCGTTCGTAGGCATCGTCGGCGAGGATCCAGATGCCGAGTCGCCGGCAATGTTCCAGGATCGCCTGCTGGGACGCCCGGTCGATGGTCCAGCCGGTGGGATTGTTGGGCGAGTTGAGCATCAGGAGGCGCGTGCCGGGCGTCAACGTCGCGATCAGTCGGTCGAGGTCGAGAGTCCAGGCGCCGTGCCGGAAAGTGAGGGGAAAGGTCACCGCCTGGGCGCCGACGATCTTGGGGATCTCGACCAGGTTGGGCCACACGGGCGTCACGATCACAGCGCGGTCGCCGGGTCCGACCAGCGCCTGGGTCGCGATCATCAGGGCCGACATGCCCGAGTTGGTGAGCACGATCTCGTCGGGCGTGGTCGGGCGGTGCAGGCGCGTCACGTACTCGGCCAACGCTTCGCGCAACGGCGGAATGCCGAGATTCTGCGTGTAGAAGGTGTCGCCTTCCTCCAACGCCGCCATGCCGGCCCGGCGGATGAACTCCGGCGTGACCTCGTCCGGCTCGCCGAACCAGAAGGGCAGCACGTCCTCCCGGCCCATGCCGGCGTTGGCCACCTCCCGGATCTTGGAGCTGCGCAGTTGGCGGACGGCGGGGCGGGCGCGGAGGTCGGGCTTCATGTCGTCGGTTCCAGGGCGGGGAGCGGGATTCTCGCATGGGGCGGCCTGGGTCAGCCGTGCCCCGTGGCTGGAGCACCGGCAAAACGCTTGACAGGCGTTGGTACGATTACCAATAATATTGGTACATTAACCAAATCGAACAGAACCGCATCATGGCCCGCGACATCGCCACCGACGTCAAGACCCGCATCCTCGAAGCTGCGCTCGGCCTGCTGGCCGAGCACGGCGTTACCGAACTCACCCAGCCCAAGATCGCCGCCGCGGCGGGTGTGCGGCAAAGCCACCTGACGTACTACTTTCCGACGCGGATGGACCTCCTGAAGGCCATCGCCGTGCATTCGCTGCAGTCGCTGATGGCGACGATGGCGGCCGGGATCCCTCCCGGCGGCTTCGACCTGGAAACATTCGCCCGCATGGCGGGTGAGCAGGTGGCCGACGTCCGACGCACGCGAGTCATGCTGGGCCTGGTCGTGACGGCCGACCAGGATCCGGACGTGCGCCAGTTCATGCGCGACTTCGTCGCCACGGTGCGGCATCACATGGGAAACCTGTTCCGCATGCTGGGCAAGGACCTGGACGAAGACACGATTGCCGCGTTCCACACGCTCATGGTGGGCATCGCGATTCTCAACGTGGCGCGCAACGACTCGCGCTCGCGCAAGGAGAGCGCCGCGCTCGCACGGATCGCCATCGAGAAGTTTCTGATGGACGCGCCACCCGCCGCGGGCGAGAAGTCGCCTGCACGCCGGAGCGCATCAGCCAAGACGGGGAGAGGATCATGACGAGGAAGTCCGCAATACTGATCGCGGCGAGCGCCGCGTTGCTGTCGGCCTGCGAGACGCAGAAGTCCGCGAGCTTCCTGGGCTACGCCGAGGGCGAATACGTTCTGGTGGCGGCACCTTACGGCGGCTCGCTCGAACGCCTGAGCGTCGCGCGCGGCCAGCGCATCGAGGCGGGTGCACCGCTGTTCGCACTCGAACAGGCGAACGAGACGGCGGCACGGCGCGAATCGGAACAGCGCCTGCGCGCCGCGGAAGCCAAGGTGTCGGACCTGAGCGGCGCACAGCGCACGGCACAGGTGCAGGCGCTCGAGGCCGCCGTGGAGAAGGCCATCGCTGCTCTCGACTATTCGAGGACACAGCTCGCCCGCAACGAGAAGCTGCTGCGCGACGGCTTCATCTCGCAAGCGGCCGTCGATACTTGGCGCTCGGCGGTGCAACGCAACGAGGCCGATCTGCAGGAAGCGCGGGCGCAACTGGCGTACGGGCGCCAGAGCATCGGCCGCCCGGCAGAACTCGCGTCGGCTCGCGCTGAGGCGGGTGCGGCCCAGGCGGTCGTGGCGCAGGCCGAATGGAAACTCGATCAGAAGGCGCAGAAGGCACCGGCCGCAGGCTTCGTGCAGGAGACGTTCTACGTGGTGGGCGAGTGGGTGCCTGCCGGCAAGCCGGTGGTGAGCCTGCTGCCCCCCGAGAACGTGAAAGTGCGCTTCTTCGTGCCGGAGACCGTGGTGGGCCAGTTGAAGATGGGGCACACGGTGCGCGTGCACTGCGACGGTTGCGGCGAGGACATCGCGGCGACGCTCTCCTACGTGTCGTCCCAGGCTGAGTACACCCCGCCCGTGATCTACAGCCGCGAATCGCGCGCCAAGCTGGTGTTCATGGTGGAGGCGCGGCCGGTCGCGAAGGACGCCACGCGGTTGAAGCCCGGCCAGCCCGTGGACGTGGTGCTGCAATGAACGCCGATCTCGTGGTCGACGTGCAGGGCTTGAACAAGCACTTCGGCCCGCGTCACGTGGTGAAGGACTTCTCCCTGCAGGTGCGGCGCGGCGAGATCTTCGGTTTCCTCGGGCCGAACGGCAGCGGCAAGACCACGTCGATCCGCATGCTCTGCGGCCTGCTGACGCCCGACAGCGGCAGTGGGACCTGCCTGGGTCACGACGTGATCCGCGAGACCGCGTCGATCAAGCGTGAAGTGGGCTACATGACGCAGCGCTTCTCGCTCTGGGAAGACCTGACCATCCGCGAGAACCTCGATTTCGTCGCGCGCATGTACGGCATGCGGCAACGCCGCGCGGTGGTCGACCGCGCCATCGACGCGCTCGGGCTGGGTTCGCGCCGCGACCAGCTCGCGGGATCGCTCTCCGGGGGCTGGAAACAACGGGTCGCACTGGCGTCGTGCATGCTGCACGAACCGAAGCTCCTGTTGCTGGACGAACCGACCGCCGGGGTCGACCCGAAGGCGCGGCGCGACTTCTGGGAAGAGATCCACGCGCTGGCCGCGACCGGCATCTCGGTGCTGGTCTCGACCCACTACATGGATGAGGCGGAGCGCTGCCACCGATTGGCGTATATCGCCTACGGGGCGCTCCTCACGTCCGGGACCGTCGACGAAGTAGTCGCACAGCAGGGGCTTTCCACCTGGACGGTGACCGGTTCCGGCCTGCCGCAACTGCAGGAGCAGCTCGAAAGCCTCGACGGCGTCGCCGACGTCACCCAGTTCGGCAACGCGCTGCACGTGAGCGGCGTCGATGCGGCTGCACTCGAGCGCGACACGGCCCCGTTGCGGGCGAATGGCGCACAGCGTTGGGAGCGATCGGAGCCCACCCTCGAGGACGTCTTCATTCACCTGATGCGCGACACCAAGGACAACTTCCAATGAACGCCCGTCGCTTTTCGTGGACGCGCTGGGTCTCCATCGTCATCAAGGAATTCATCCAGCTGAAGCGGGACCGCCTGACCTTCGGCATGATCGTGGGCATCCCGGTGATCCAGGTGTTGCTGTTCGGCTTCGCGATCAACTCCGATCCGAAGTCATTGCCGACGGCATTGGTGTCGCTCGACAACGGCCGTTACACCCGCACCATCGTGTCGGCGCTGGCGAATACCGGCTATTTCCGTTTCGTGCGCGAAGCGACCTCCATGGAGGAGGCCGACCTGCTGATCGAGCGCGGCCAGGTGCAGTTCGTGGTGACCATCCCGGCAGGGTTCGAGCGGGCCCTGGTGCGCGGCGATCGTCCGCAGCTGTTGATCGAAGCGGACGCGACCGATCCGTCCGCCACCGGCAATGCGCTGGCGGCGGTGAACCAGGCGCTGGCCACCGCGCTGGCGCACGACCTGCAAGGCGTCACGGCGGATCTGGCGTCGGCACCCCCGACGGTGGACGTGCGCATCCAGCGCCGCTTCAATCCGGAAGGCATCACCGCATTCAACATCGTGCCCGGGCTGCTCGGCGTGATCCTCACCATGACCATGGTGCTGATGACCGGGCTCGCGATGACGCGCGAACGCGAGCGCGGCACGTTCGAGAACCTGCTCGCGACCCCGGCGCTTCCGGTGGAAGTGATGACCGGCAAGATCGTCCCGTACATCCTGATCGGTCTCATCCAGGTCACGCTGGCGTTGCTGGCGGCGCGCTACATTTTCTCGGTGCCGATCGAAGGCAGCCTGCTGCTGCTCTATGGCGTGGTGCTGGTCTTCATCGCCGCCAACCTCACCCTAGGCATCACCTTCAGTTCCATCGCCCGCAATCAGCTGCAGGCGATGCAGATGACGTTCTTCTTCTTCCTGCCGTCGATCCTGCTGTCGGGCTTCATGTTCCCGTTCCGCGGGATGCCCGAATGGGCCCAGGTCATCGGCAGCGTGTTGCCGCTCACGCACTTCCTGGTGCTGGTGCGCGGCATCCTGCTGAAGGGTACTTCTCTGCACGAGCTGTATTCGTCCATCTGGCCCATCTTCGCGTTCATGGGCGCGATATTGTTGCTGGGGCTCAGGTTCTATCGGAAGACGCTCGATTGACGTCAGCCGCCGAGCCCCGGCAGCAACTCCCGCAACCCCTCCGCCATCGTCTGGACGGCCATGGCGGCAAGCAGCAGTCCGAGGATGCGCGTGGCGACGTTGAGCGAGGTGCGGCTGACGCGTTCCGAAATGTAGTGCGCTTTGGACAGGACGATCCACGCCACCAGGGCCACCAGTGCGATGCAGCCGATGACCACCAGTTTGTGTATCGGCCCTCCGCGTTCCGCCGCGAGGATGCAGGTGCTGATGGCGCCCGGGCCGGCAAGCAGCGGCACGGCGAGCGGCACGACGCCGCCCACTTCTCCGGCTTCCAGTTCATTTGCCTCCGCGGTGCTCTGACGCACGGAGCCCGCCTCGGCGTTCAACATGGCCAGCGCCATCAGGAGCAGCACGAGACCGCCGCCGACGCGGAAGGAGGGGAGGCTCGCCCCCATGTACTCGAGCAAGGTCTCGCCCAGGAATGTGGAACAGGCCAGCACGAAGAACACCGTGAGCGTGATGCTGCGCGCGAGCTTCAGGCTGGATTCGCGCGGGCGGCCCTGGGTGAAGGCGAGGAAGAACGGCACCGCCAGGAACGGATCGACGACCGCCGTGAGAGTCACGATGAAGCGCAGGTAGTCCGTTACGCTGGCCACGGGGAGGTGTTCAGGATTCGTGGAAGGGGGCAGATGGTACACGGTGGTTACTGCTTGCCCCCACCCCAGCCCTCCCCGGGCAAAGCCGGGGGAGGGAGCCGTACACCCCTTCCCCCAACTTGTTGGGGGAAGGTTGGGATGGGGGCATCGACATGGGGCAAGCCTGCCGACTGATGTAGCATCGCGCCTTCCTTGAGGGAGGCACACCATGAGCACGCAGCTGCACCAGAATCTCATCGCCGGCGAATGGGTCGCGGGCGCCACGACGACCCAGGACATCAACCCGTCGGATACCTCCGACGTCGTGGGCGAATACGTCCAGGCCGACGCGGCGCAGACACTGACCGCGATCGCGGCCGCCCGTGCCGCATTCCCGGCCTGGGCCGCCTGCAACACCCAGGCGCGCGCCGATCTGCTCGAGAAGGTGGGCCTGGAAATCATCGCCCGCAAGGACGAGTTGGGGAAACTGCTCTCGCGTGAAGAGGGCAAGACCCTGCCCGAAGGCATCGGCGAAGTGGTGCGCGCCGGCAACATCTTCAAGTTCTTCGCCGGCGAAGTGCTGCGGCGCGCTGGCGAACTGGTGCCCTCCGTGCGGCCCGGCATCGACGTCGAGATCACGCGCGAACCGGTCGGCGTGGTCGGCATCATCGCCCCGTGGAATTTCCCCTCGGCGATCCCGGCGTGGAAGATCGCGCCGGCGCTGGCCTACGGCAATTGCGTGATCATGAAGCCGGCCGACCTGGTGCCCGGTTCTTCGTGGGCGATTGCCGACATCATTCATCGCGCCGGCTTTCCCGCTGGTGTATTCAACCTGTGCATGGGCCGCGGCAGCATCGTCGGCGAGGCGCTGCTGACCGATCCGCGCGTCGACGCCATCACGTTCACGGGTTCCGTGGAGACCGGCAAGAAGGTGGCCGCCAAGGCGATCGCCGGCATGAAGAAGTTCCAGCTCGAGATGGGCGGCAAGAATCCGCTGGTGGTGCTGGACGACGCCGATCTCAAGACGGCGGTCGAGAGCGCGGTGAACGGGGCATTCTTCTCCACCGGGCAGCGCTGCACCGCGTCCTCGCGCATCGTCGTGACCAAGGGCATCCACGACAAGTTCATCGCCGCCATGGTCGAGCGCATGAAGGGTCTCGTGGTGGATAACGCGCTCAAGCAGGGCGTTCATATCGGTCCGGTAGTGGACAAGTCGCAGTTGAACCAGGACCTGTCCTACATCGACATTGCCAAGAAGGAAGGCGGCAAGCTCGCCTTCGGCGGCAATCAGCTGAAGCGCGAGACCGACGGGTTTTACCTGGAACCCGCGCTGTTCACCGATACCGCCAACACGATGCGCATCAACCGCGAGGAAGTGTTCGGTCCGGTGGCGAGCGTGATCGCGGTCAAGGACTACGACGAAGCGCTCGCCGTGGCCAACGACACGCCGTTCGGCCTGTGCTCCGGCATCGTGACCGGTTCGCTCAAGCACGCAGCCCACTTCCGCCGCAACGCCCAGGCGGGCATGGTGATGGTGAACCTGCCCACGGCCGGTGTGGACTATCACGTGCCCTTCGGCGGCCGCAAGGGTTCGAGCTACGGCCCGCGCGAGCAGGGTCGCTACGCTCAGGAATTCTTCACGACCGTGAAGACAGCGTACGTGGCTGCGCTCTAGATCTGAGCGCCGGGCGGCGCAACGCCCCCGGCGCGTAGACGAACGCCAATAGAGCCAGCGCCACGGCGCCCAGCGGGTAGCCCAGCGAAACGGGAGTTGGTACGCGCTGCGCCAGTGCCGACCGCCCGAGCGCGCGCGAGAGATCGTGCGCCCCGGCGCTGCCGCCGTTCAGTCGCAGGTAGGCGAGCTTCAATTCCTCCGCGACCACCTGCAGATAGCGTTCGCGCAGCGCGGACATGTGCTCGTTGCCCGAGGTGGCCCAGTCGACCGGCCCCACGTCTTCTTCGGTCTCGACGAGCTTTTCTCGCCCTATGCTGGTGGCGCGGCCCTGCGAATAGGTGTCCTGCTGCTGCACCTCGTCCGCGCGCCAATGGCCGAGACGGCGACCTTCGGGATCGAATTTCGGGATGGGCATCGGCTGCAGTCCGCCGACGCCGAGGATCAGGCCGGCGACGGTCCCGGGCTTGCCGTCGTAGTGCGGGCGATGGCGCGGATTGATGGGCGGCGCTTCGTGACCGTCGGTGACGAACACGATCGATGGTCTCGCGGGCATCACGTCGGCCTGCCGCAGCGCCCAGAACAAGCCCTTCGCGATCTCGCTGCGACCGGCCCATGACATGCGGCCGTCGATGGAGTCGAGCGTGCCGGAGAGCTCGCGGAAGTGAGCGCAGGTCTCGAGCGGTGCCAGCAGCACCAACGTCCGATACTCGGTGAATACGCCCCAGCCTACGCGGCTGCCGCACGGCAACGCCTGCAGGGCTTCGTGCAGGGCGACCCTCGCAGCGTCCAGCCGGCTTTGCGGGCGCTCGTCGGCGAGGTAATCCTCGACGTTCATGCTCTGGGTGACGTCGAGCACGATGATCCCGTGGAAGCGGGCCAGCGGAAGAGTCACCGTCGGACCCCACGCGGCGAGCGCCAGCAGGATCGTGGCGAGCATCAGCGCTCGGCGTGGCGCGAGCCTGAAGGCGAACCCCGTCTTCATGGCAAGCCGAGAGTGAAGGCGCGCATGGTGGTGAGCGCGCGCTCGGAGTCTGCCGGGATCGAAGCGCCTTCGTCGTCGCGCGCTTCATCCTCGGGAGCGAGGCGCAACGCGCGGTCGAGGTTGTAGCGCGCCGACCACAGCGACGAATCGCGGCGCAGGACTTCGCGGTAGGTTTCCTTCGCGAGTTCCAGCAGCGGCAATGCGCCGGCGCGGTTGTCCGCCGCAGCGAGCCTTCGTCCTTCGCGGTGCAGGGTGTTGGCGGCGTTGACGAGCGCCGCGGGGGCCAGGTCCGCGCGGGACTCCGCGACCTGGCGATAGAGCGCTACCGCGCGGGTGACGTGGCCTTCGCGGGCGACGACGGACGCGGCGGCGAAACGGACTTCGGCAGGGGAACGTTCGGTGAGCTGCGGTGCGATCGGGTTCTCGCCTGCGGTCGAACGTTGGATTGCGGCGTTGTCCTGCTCTGCTTTCCACCATCGAATGCCATCCCATGTGGCCAGCACGGCAAGAGCCGTGAAGGCGAGGAGGGTGCGGCGGGTGCGGGGGCGCATCATGGGGCCGGTCTCGGATCAGGGTGGCGGGGCGTGGCTGCGGACGGCTGGCCCCCATCCCCGCCTTCCCCCACGACTTCGTCGCGGGGGAAGGAGCGAACTTCTCCCTCCCCCGGCTTTGCCGGGGGAGGGTTGGGGTGGGGGCAACAGTTCACGCAGCTCCCCAGGCTTCCCGCTGCCGCAGTCGCGCGACCGTAAGCAGTCCCGCACAACCGGCCGCCACCGCAAACAACCATCCAGCCAATTCGCGCCGCGGCGCGATCGCTGTAGTGACGATCGTGTGCTTCTCCAGCTTGTCGATGTCCTCGATGGCCCGTCCCAACTCCTTCGGATCTTCCGCCTCGAAGGCGCGATAGGGCACCCCGGTACTTTCGAGGAAGCGGTGCAACGCCACTTCCGGTATCGCATCGGAAAGTTCCATCTCACCCGAGTCGCGGATAGTGGCGCTGCCGATCGAGCGGATGTAGAGCCAATAGATGCGAGCGCGAATGCGCTGAAGGCCTGCCGTCAACCGGTGGCGCACATCCGGATCCAGGCGGGCGCCGCCATCGGACACGAGCAGGATCACCCGTGCACCGAGGTAGGGCCGCGATTCGAAGGCTGCCACGCCTGCCTCGAGCGCGGACCCGATGTCGGTTTCGCCGAGCCCGCGGCCGACATCGTTGGCGGTGATGGCGGCGCGAATCGCGTCCGGTGCACTGGTGAAGTCGAGCGCGCGCATCGGTCGCGCACTGAAGATGAACATCGCGAACTCGTCGAACGGTCGTGCGGCGGTGAAACGCAGGAGCAGCTCGCGCGCGACGCGACCCTTGGAATCCCCGGTGGTCTCGGCACGGTTGCCGATGCTCGAGTTGTTGGTGAAGGGCAGATCCATGCTGCGGCTGCGATCGAACAGGATGGCGATCTCCGCGCCTTCGCCGACCCGGGTGACCGTCGTGGGGCCGCGGTAGGGTCCGGCGAGCCCGACGATGGCTGCTGCGAGCGCGAGCGTCGCCACGAGGCGAAGCGCGAGGTCGATCGCATCCGACAGGTGATCCCGCGGCAGCAGCGCGATCCACGCATGGCGCGGCAGATCCCTGGAGCGCGACCACCAGGGCAGCAGGGCCAGCGGCAACAGCAGCAGCGCCCATGGCGCCGAGAACTCGATATCGCTCATCGCGCCTTGCGTCCGGTCGCGTACTCGCATTCGGCGAGTTGCCCGACGAGATGGTGCAGCGCATCGGCTGACGGCAGTGCCGAACGATTCTCGGCGAAGAAATACCGATTCGATGCGGCGAAGAACGACTGGACGTCGGTGCGTGCGGCCGCGAATCCGGGTCGAAGTGCGAAGAATCGATCGAGCGTCTCGTCCGTCACCGCAAAGCCGGCGCTCTCGTCGAAGGCGCGATGAATCCGGCGCGCCTGCTCGGCGCGTGCATCGGCATCGCTGCCGAGCCGCGCGATCGTTGCGCGAGCGCGGGCGAACGGCCGCCGGACGAGGAGGTTCGACGGTACCCAGCCTTGCGCCCAGGCGAACCACGCCGCGAGCAACGCAGCGCTTGCCGCGAGGGCGAGCAGACGGATGCGAATCCATGTGGTCGTGATCCGCGGTACCGCGACGTCGGGTTGGAGTTCCTCCAGGCCGTCGCGGGCCAGCACGGCGCTCGGCGTGAGCGGCGAGACCGTCACGGGAATCCCGGGCAGCGCGATGGCGAGGTCCGGGGCGCCGGCCTTGCGGTAGCGGATCGCGAGGGGCGGTGTTTCGACGGTGCGCACCTCGGCCGCGCTGTTGACGACGAGGAACCGCGCGCGGAAGCGGTGCTCGTTGCGGGAGCCGGTTTCGAGCGTACCCTCGCGCAGTTCGAGCAGCGCACCGCGGCGCCCGGGTTTGGGAATGCTGTCCGCGTCGGCGACGTAGCCCTGCGGCATGGGAGCCGCGCCTTCGATGACGAACTCGTCGCCGATTACGTAGCCGTACTGCCGCAGCGGTGCGACGGCAAATGTGGTTGCATCGGCCGCCACGGCACCGCTCGATGCCCACAGGCTCAGCAGGCCGAGCGCAGACTCAAGCCACCGCCGTCGCATCGTCGGTGCCGCCGAGGAAGTGATGCGTCAGATGGTCGGGGTCGAACCCGTCGTCGATGAAGATCGCCCGCAGGCCGAACTGGGCGAAGGTTGCGATGAGATCGGTACGGCGCTGTCGCAACGCCGAACGGATGCGTTCCGCGAGGCGGGGTCGCAGCCACAGGAAGCGGCGGGCCGCATTCTCGCTGTCGGCAAGATCCACCAGACCTCGATCGGGCACGTTGGCCACGGATTCCGCCGCGCCCCAGACGACCACCGGTACGACGAAGTGTCCGGCCAGCGATGCGAGCAGCGTTCGAAGGGTACCGAGATCGAAATGGAAGTCGGAGGCGAGCAGCACGAGCGTTCGGCGCTTGCCCAGATGCCGGACCGCATCGAGCAGACCCGCGGCGTTGCCACCGTCGAAGGCCGCACTTCGAAGCAACTCCGCCAGCCGGGAACCCGCGCCCCGCGCGTGCGTGGCCGGACGAAACCATTCGGTGCGGACTGTCCGATCCGCTCCGACGAAGCCGAACGGATCACCCGTGCGCCAGGCCGACAACCCGGCGCTCTCGACCAGGCACGCGATCGCTTCGCGCTTGTCGTCGGTGGCCATGGAGGCTGACATATCGGCAACGACGTACAGCGGCACCGAAACCCGTTCGCTCATGTTGCGCACCAGCCATTGACCGTAAGGATCGGTGAGGCTGCGGCGCAGGTCGATGCGGCGAGGATTGGGGCGCGAGAGCAGGGGCTGCAATCCGAGAAAGACCCCGGACCCGCCATCGAGGCGGCTCGAATGCGCGCCGGGGCGCAGGCTCGCCGGCCGTCCGGGGATGCGGTACAGGAACTCTCCGGCACGGGATGCGGTCACGGTGCGGGCGTGCGCGCGAACGCCTGGGCGAAGAGCTCGCGCACGATACCCGCACGTCGCAATTCGTACGCGGGTTCGAAGAACACGCGGTGTGCCATGGTTTCGAAGAAGACCGCATGGAGATCGCGCGGTTCGACGTGCCCACGGCCATCGAGCCAGGCGTGGGCACGGGCCGCACGCACGGCGAGGCTCATGCCGCGCGGACTGGCACCACCCAGAATGAGGGCCGCGGAATCCACGCCGTCGATGACCACACCGTGTTCGTGCGGCCGTGCGATCGTTTGCCACAGGCGATGGGCGTAGCGGCGCAGGGCGTCGCCCACCTGGATGGAACTCTGGATGGTGGCGGCGATCTGGTTCAACGCCCGATAGTCCACCAGCGCCTCCGGCACGCGCGCGATGAGCGTGTCGACATCGTGGAACGCGGTATCGAACATGAGTGCGAGCTGATCGCCTTCGTCACGCGGCGCCTCGATGCCCACTTCCATCATGAACCGGTCCTTGGCCGCGGAGGAGATCTCGAAGGTCTCTTCGCGTTCGACCCGGTTGCGGTCGGCGAACACGGTGAGGTGAGGAAACCGGAACTCGCGGTCGAAGGCCGCAGCGCTGCGCTCGGCCATCACGCGCAGCAGCACCGAATGCACCTGGGGCCGCGCGCGGTTGATCTCGTTGAAGAACAGCACGGCGAGGTCGTCGCTGTTGCGCACCAGCGGCCCGGGATCGACGCGCGGCCGGCCATCCTCGCCGATATAGGTGTAATAGAGGAGGTCGGCCGGCATCAGGTCCACCGTGCCCTCGATGCGGCTGAAGCTGCCGCCCACGGCGCGCGCGAACGCCCGCAGCAGCGTGGTCTTGCCTACCCCCACGTCGCCTTCCAGCAGCACGTGGCCGCGTGCGAACAGCGCGACGTCGATCAGGCGTACCGCGCGCCGCTGCCCGATGACGACGGTATTGACCGCCGACTCGATGGCGAGTGCGCTGGCGCGCCAATCCGCGAGTGCGTTCTCCTCCTGGCTCATTGTCGTTCTCGGGTCATGCGCGGCCTACGCCCGGGGGATGCTGGCACGGAGCCTTCGCGAGGGTCAAGCGACCGGGCTACAATCGGGCAGGTTTCACTGGTGGAGTGGTCCCATGGTGCGGTGGTGCGCGTCGCTGGCCCTGGCGCTTTCGAGCGGCGCAGCCCCTGCGTTCGACGCTGGCGGCTTCGAGAGCGGGATGAGCCGGGAGGACGTCATCCGGCTCGCCGCGGCGCGCTACGACCAGGTCGGCAACGCGCGCGAGTTCCTGCTCGCGGCCGGTCCGCGCGACGCCGATGGCCCCCGATCGATCCAGTTCTGGTTCTGCGAGGACCGCCTGATCCTGGTCAACGCCAAGCCGCGGGTGGATCTTTCGGTGCGCAACATCCTGGCACTCGCCAACGAGGAAATCGCGGTGCGCGGCCAACCCCTGCGCGTCGAGACCCGCGCCCTGATGCACGGGGGCCTGGGCGAATCGCGTGAACTCACTTTCATCTGGAAGACTTCCCCGGACTATTTCAACGTGACATTCGAATATCTGGAAAATCATCCCGGCCACGTGTCGCACGCGTGGTTCGCGGAGAACGCCTGCATGCGTCCGCACTGGATGCACGACATCGAAGGCGGCAGCGGCGAAGCGCGTGCCGCCACGGCAGTGGAAGGTGGCTGACGTGACTACGCCTATCCGTATCGAACCTCTGTCGGACCAGAGCCCGGTCCGCTTGCCGGACCCGCTGCCCTTCGGCCGCATCTTCACGCGCCGCATGTTCCTGCAACGATGGGACGAAACGCGTGGCTGGCACGACGCCACGATCGGGCCGCGACGCCCGCTCGATCTCGACCCCGGTGCGCAGATCCTGCACGCCGGTCAGGCGATCTTCGAGGGTACGAAGGCCTACGCGCGACCGGACGGGCGCGTGAACCTGTTCCGGCCCGATGCCAATGCGCTGCGCTTCAATCGTTCGGCGGAGCGCATGGCGATGCCGGCGTTGCCGGTGGAGAGCTTCGTGGAGGCGATCGAGACCCTGGTGCGCCTCGAACACGAATGGGTGCCCACGGGTGAGGGCTCCTCGCTCTACGTGCGGCCGGTGATGGCGGCCACCGAACCGACTTTCGAAGTGCGTGCCGCACGCGAGTTCATTCACTATGTGGTGCTGAGCCCTGCCGGGCCGTTCTTCGCCTCGGGTTTTCAGCCGGTGGGCGTGCAGGTGGCGGAGGAACACATCCGTGCTGCACGCGGCGGCACCGGTGCCGCAAAGACACCAGGCAACTATGCGGCGAGCCTCGCGGCCAGCGAACGGGCGCGCGCCAACGGCTACCAACAAGTCCTGTGGCTCGATGCCGTGGAACGCCGCTACATCGAGGAGGCGGGTGCGATGAACGTGGCGTTCGTCTACGACGGCCGCGAGATCGTGACGCCCGCGCTCTCCGGCAGCATCCTGCCGGGCATCACGCGCGATTCCATCCTGCGATTGGCGCCCGATCTTGGTTATCCGGTGCGCGAGGCGCGGCTAGATGTGGAGGGAATCGTCGCCGACATCGACGCGGGTCGCATCAGCGAGGCGTTCTGCATGGGCACCGCGGCGGTGATCGTGCCGATCGGCCGTATCGGTCATCGTGGCGCGGACCACGCGGTCGGCGACGGCCGCGCGGGACCGGTGGCTCAGACTCTCTACCGGGCGCTGACCGATATCCAGTACGGCCGCGCCGCCGATCCGTACGGGTGGACGCGCATCATCGACGTGCAGGTTCCGGCGCGCGCTCGCGCTGTCGCATAGGAATCCTATGACCCCCTCGACAGGCCTGCGGCCTCTCCCCCCAGGGGGCAGGCCCAGCGCGGGCTGACCGCATGCATCGGCGCGCGGTGATCGGGACGGTTGGCGCGGCGGTGTTGAGTGCCGCGCTCGGTGCTGCCGAAGCGCCGTCGCTCGATCCTGCTGCGTTGCTCGGTGGCGAGGCTACCGTGCTGGATGCAAGTCCGCGCGCTTACCTGCAACCGATCGCCGCGCTCGATGCGGAGCAGCGCAAGCGCTTCAAGACCGGTCACGAGCTCTTCGACACGCGCTGGGTCATCTTCTGGTTCGAGCAAGGCGAGTGGGGCGCGGGACCGACGTTCAACGCGCGTGGGTGCGGTGACTGTCACGTACGCAATGGTCGCGGTGCACCGATCGCCGGCGGCGCGGATGCTCATCCGATGGTGGTGCGCCTCAGCCTGCCGGGGACCAACGAGTATGGCGGTCCGGAGCCCGATCCCAACTACGGCGACCAGTTGCAGACGCAGGGCGTCGAACGCGTCGTGCCGGAAGAGGGTAGCGTCGACGTGCGCTGGATCGAGTCGACAGCCGCGTTCGCCGATGGGGAGACCGTGGCGTTGCGCCGACCCGAGGTGTCGTTCCGCAATCTCAACTTCGGCCCGTTCGGCGATGGACTGCTGATCTCGCCGCGGACGCCACCCGCGCTCGTGGGGTCGGGTCTCATCGATGCGGTCCCTGACAGTGTGATTCTCGCGCTCGCCGAGCGTGCACCGGTCGACGGCATTCGCGGCCGTCCGAACATGGTCTGGGACTACGCCCAGAAGCGGGCAGGCATCGGTCGCTTCGGCCACAAGGCCACACACTCCACCTTGCGCCAGCAGATTGCCGCGGCGTTCTCGGCCGACATCGGTGTCAGCAGCGACTATTTTCCGCAGCAGAACTGTCCCGGGCCACAAGGGGCGTGCCGCGACCTGATGCCCGCCGGCAAGCCGGAACTGGGGCAGGTGCGCTGGGCGGCCGTCGAGACGCATCTCAAGTCGACTGCGGTCCCGGCGCGCCGCGACGTGAAGGATCCGAATGTGAAACGCGGCGAACAGGTGTTTTCGGAGGCGCGTTGCGCGGTCTGTCACGTGCCGGAATTGAAGACGGCGGAGGTACCGGGCTATGCGTCGCTATCGAATCAGACGATCCGTCCCTACACCGATCTGCTGCTGCACGATCTGGGTGAGGGGCTCGCGGACCGTCGCCCTGATTTCGTCGCGAGCGGCAGCGAATGGCGCACCACGCCTTTGTGGGGGATCGGACTCACGCAGACGGTCAACGGTGTCGCAACCTATCTGCACGACGGACGCGCCCGCACTCTTGCCGAGGCCATCTTCTGGCACGGCGGCGAGGCGACGGTATCGCGTGAGGCGTTTCGCACGATGGCGAAGGAGGACCGCGCGGCGTTGCTGCGGTTTCTGGAATCGCTCTAGGGCCGTTCTACGTGTCAAAGGGCCCTGGTCCACCAGGGCTAGCAGTCGGCTTCGCTGATCCAGCCCGCAGCCTTGCCGTTGATGTCGAGCACCTGCGTCGCCGTCTTGCAGCCTGGCGGGGCCTTCGCGCCGAGGTGGTAGACCGGGCCTGAGGGCGGCAACTCTTCCTGCGGATCGCGCGCTTCGAAGCGGTACACCTTGTGACCGTCGGCGTGGGCCACGCAGACCCACTCCTTGAGATTCCAGTCCACCAGGCGCGTCCCCACTGAGGATTCGTCGTCGCCCGTCGGCCAGGCTACCAGGACCTTCCCGATTGCCACGGCGGCTTCCTCGCGGCACGCGCGCAGCGCGCGCTGGTACTTCGACAGTTCGCGGGTCCAGCCGCGACCGGCATTGGCGATCGATTCCGGGGGCAGTTCGACGTTCTTCGCGACCGCTTCGCCCGGATAGTCCGGACGCGATTCGAGCGTGGTGATCTGCCGTTCATAACGGCCTTCGAGGCACGCGATCGGCTCACTCGCCTTGCGGCAGTCGTTGCGGCTCGCCCACCAGGTGCGCTGCTCCGCTTCGAGCGACTTGCGGCCAGGCCCGCTCACCACCTTCAGCAGGCGCGCGTAGGCGACGGCAAGCTGCAGGTCGAGTTCGGACAGCCGCTCCGAACCGCAGACGGTGATTTCGACCCAGCTCTTCGCCTTGGTGCACACGAAGCTCGGCGTGGCGGCTTGCGCCATGCCGCATGCGAACCAGGCTGCGATCACGCTCGCTACGACAGCGATTCGATGCATCGAAAGGGTCTCCTTCAGGGTGCGTGGACGCGATCGTTGCGAACGTACCAGCGGCCGCCAAAGCGCATGCCGAGTGGTTCACCGTCCAGCGGCAGGATGCCGCGGCCCGGTCGCTGCGCATGCACGTGCAGGTGAGGCTCGTCCGTGTTGCCGGAGTTCCCGACGGCGCCGACGATAGCGCCGGCAGCGACTCTTTGTCCGCCTGTCACCGTGACGCTGCCGCGCTTGAGATGGGCCAGCAGCACGGTGAAGCCGCCGCAATCGATGATCACACGATTGCCGGCCGGATTGCGAGCGTCCGTGTGCGGTGGCGACAGGTCGGGCAAGGTGTTCTCGATCTGCGACACCACGCCTGCGCAAGGAGCATGCACCGGCCGACCGAAGATGACGTAGCGCGCCGGATCGCTCGGTAGCGGAACCGACGCCCGCACGCCGAACGCGTTCACCTCGACGATGTCGAGCGCATAGGATTGCCCGCGCACCGGCGCGAAGCGGGGATCGTGAAGTGTGTCCAGGTGCGCGTTGACGAGGGCCGTGCTGCCGCCATTGGCCACCAGGAAGCGACCGTCGCGCAGCGGAAAGTCGAGGTCAACCAGGTCCGTACCCGGGGCGCGTCGACCCGTCAGCGCTTCAGCGCACAACGCGACGCAGGCCAGTGTTGCCAGGGCGATGAAGACGGTACGCACACGCGCCGTGTTCTTCACCGGCCAGATAACCTGGCGACGGGTGCGAGTCCACGCTCTCGTGCTGACGAACGCCCACGCGAGACCGTACACCCACAGCAACCAGCGCGGCAGGACGAACCAGAAACCGGCAAGGGCGATGGCGATCAGCCAGGCGCCGGCGAGACATGCCAGCGCGACCGTTTCGGATCGGCTCGTGAAGTTCGTGCGACCGAGCCACACCAGGGCAGCGATCGGCAGCGCCACCTGCATTACCGCGACCAGGATCACCACGATCATGCCGGTGGCGCCCGACGTATGATCGGGTCATGCAGGACCGACTTTCCGCGAGATCCCCGGGCTCGGGCGAACCGGACGTTCGTCCGTATGCCGGCGTGGACGGCTGCCGTGGCGGCTGGCTGGTCGTGCTCGCCCGCTACCGCAGCGAGACGCGCCACCCGGTGGCCATGGACGTGCGGCTGTGCCGGCACTTCCAGGAAGTCGTCGAACTGGACGATCAGCCCGTGATCACGGCCGTCGACATGCCGATCGGCTTGCCCGATCGTTTCGTGCCCGGCGGGCGCCGGTGCGATGGCGATGCGCGCACGCTGCTCGGGCCCGGCTGGACGTCGAGCATCTTCAGCCCTCCGGCCCGTGCTGCGCTGGACGCCCACGATCACGCCGAGGCCATGCGCCGCCAGGGCGGCGGGCTGTCGATCCAGTCGTTCAACATCCAGCCGCGCATCCGCGAAGTGGACGCGATGCTGACCCCTGCGGTGCAGGACCGCATCTGCGAAGCCCATCCCGAATTGGCGTTTCGCCACCTGAATAGCGGGCGCCCGCTCACGTCGCGCAAGCACACCGAAGCCGGTCGACAGGAACGCGTGCGCCTGCTGCGGGAAGTGTTCGGCGAGCGCCTGCCCGACGCGATGACGGCGCGGTACGTCCTCGGCGGCACGGCGGTGGGTGTCGACGACATCCTCGACGCATGCGTGCTCGCTCACGTCGCGTGGCTCATCCATCGGCGCGAGGCGTACCGCGTCCCCGCGACGGAGCCGCCGCGCGATGCGCGTCGCCTGCGGATGGAGATCTGGTTCTGAGCAGCGTCGGTTTCGGTTGTTTTGCGGCATCGTCGGATCCAGCCACCACCCGGGCCCGGACTGCGCCGAATCCTTCCGGTTCGGGAGGTTCGCCGCGGGTACCTTGCGGCAATCACGAGTCCGAACAATGGCATGTTCCAAGGGCCGGTGAAACGTCATCGTGCCGATCTCGTCTGGCCCGGTTTTCGCACCCCGGACCGCATCGCATCCGTTGGGCGGGCACATGAACAAGGTACTCATCGGCATCGGACTGGTCATCGCTGCGGCCGGAACCTCCTGGGCCGGCGTCACGTGGTGGGGCGCGTCGCACACCGAAGCGAGCTTCCGCGAGTATGCGGCGCAGGTGTCGGCCGACCCCGCGATGCCGTTCGACCTCAGCGTCGTGACCTACGAACGTGGCACCTTGAAGTCGCACGCCATCACGCGCGTGGCGGTGCGGGGTTCGCAGCGGCTCGCATTCGAACTGGAGCACAGCATCGATCACGGTCCGAGCCTCGCGTTCGGCATGAGTCGCATCGTCACCACGGTGCGCTGGCCGGAAGCGGCGCGTCCCGCCATCGCCTACTATTTCGAGGGCCGCCCGCCGCTCTCGCTGGTGACCGTCGTCGGTTTCGACGGCACTTCGCATACGGATGTGGCGTCGCCTGCATTCGAGAAGTCGCCTCAGGACCAATCGAGCGGCAAGGTGGTCTGGGGCGGCCTTTCGGGCAGTATCGGGCATCCGGCCGCGGATCAGGTGCGTGGCATGGTGACGATGCCGCGGCTGGCTCTCGACACGCCCGCGGGCAGCGGTCACCTGGACGGTCTCAACATCAACGTCGACTGGAAGACCACCGGACCGAACAGCCTGTACTGGACCGGCGCGTCGTCGCTCTCGATTGCCGAAGCGGGCCTCATCTCGCCCTTGGGCAGCTATGCGGTGCGCGACGTGGCGTTCGGCGGCTACCAGAAGGACCAGGGCAAGACGCTGCTCGCCGGTTACACCGTGCGTGCGGCCAGCGGCGAAATGATGACCGGAGAACAGCGCCAGCCGGTGTTCCGCAACGCCAATCTGGACGTGGAATTGTCCGGCCTCGATCGCAAGGCATTGTCCGACTTGTTCGACGGCACCACGCGACTGGCCCCGGACATGCCTGCCGCCGAACGCAACGAGAAGACGATGGTGTTGGTGACCCAGGCGCTGGCAGCGATCGCCGCGCACTCACCGTCGCTCGCACTGAAACAGATGGATGTCGAAACGCCGCACGGTGCATTTGCGGCCACGGGCGATCTGGGGCTCGGGCCTGCCGGTGCGGGCGGCGCACCGCAATCGCCGAGTGCCTGGGTCGAACGATTGCAGGGCACGTTCACGATCGAGGTTGCGCCGGGCCTGGCCCGCCTGGCGCTCGCGAAACAGTCGATGCCGAAGGCGTATGCGGCGCTGTCGAAGCCCGGCGAGAAAATCGACCAGGAAGCGGTGAAGGCGCTCGCCGACCATTTCGCCGATCGCCGGTTGAAGCAGATGGCCCAGCACGGAGCGCTGCGGTTGAAGGGTGCCAACTACCTCATCGAGATCGACGTGAAGCGCGGCGAGTTGCTGTTGAACGGCCTCACGCGCGAGCAGTTCATGGTGGCGCTCGCGGATCAGGGCACGCAATCCGTGGCGGGCATCGCGGCAGGTGCGACGCCGCCGCGATGAAATCGCGCCCGGGAGCGCAGGCCCTAGCTGATGGACCGTTCGACGTCCCGCAGGAAAGCCCCCACCACCTGCAGATAGCGTTCGGTTTCCTCCAGATGGGCGGTGTGTCCGCTTTGCTCGAACACGACCACGCGTGAGCCGGCGATGCCGCGGCACATGGTGTCCGCGCAGACCGGCGGGATCTCGTCGAACCGCCCCACGGTGATGAGAGTCGGCACGCGGATCTCGGCCAGGCGCGCGATGCGATCCCACTCGCGCAGGTTGCCGATCACGATGAACTCGTTCGGGCCGTTCATCGTTTCGTAGACGGCGTTCGCGTCGAGATTGCGCACGCTGCGCAGCAGCGCGTCGGGCCATGGATCGAGACGGCAGAGGTGGCGTCGATAGAATTCCATGACCGCCGCTTCGTATTGCGGGTTGCGCCAGTCGCCGGCCGCTTCGCAGCGCTGCATCACCGCCACCATCTCCGGCGGCAGTTGCGCCTTGAGGCGGTTCGCTTCGGCCACGAACTGCGGGATGCTGGCCGAGGTGCTGGCAAGGGTCGCGCTGACGATGCCGCGCGGCTGCGAGAGCAGGTACTCGATGCCGAGCCAGCCGCCCCACGATTGCCCGAGCAGATGGATGCGCTCGAGGCCGAGCGCGGCGCGCACGGTGTCGATTTCGCGCACGAAACGCTCGATGCGCCAGAGGGAACGGTCGTCGGGTCGGTCGGAGCGGCCGCAACCCAGTTGATCGAAGAAGACGACCTCGCGTTCGCGCGCGAGCCCTTCGAGCGGCTCGAGGTAGTCGTGACCGGCACCGGGTCCACCGTGGAGCAGGAGCAGCGGCGTGCCACCGCTGCCGACACGGCGGTACCAAACACGATGACCGTCGACCGGGATGTAGCCTTGTTCGTCACGCAAGTTCACCGCTCCCGTGGCCGTGATCACTCCTTCCCCCGCGACGGCGGGGGAAGGCCGGGATGGGGGCGAAGAAACTCGCGACTAACCTCCCGAAACACGTCGGAACCCGCCCGATGCAACCACTCGAACGCCACCATCTCGCGCGAAACCACGTCGATGCCGTGCTGGCGGAAGCGGGCGAGCGCCAGCTCTCGATCTTCCGCGCGCCGCGAGCCGACGGCGTCGGCGACGACGAAGACCTGGGTGCCGAGAGCGGCGAGATCGAGTGCAGTCTGCAATACGCAGACGTGCGCTTCGGTGCCCGCGATCACGATCTGGGGCCTCCGGATCACTCCGACGTCGTCGAAGCAGCCATCGGCGACGCAGGAGAAGTGAATCTTGGTCCGGATGCTGTCCGCCGGCAGCACCGCTGCAAGTTCGGGGGCCGTGTGACCGAGGCCCTGCGGATACTGCTCGGAAGCGATGACCGGCACTTCGAGTCTTCGGGCAACCTCCACGAGCCAGATGCAGTTGGCGAGCACCCGCGGCCCCTCGTGGATCGCCGGCAGCAGCCGTGCCTGCACGTCCACGATCAGCAGCGTCGATGCCCCCGCGTTGATGAGCGGGCTCACTTGCCGAGGAACGGCGTCATCAGTTCGCGCATGCGCGGCAGCGTCTTCGCGCCCCACAGCTTGGCGCGCACGACGCCTTCGCGGTCGATGACGAAGGCGGTGGGCGTGGGATAGGTGCGTTCGAAGCCGCTTTCCTCGAGCTCGGCCGCCATTGCGCCCTGGAGGTTGTAGGTGCTCAACGCGTGGGCGACACGGTCCTTGTCTGCGGCGCGGTCGATCGCGATCACGAGCACTTCGAATCCGCGATCCTTCATGTCGTCGCGATAGGTCTCGATCGATCCGATCTCCAGCGCGCAATGGCGGCAGTAGCTCGAGTAGAAGTTCACGAGCACCACCTTGCCCTTGTAGGCGGCGAGATCGAATCTGTCACCCGACAGCAGCGTGCCCCTGAGCGGTGGGGCGGGCTCGTCGATCTCGACGATCGCGCGTGCATCGACCGCGACCAGTGCGACCAGTGCGGCCAGCAGTGCGCGCGCCAGATACGCTCTCACGCGATGCTTGCCGGATCGAGTTGCCCACGCGCGACGAGCGCGCGAAAGCTGGCCAGGGTGTCGCGCATGCCGGTTTCCAGTTCGACGCGGCCGTAGTCGCCGAGATACGCGCGCAGCGGATCGTCGGAGAGATCCATGGGGTAGGGCAGGGCCTTGCCGGAGCAGGTGACTTGCATTCCCGGCTCGATCTTCTTCAGCAGCGCGATCGAATTCTCCACCGTTTCGGAAACGCCGTTGATATCGAACACCGGTGCACCTTCGCGCTCGCGCGACACGGCTTTCAGGAACGCGCTCGCGACTTCGCCCGCGTGCAGCCACGACACCGGACCGATGAACGGAATGTCGTAGGGTTTGCCGCCGACGGTGGCCAGCAGGGCCACGGTGGTTTTCGACGTCTGGCCCTGATCGCGGCCGATGCCGTACACGACGCCGGGACGGAAGCCCACGCTCGGCACCTTCCAATCCTGCCAGTAGACCTTGGCGGTCTGCTCGTTGCAGTACTTGTAGGCGCCGTAGAGGGTTGCACCCCAGGGACTGTCGGGAATGGCACCGAGGGCGCCGATCGAACTCGCGTAGGCGACGCGCTTGATGCCGAGAGCGCGCGCCGCCTCGAAGATGTTCACGGTACCGACCACGTTCACCTGCGCGCCCGCCACCGGATCAGCCTTGCAGAAGGGCACCTGCAATCCCGCGAGGTGCACGATGGCCCGCGCGCCGGTGGTCTCGATCACTTCGCGAACGCGCTTCGTGTCGGCGATGTCGCCGGTCAGCCAGCGCACCTTCGCAAGCTCGGCATCGGACATGATGAGCTTCGGCCGGCGCGTGTCTTCCTTCAGGTCGAACGCGAAAGTCGGCACGCCCGCGCGCACCAGCAGCGCCAGTGCCCAGCTGCCGATGCAGCCGCCGGCACCGGTGACGAGAACGGGGCCGTCGTAGTCGGCGGACCGGACAGGGAATTGCTCGAACATGAGATCACGTCTCCATGGGTAGCGATGGGTCGATTGCCCACTCCGACATCGACGCGTCGTAGACGCGCACGTCCGGATGACCGAACATCGTCAGCACCAGCGTCGTGCTGGTGGCGGCGATGCCGCCGCCGCAGTAGGTGATGACTCGTGGCTTGGCGAGCGGTCCTTCGAACATTCTGCGCAGCTCGGCCGCCGGCTTGAACAGGTTGTCCGCATCGACCACGTTGACCGCGGGCACGTTCACGCTGCCCTTGATGTGCCCGAGGCGGCCGTAGACGGTACCGCCGGTACCGGCGTGCTGCTCGGGCCGCAGCGCGTTCAGCGTGCAGACGTCGCCTGCGCCGATGGCGGTCAGCACGTCTTGCTTGTCGGCGACCAGTTCCGGCCGGAACCGCGCCCTGAACGTCGTGGCCGCGCGTGGCTTGCCGGGTCCGGTCTCGACCGGCCGGTGCTCCGCCTGCCAGTGCTGGAAGCCGCCATTCAGGACTGCGGCCCGGTCGTGACCGAACACGCGCAGCGTCCACCACAGGCGGGTGGCCCACCAGTGGTTCGCCGTGGCGTAGCAGACCACCATGGTGTCGTTCGCAATGCCGAGCCGGCCCATGGCGGCGGCGAACCGTTCCGCGGAGGGCAGCATGAAGTGCAGGCCCGGCGCCTGATCCGGGTCGGAGAGCTCGTTGTCGATGTCCACGAACTGCGCCCCGGGAATGTGGCCGCGCTCGAAGTCGGCCCGTCCCGAGACCACGTTGTACGGGGTGGGCGGGGGCGGCATCAGGTGGGTCGTGCCATCCAGCACGACCACG
>LNFM01002497.1_pt1 | contig 58515 bp, 63 predicted proteins | sample 596031 | NCBI WGS metagenome assembly LNFM01 (sample SAMN04254537, study PRJNA301005) | activated carbon metagenome | isolation source: dual media filters at the Ann Arbor, Michigan drinking water treatment plant | place: USA: Ann Arbor | reverse complement strand
CACGCTCTGCGAAGAGCGAGGACATGCAGCCCAAGGACCCGCGCTACTGGGACGACTATCAGGTCGGCATGAAGTTCGACCTCGGCTCGACGTCGTTCACGGAAGCCGAGATCGTCGAGTTCGCCCGCCAGTTCGATCCGCAAGGCTTCCACATCGATGAAGCTGCCGCGCGCCAGTCGATGTTCGGCGGCCTGATCGCCTCGGGCTGGCACGTCACCTCCAAGCTGATGCGCCTGTTCGTCGACAACTACCTCGACAAGCGGACGGCGCTCGGGTCGCCGGGGCTCGACCAGGTCCGGTGGCTGAAGCCGGTGCGGCCGGGAGACACGCTCACGGCGTGGGTCGAATGCGCGGACAAGGTACCCTCCAGGAGTCGCCCCGAGTTGGGCGTCATCCATGAACATTGGGGCGCCACCAACCAGAACGGAGAGCTCGTGGTGACGGTCAAGGGAATCAACATGGTGCGGCGGAGGCCGGCGTGAGCCGGGCGGTCAAGGGGCTCGATCATGTCGTGGTCATGGTCGACGGCATCGATGCGGCCGAGACGGCCTATCGGCGCCTGGGCTTCCAGGTCCAGCCGCGCGGCTTTCATCGCAAGCTCGGCACTGCCAATCATCTCATGATCTTCGAGACGGATTACTTCGAGATCCTGGGCATCGTCGAGGACACCCCCTTCAACGCCGAGCGGCGCGAATGGCTGAAGGACGGCGGCGGGCTGGCCAACGTGGCGCTGGCGACCGACGGCGCCGATCTCGCCGTCGACGCCTTCCGGGCGGCGGGCTTGCAGCCCGACGCGCCGCTGTTCTTCGACCGTGCGGTCGAGATCGCCGGCAAGACCGAGAACGCCCAGTTCCGTACCGTGCGGATCCCCAAGACGAACATGCCGGTGGTCGGGTTCTTCGTCTGCGAGCACCTGACGCCGCAGTTCGTCTATCGCGCCGAGTGGGCCCGCCATCCCAACGGCGCCCGCGGCATCCTGGGCGTCACGGTGATTGCCGAGCAGCCGCACAAGTGGGCCGGCGAGCTGGAGAAGTACTTCGGGAGCGGCTCGGCGCACCGCGACGGGGACGGCCTCGTGGTCGATACCGGCACGCAGCCGATCCGGTACCTCACCCGCGCCGACTATGGCCAGCGTTACCCCGGCGTGACGCCCGTGCGGCCCGCCGATCATCCGGCGCTGCTGTCGGTGCGCGTCGACTCGCTTGCCGCCTGCGAGGCCCTGCTGCGTGGCAACGGCGTGGCCGTGATCCGGCCCGATGCCGGGCGGCTGATCGTGCCGCCCTCCGAGGCGGCGCACCTCACGCTCGAGTTCAGGGAGCGCTGATCTCGTGACGTTCGACCTGGCTGACCGGCGAACCTACGGTTTCGCCACCGAGGAGCATTTGCGCTTTGCCGACGTCGATGCCAACGGCCACATCAACAACGGCGCCTTCCTGCAGCTTCTGGAGAATGCGCGAGTCTCGTACATGCGCGCCGTCGTGCGCTCCGGCCTGCCGCGCTTTCGCGTCGTGGTCGGCCGGCTCGAGGTCGATTTCAAGCGCCAGATGTTCTATCCCGGCCGGGCCACCGCCTGCGCCCGCCTGCTGGAGGTGCATCAGCGCAAGTGCGTGATCGGGCACGGCCTGTTCGATGGCGACGGCAACTGCACGGCGGTGCTCAAGGCGATCATGGTGTCGCTCGACGAGACGACCCATCGCAGCACGCCGTTCGAGCCGGCAGTGCGTGCTGCGCTCGAGATGATTGCGGCTTCCGACGACGGACTAGCGACATGACCGACACGCTCGTTCCCGAGGGTTTCCGGCGGCTCGAGGTGTTCGACCAGTTCGTCGACCTGATCGGGCCGCTGTGGTTCAGGAGCGAGGGCGAGATGCTCAGGGTCGGGCTGCCGCTGGAGGCGCGCCACGGCAACCCGCTGGGCTGGGCGCATGGCGGCCTGCTGGTGACGGTGGCGGACATGGTGATGGGCGTGGGCTCCGGCCATGCGACTGGAATCCGCTGGCCGCATCCGACGATCTCGCTCAGCACCGAGTTCGTGCGCGGCGCGCGGCTCGGCCAATGGCTCGAAGGCAGCGCCCGGATTGCCCGGCGCACGCTGAATTTCTGCTTCTGCAGCTGCGATCTGGTGTGCGGCGGCGAGATCGTCCTGGTGGCCACGGGCGTCTTCAAGATCCCCGACATCGACAAGATCCCGCCGGACCAGCGCACCAAGGTGCTGGGCAAGTGGGGTGAGTAGTCTTTTCCTCCTCAGCTTCGCTGGCGAGGCAAATGAGTTACTTCTTCTTGCGCCGGTAGATCCGGTAGCGGTCGAAATCCATCAGGTGCTCGTAGCCTTCGAAGGCGTCGGCGAAGATGCGGTTCTGCATGAAGAACTCGAGATAGTCGAACTCTCGCCCCTGGCAGCGCGGGATGCCGGCGATTCGATCGACGATCAGCAGATCCGGCTGCTCGCGGGCGAAATCCTCGCTTACCGTGTCGAACACGAACTTCTCCGAATCGCCCATCGTGTCGGGCGGATTGTAGAGCGCCGGGAAGTCGTCGCAGGTCGCGTAGACGCCCTGCAGCACCCACAGGGTGAGAAAGCGCATGGCCATGCGGCCGTCGATGTAGTTGATCATCGGCCATAGCGGGTAGATCCCGGGCGACAGGGCCAGGATGGTCCGGTGCGGCGCATTCTGCTCGATGACGTGCTGCAGGCGGCCGCCGATCGACTCCTCGAACTGGCGCTGCTTGTAGAACGGTGGCGTGTAGAGCGCCGCCTGGAAGTAGAGCAGGACCATCAGGGTGGCGGAGATGATGGCGACCGGCAGGTGATGTCCGCTGCGGCTGATCGGCAGGTAGCGGTCGACGGTCTGTGAGACCGTGAGCGCCGCCAGCAGGATGGCGGCGGACAGGGCGGGCAGCACATGGTACGGCCAGCCCTTGGCCTGAGCGACTGCCGATATGGCAGCGCCGATGCCGAACGCGATCAGCACACGCGCCGATATGGTCTCGGTGAAGATCACGGCGATCGCGCCGAAGATCACGAGCGCGATCAGGGTCGGGCCGAGCACATTGCTGGTCAGCACGGCGCGCCAGCCGGCGTCTCCGATCGGCGCATAGGCCTCGATCGCCAGCGGCATCACGAAGCGGCCGAAATCGGCGAAGATCGTGTACATGGCGACGAAATGCGCCACGGCGACGAGACCGATCGACCACGGGATCGGGTCGGTGAAGGTTGCGCGCCAGCCCCGGCGGGCCAGAAGGTAGAGCTCGACGGCCGCCGGGATGGCGAGATAGTGCGGTTTCATGGCGAGGGCCACACCGGCGACCAGCCCGATTGCGAGGGCGGCCAGACGGGTCAGCGGCACGCCTTCGGCGCGCGCCATGGAGGCGATCATGTAGGGCGCACAGGCGACGAACATGATGTGCTCGCGCTGGCCGAAATGCTCGTTCGGCAGCACGGTGAACAGAAACAGCAGGACCGGCGGCAGCAATGCCTCGGTGAGGGCATGGTCTGCCGAGGGCACGAGGCGGACCAGCCGCCGGCAGGCCCAGAAGGAGGCGAATATTCCGGCTACCACCCAGGCGGTGAACCAGAAGGTGGGGGCGCCGGGCAGGATCTTCGAGGTCAGGACCGGCAGGGCATGCACGACGAACGTGAGCGGCAGGTTCTCGTCGATGATCTCGACATAGAGCCTTTCGCCTCCGACCCAACGCGCCGAGACGTCGATGACCGCCGCGACATCGTGGTTGATCGGCGGGAAGAAGTACCCGGCCAACCAGACGATGGGCAGGATGACCAGCGGGACCAGCAGCAGCCGTTCGATGCGCGGGGCGATGGTCGGTGGTTTGGTCGAAGCTGTTGGCAAGGCAGGGCGAAGATATCATAAGCGGGCAATGGGACGACACTTGCAGGAGGTCGGCGCGAGGTGGAGCGGGTCGAGTACGAGCGCATGCACGCGGTCGAGGACCGCATGTGGTGGTACCGTGGCTTGCGTCGCCTTGTCGCGCAGGTGCTCGACAGGGCCCTGGCCAGCTCGACGGCGGCCGGGCCGCTGCTCGACGCCGGCTGCGGCACCGGCGGCATGCTCCTGGCGCTGGGGCCGGCGCGGGCCGGCCATGCCACGTTCGGCCTGGAGTACGACTCTGTTGCCGCCGGCCTCGCCGCAGCCAAGGCCGGTCGCCCGGTCGTGTCCGGCTCGGTGAACGAGATGCCGATCGGCGATGGCATGCTGGCGGGGTACCTGTCGATCGACGTTCTCTGCCATGGCGAGGTCGACCCGGGGCGTGCCCTGGAAGAGGCGCACCGCTGCCTCGGGCCGGGCGCGATTGCCGTGTTCAATCTGCCGGCCTATGGCTGGCTGCTGTCGGCGCACGACAGGCGCGTGCACAATGTCCGCCGCTTTGCCGGCGGCGAGGTGCGCCGGCTGCTCGATCGCCACGGCTTTCGCATCTTGAGGTCGAGCTATTGGAACACGCTGCTGTTTCCCGTGATGCTGCTTCATCGCCTGCTCGAGCGTGACGACGCGGCCAGCGACGTGCGCGACTTTCCGCCCTGGCTCGACCGGCTGTTCTCTGCCGCCCTGGCAATCGAGCGCGCCGTGATCGGGTTGGGCATAAACCTGCCGTTCGGCGGGTCGCTGATCGTGGTGGCGGCGCGCAATGGCTGACGCGGAGGCTCGGCCGCCGGCCCTTTCGATCGTCGTGCCGGTCTACAACGGCGCGGCCACGGTCGGCGAGCTGGTCCGCGCGTTGCGCGGTCTCGACATCGAGGGCGGGCTCGAGATTCTGCTCGTGGTCGATTGCAGCCCGGACAACAGCCTCGAGGTCTGCAAGGGGCTGATCACCGAGCCCGGCGCGCCGGTCACGGTGCTGAGCCTCAGCCGCAACTTCGGCGAGCACAATGCGGTGATGGCGGGGCTGGCACGCGCGCGCGGCGACTTCGTCATCACCATGGACGACGATCTGCAGAACCCGCCCGCGGAGGTGACGCGCCTGTTCGAGCATGCGCGCGACGGCAAGTACGATGCAGTCTACACCTACTATGCCGAGAAGAAGCACGCGGCGTGGCGCAATCTCGGCAGCCGCTTTACCAACTGGTGCGCCGATCACCTGATCGACAAGCCGCCGGGCCTCTATCTGTCGAGCTTCCGCTGCCTCTCGGCCTTCGTGCGCGAACGCATCGCGGCGGGCTACGACGGCCCGTTCCCCTATGTCGACGGGCTGGTGTTCCAGGTGACGCAGAATGTCGGCCGCCTGCAGGTCGATCATCTGCCGCGCTCCGAAGGGCGGTCGAACTACACGCTGCGGCGCCTGGTCAGGCTGTGGCTCGCCATGTTCCTCAACTTCTCGGTGATGCCGCTACGGCTGGCCACGCTGTTCGGGCTGGGCTTCGGCGCGCTGGGCGCGCTGGGTGCGGTCATCGTGGTCGTCGAGGCGATCGTCTCCGTCAGGCCGCCGCAGGGCTGGGCGTCGTTGATGGTCGCGGTGCTGGTGCTGGCGGGCGTGCAGCTCGTGCTGGTCGGCCTGATCGGCGAGTATCTCGGCCGCATGTTCCTGACCGTCAACCGCAAGCCGCAATATCTCGTTCGCGAGGTCTTCCATCGCACGGCGCGCGAGGGATCATCGGGGATCGACGTCGAGCGGCCGCCGCCCGACACGCGCGCCGCGGGCCAGCCGCATCGTGAACCTTCGCGAGAGGAGCCCTGGCAATGACGATCTACTACGTCGCGTTGGCGATCGGCATCCTGGCCGGCATCGGCGGCCAGGTGCTGCTCAAGCTGGGTGCGGATGCGCCCGATTTCGTCAGCCAGGTCTTGCGGCCTTCCACGCTCGCCGGTCTCGCTCTCTACGGCTCGGCCGCCTTCCTCTACATCGTGGCGCTACGCAAGATTCCCGTCTCGGTCGCCTTCCCGAGCGTGTCGCTGTCCTACGCCATCGTGGCGGTGCTCGGGCACTATCTTTTCGGCGAGCCGTTCGGCATGAAGCAGATCGGCGGCATCGCCCTGATCGTGGGCGGCGTGGTGCTGATCAACCAGACGTGAGGAGGGGGCGGTGGAATACGAGCAGATCCGGTATGCGAGCAAGGACGGCATCCTCACCATTACGCTGAACAGGCCGGACAAGCTCAACGCCTTCACCGGCCGGATGCTGTCCGAGCTGCTCGACGCGCTCGACCGGGCCGACCGCGACGACGACGTGCGCGCCGTGGTGTTCACCGGCGCCGGGCGCGGCTTCTGCGCCGGCGCCGACCTGTCGGGTGGCGCGAACACCTTCAACGCCGAGAATCGCGGGTCGGTCGATCCCGGTCTCGATGGCCATCGCGACGGCGGCGGGCTGCTGACGCTGCGGCTCTACGATTCGCTGAAACCCACCATCGCGGCCTGCAACGGGCCGGCAGTCGGCGTGGGCGTCACCATGCAGCTCGCCATGGATTTGCGCCTCGCGTCCGAGGCGGCGCGCTATGGCTTCGTCTTCACCCGCCGCGCCATCGTCATGGAGGCCTGCTCCAGCTGGTTCCTGCCGCGCCTCGTCGGCCCGCAGCAGGCGCTGGAATGGGTGATGACCGGCCGCGTGTTCTCGGCCGAGGAAGCGCTGAAGGGGCGCCTGGTGCGCTCGATCCACGCGGCCGACGACCTGTTGCCGGCGGCCTATGGCCTCGCCCGCGAGATCGCCGACAACACCGCCCCGGTGTCGGTGGCGCTCAACCGGCAGATGATCTGGAAGATGCTGGGCGCCGATCATCCGATGGAAGCGCACAAGGTCGATTCCAAGGGCATTTATGCGCGCGGCAAGTCGGACGATGTGAAGGAAGGCGTGACGGCCTTCCTGGAGAAGCGGCCGGCCCGTTTCCCCATGAAGGTGAGCGACGGCATGCCGAGCTATTTCCCGTGGTGGCAGCAGCGGACCTTCAAGTAAGGGCGTGGGAGGCAGTCTATCGCCCGGTGAAGCGCGCGGCCCGCTTCTCGAGAAAGTGGGCGACCCCTTCCTTGAAGTCGGCGGTCTCGAACGAGAGTTCCATCTCGTGGTTGGCCTGGGTCGTGGCCTCGGCCAGGGTCTGGAACTCCGATTCCCAGACCTGCCGTTTCATCACGGCGACCGAGCGCGGCGACACCGTGTCGGCCATCAGCCGGGCGTAGGCGCGGGTCTCGGCCATCAGCTTGTCGTCCGCGACGACGCGGCTCACCAGGCCGAGGGAGAGGGCCTCCGGGGCGCGGATCTTGCGCGCCGAGCAGAGCAGGTCGAGGGCGGCCGGCAGGCCGACCAGGCGCGGCAGCAGCCAGCTCACGCCATGCTCGGCGATCAGGCCGCGCTGGGCGAACGAGGTGGTGAAGACCGCGGACTCGGCGGCAAAGCGCAGATCGGCATAGAGCGGGATGACGAACCCCAGGCCGGCGGCCGGGCCGTTGATGGCGGCAATGATGAATTTGGGGATCGCCGGGAAATACGCGTAGTTCATCCGGAACTCGGCGAGGGTGCTGCCGCCCGGCAGGCCGGGCTGCGTCCTGGTCTTGCGGTCCGGGCTGGCGCCGCCGCCGATCGCCTGAAGGCCGCCCATGTCGGCGCCGGCGCAGAATCCGCGGCCCGCTCCCGTCAGGATGATGACCCGCACGTCGGGATCGGCGCCGGCCTTGTACATGGCGTCCTTGAGCGCGCTGTGCATCTCGCTGGTCCAGGCGTTGAGCCTGTCGGGCCGGTTGAGGGTAAGAGTGCAAATTCCCTCGGCGATGTGGCACAGAACGGTCTGGTTCGCCATTTCGAGGCCTCCACATGTGCATTCTTGTTGATGGCATGATGGTCAAAAGCAGGCGACGATACAAACTCGTCCGATCCGCTAGGCTGGGGGTGTCGATTATAGTCTGCCCGGAAACGCATTCATGATAAGATTGCAGTCGTAAAGCAGAAACAACACCCCGAGGTAGGAAATGGCAAAGCGGGAGTTCGCTCACCCCAACGAGATGCACAAGCATGTGGGGCAGGAGATCGGTGTCAGTGACTGGGTCGAGGTGACCCAGGAGCGCATCAATCTGTTCGCCGACGCCACCGGCGATCACCAATGGATCCATGTCGACGTCGAGCGCGCGAAGAAGGAAATGCCGGGCGGCAGGACGATTGCCCACGGATTCCTGACGCTGTCGCTGATCCCCATGCTCAATCACCAGATCTCGCACATCAACAACGTCAAGCGCGGCATCAACTACGGTTGCAACAAGGTGCGCTTCACCAGCCCGGTTCCCGCCGGTGCCAGGGTACGGGCACGCGCCAAGCTGATCGCTGCCGATCCGATGGAGGGCGGCGGGGTGCGCCTGACCAACCAGGTCACGGTCGAGATCGAAGGCCAGGAACGGCCGGCCTGCGTGGCCGAGACCATGTCCATCGTCTACGGCGCCTAGAGAGGTCCGGCTTTGCTGACACGCGACGATCTGAGCAGCGAGCGCGTCGACCAGCTCGTCGCCGACGCCCGCAAGGCCGGATACCACTTCTTCCTGTCGGCAGAGCAGCGCGAGGCCAGCCTGGCCGAGGCGATGACCCGTTACCCGCCCGGCGAGGAAGCGTGGGTCTTCGCCTATGGCTCGCTGATGTGGAATCCGGCGATCGAGTTCAGCGAGGCCCAGGCCTGCCTGGTCGATGGGTGGCGCCGGTCGTTCTGCTTCTGGATGCCGATGGGACGGGGCACGCCAGAGCTGCCCGGCGTGATGCTGGCCCTGGAGGAGGGCGGCACCTGTGAAGGCATCGCCTACCGCTTGTCGGCCGATCAGGTTCGTAGCGAGCTCGGGCTGCTGTGGAACCGCGAGATGCTGGCCGGTGTCTACCGGCCGTGCTGGGTCCCGACCAGGCTGCGGGACGGCCGTACCGTTACCGCCGTCACCTTCGCCATCGATACCAGCCATTGCCAGTATTGCGGCGATCTCCCGATGGACCGCGTCGCCCATCACATCGCTTTCGCCGAAGGCCGGCGCGGCGCCTGCCGCGACTACCTCGCCAATACCGCCGCACACGCGCGGGCGCTGGAGATCCATGACCCCTATGTCGAGGATCTGGTGCGGCGGGTGGCGGCCCTGCGTGGCGAGGAATACGTCGTGCCGACAGTCCGCCTGAATGGCGACGGGGTCGGCGAAGCCTGATCTTCGCGCCGCGGACCGGCCCACATCCACAGGCGTGCGGAATTGCAGCCGGCGTGACATAGTGCCGGCGTGACTGTCCTCGTCGACCGCTGGCTTGCGCTGCCGCCAAACCTGCGGGGCATTCTCTGGGTCGCTGTCTCGGGGGTGCTGTTCGCCCTGCTGAACGTGTTCACGCTGATGCCGGCGGAACACCTTAATTCCTACGTCATGGCGTTCCTGCGCTACCTTTTCGGTGCGCTGTTCCTGCTACCCATCATCCTGCGTCTGGGCGTCTACCGCTCGTTTCATTCGCGACGCGTGCCGCTGCACGTCTTCCGCGGCGCCCTGCACACGGCGGGCATGATGTTGTGGTTCATCGGCCTGCCGCTCACCACCCTGGCGGAGATCACCGCGCTGGGCTTCACCGGGCCGATCTTCGTCACCATCGGCGCCGCCCTGTTCCTCGGCGAGATTGTCCGGCTGCGCCGCTGGCTCGCCGTCGCCGTCGGCTTTGCCGGGGCCATGATCATCATCCGGCCGGGCTTCGGCGAGATCGGAATCGGCGCGCTCTGCGTGCTCGCCAGCACGCCGATCTTCTCGGCCTCCAACCTGATGTCCAAGGCGCTGGCGCGCACCGATTCGGCCAACACGATCGTGATCTGGCAGAACGCGGTGATCGTCGTTTGTGCAGCGCCGTTCGCCCTGGTCTTCTGGCAGACGCCCTACTGGACCGACCTGCTGTGGTTCATGGCGGCCGGCTTGTGCGGCACACTGGGCCACATCTGCCAGCAGCGCGGCTATCAGCTTGCCGACATCACATTGCTCCAGCCGATCGGCTTCCTGTCGCTGATCTGGAACACCCTGCTGGGCTTCTTCCTGTTCACCCAGCAGCCCGATATCTGGACCTTCGTCGGCGCCGCCGTGATCTTCAGCAGCGCCATGTACATCTCCCACCGCGAGGCCGTCCGCCGCGCCCAGGCAAGATCCGCCGGCTCGCAGGGGGGCCCGTCGTCGTGATCAAGTTCGTGCTCCTCCCCAGCTTCGCTGGGGAGGAGAATGAGAAGAGCGCGCTCACACTCTGAGCAAGCCTCAGCCGCCGGTGACGCTCATGTGCCGGGGCACCGCCGGCTTGCTGTGGCGGCGGTCGATGATGAAGTCGTGGCCCTTGGGCTTGCGGGCGATCGCCTCGGTGATGGCCTGGTCGAGCACCTCGTCGCTCTCCGAGGCGCGCAGCGGCGCGCGCAGGTCGGCGGCATCCTCCTGGCCGAGGCACATGTAGAGGGTGCCGGTGCAGGTCAGCCGCACGCGATTGCAGCTTTCGCAGAAATTGTGGGTGAGCGGCGTGATGAAGCCCAGCCGTCCGCCGGTCTCCTCGACCCGGAAATAGCGCGCCGGACCGCCGGTGCGGTAGTCGGTCTCGCTGAGGGTGAAGTGCTTGGCGATGCTGGCGCGCGCCAGCGACAGCGGCAGGTACTGGTCGAGCCGCGCCTCCTCGCCGATCTCGCCCATCGGCATGACCTCGATCAGCACCAGATCCATACCGCGGCCGTGGCTCCAGCGGATCAGCTCGTCGAACTCCCCATCGTTGACGCCGCGCAGCGCCACCGCGTTGATCTTGATGTGCAGCCCCGCCCGCTGCGCAGCATCGAGACCGCGCATCACCTGATCGAGGTCGCCCCAACGCGTGAGCTCGCGGAACTTGTCTCGGTCGAGCGTATCCATCGACACGTTGAGGCGGCGCACCCCGATCGCAGCCAGATCCTGCGCGTACTTGGCGAGCTGGCTGCCGTTGGTCGTGAGGGTGAGCTCGTCGAGCGCGCCGCTGTCGAGGTGGCGGCCGAGGCTGCGGATCAGCGTCATCACGTTCTTGCGCACCAGCGGCTCGCCGCCGGTCAGCCTGAGCTTGCGCACGCCGCGCCGCACGAACGCCGTGCACAGCCGCTCCAGCTCCTCGAGCGACAGCACTTCCGCCTTGGGCAGGAACGTCATGTCCTCGGCCATGCAATAGACGCAGCGGAAGTCGCAGCGGTCCGTCACCGAGACGCGAAGGTAAGTGATATGCCTGCCGAACGGATCGATCATGCCCGGTAATCTAGGGCGCCTCGCTCGCTTTTTCGACCCCAATCGGGGCGCAGGCCGGGGATGACCGTTAATGTTGTAGGGATATAACGTCGAACAGCTTGCTGCTCTCTCGGCTTGCCGAGGCCACCCGGGAGCATTCGCTCGGGAAAAACACCGTTATCCCGAGCGAAGCCGCCCCAAGGGCGCTGGCTACAGCGCGATTGCCGCATCCGACTTCGAAGTGGCAAGCGACTGTCGACGGCATTCGCTGAGAAATCCCGGAGACCTGCGGTCATGGACCCACAGGCGCACTTGACGCAGGGCTTGGGAACGCAGGTCCTCCCGAGAACGCTGCGTCTTTGCCCGGTCGCCGGAAGGAGGCGGCTTCATGACGGATCGATGGCCGCTCGCGCCGCCAATTTCAACAAGTTGTCCACCGTGTCCGCCTCGGCGGCGGGCTTGTCGGTGCGGATGCGGTTGATGCGCGGAAAACGCATCGCCACCCCCGACTTGTGCCGGGTCGAGCGGGCGATGCCGTCGAAGGCGATCTCCAGGACCAGGTCGGGCAGGACCTCGCGCACCGGGCCGAAGCGGTTGGTCGTATGGTCGCGCACCCACTTGTCGAGCCAGCGCAGCTCCTCGTCGGTGAAGCCGAAATAGGCCTTGCCGACCGGCGCCAGCTCGCGCCGCCGCTCGACCTCGCGCCAGCATCCGAAGGTGAAGTCGGAATAGAACGAGCTGCGCTTGCCGTGGCCGCGCTGGGCATACATCAGCACGCAGTCGACCAGCATCGGATCGCGCTTCCATTTTAACCACGGCCCCTTGGGCCGGCCGGCGAGGTAGGCGCTGTCGGCCCGCTTCAGCATGAGGCCCTCGATGCCGTCGCCGGTCGTGCCTTCGCGCAACTCGGCGAGATGGGCCCAGTCGCGAAACGTCACGAGGGGAGAGAGGTCGAAGCGCTGGCGCGGCTTCAGGGCCATCCAGGCTTCGAGGCGGGCGCGGCGCTGGTCGAAGGGCAGGGCGCGCAAATCCTCGCCGTCGAGCCGCAGCACGTCGTAGAGCCGCACATGAGCCGGGTGATCGGCCAGCATACGGAGCGTCACCGCCTTGCGGTTGAGCCGCTGCTGCAGGTCGTTGAATGGCGCTACCGTCTCCTCGCGGCGGACCAGCAGCTCGCCGTCGAGCACGCCGTCGAAGTCGATCGCTTCCACGATGTCGGGAAAAGCGCCCGAGATGTCCTCTCCGGCGCGGCTGTAGAGGCGCTTCACACCGCCCGACGCGGCGACCTGCACGCGAATGCCGTCCCATTTCCATTCGGCGCGGAAATGCGCCGGCTCGAGCGCCCCGAGCTCGCCCTGCTCGATCGGGTTGGCCAGCATCGGCGGCAGGAAGGCGCCACCGGCATTGCTGCTTGGCCTGGGGGCATCGTGCAGCAGCCAGTCGAACAGCGGCCGGTAGGGCGGTGTGAGGCCGTGCCAAATCTCCTCCACCGCATCGACCGGCTTGTTGCCGATGTTGGCCACCGCCTGCTTGGCGAGCCGCGCCGACACGCCGACGCGCAGCGCGCCGGGCAGGAGCTTGAGCAGGGCCCAGCGGCCGGTCGCATCCAGCGCATCGAGCCAGCGCTTCAGGATGCCCGGCGTCTCGCTGCGGCTGGCGCGCTGCAGGGTGTCGACCACCTCGCCGAGGGTCGGCGGCGGCCCGGCAGCGCAGTCGGTCTCCCAGATCAGCGCCAGCGTCTCGGCAAGATCGCCGACATAGTCGTAGGAGAGATGGAACAGCTCGGGCCCGATCCTGTCCTCGCCGAAGCCGCGCAGCAGGGCGGGCTTGGCCGCTGGAAAATCGAGCCCGCCGGTCAGCGCTGCCAGGCCCCAGCCGCGGTCGGGATCGGGTACCTCGCGCAGGTAGGTCTCGATCAGCCGGAGCTTGGCGTTTCGCGCCGGCTGGAAGGACAGCGCGTCGAGCAGGGCGGCGAAGGCCTGCACTCAGCCATCCTCCTCGTCGCGGCCGCCGAGATGCAGCGCCTCGGCCTCGATACCGAGCGAGCGGGCGTGGAAGACGAGCGCTTCCTCGCGGCCGTGCGTGACCCACACCTTGGGCGCGCCGACGTCCTTCAGGGTCTGGCTGAGCTCGGGCCAGTCGGCATGATCCGAGATCACCAGCGGCAGCTCGGCGCCACGCTGGCGAGCCCGCGCGCGCACGCCCATCCAGCCCGAGCACACCGCCGAGATCGGCTCGGCGAAGCGCCGTGACCAGCGGTCGGCGATGGCGCCGGGCGGGCAGAGCACGATGGCGCCGCGGAACGTCTCGAGGATCGCCTCCGACGCCGGCGCCACGTCGCCGAGATCGATGCCGTGCTCCTGGTAGAGCCTGCACAACGACACCAGCGCGCCGTGCAGCCAGATGCGCTTGTCGTAGCCGGCAGCCCGCAGCAGCCTGATCACGCGCTGGCACTTGCCCAGCGCATAGACGCCCACCAGGTGCGTCCGCTCGGGGAAGGTGGTGATAGAGCGCAGCAGCTTGCCGATCTCGCCGGCATCGGACGGATGATGGAAAACCGGCAGCGCGAAGGTCGCCTCGGTGATGAAGACGTCGCACGGCACCGGCTCGAAGGGCGGGCAGGTCGGATCGGGCCGGCGCTTGAAGTCGCCCGACACGACGATGCGCTGGCCCCGCCAGGTCAGCACGGCCTGGGCGGAGCCGAGGATGTGGCCGGCCGGCGCCAGCCGCACCTCGACCTCGCCGAGGCGGACCGTCTCGCTGTACTTCAGGGATTGCTGGGCCGTGTCGGGCATACCCTCGAAGCGGGCACGCATGATTGCCAGGGTCTCGGGCGTGGCGAGCGCGGCGCGATGGCCGGGCCGGGCATGATCGCCGTGGCCGTGGGTGATCACGGCGCGGTCGACCGCGACGGCCGGATCGACGTAGAAGCCGCCCGGCTCGCAATAGAGTCCGCGCGGCGTCGGGTAAAGCCAGGAACGGGGGTTCAGGGAGTCGGTTGCCATCGAGCGTGCTGCATCCTACCCAAGAGATATGGGGCTGCCCGGGCAATATGCGACGTCACCGCTAGTGCCCGATGGTGGTTAGGTATCCCCTTTTATTGGCCTTTTGTGCTGGCACCAATCGGGCTAATCACCCCCTGTAACGCACCGTCACCGATGGTCCGGTGCCAATCGCGGTGCCAACTTTCCATCTCGACAACGAAAACCCGGCCGCTGGTGTTGCCGGCCGGGCCTTCGTTCGGCGCCGCTGGTCAGAACCGCTCGACCAGCCCGTCGCAGATCAGCTCGCCGGCCAGACACAAGGCGGCGCTGGCGTCGCGCTGTTGGTCGTCCGTGATGCACGAGTCGATCGCCTTCAACTCGATCCAGCTCAGCGCGGCGAAGACGCCCGACAGAGCGGTAATGGCTCGCCGCATGTCGGCCTCGGTCGGCCGGTCGACGGTGTGACCTTGCCGCCGCTCATGGCGTCTCTCCCGCCAGCGCCGCCGCGACCCTGGCGACGCGCTCGGGGAAGTCGGCGAGGTCGGCGAGGATCGTGCGCGCCAGTCGTTCGGCGTCGGCGGGGTCGAGCGCGATCTCGCTCTTGATGTTGCTCGCCTTGCCGTGCGCGCCGGCCGCGAAGTGCAGGACGATCGCGCCGAGCATGGCGTTCGCCTCGACCATGACGACGGTGCGCGGCGTGCCCGTGGCCGGCAGGATGCTGGCCGGCTCGGCCGTGGTGATCGACCGGGCGCTCATGTCGGGCCCCCTGTGATGCGCAGGAGCGCCCCGGCGAGGTGCAGGCCGAGCGTCGACGTGTGGGTGTGCGCCCCGGCGCCGAGGCGGTCGCGAGCCTCCCACAGGCCTGCGCAGGCCTCGGCGAGGATGCGTGCGCCTGCCAGCGTCTTCGGCTCGACCTGCAGCAAGCGATGGGTCAGACCGGCAAGGCGGGCCGTGACGTCGCCTGCGACTTCGTCGGCCTCCCAGTAGCCGGCTTCGCGCGCGGCGGCTTCCTTCGCGGCCTCGTAGGCTTTGGCCAGCCGTGCGAGCCTGCGCAGGCGCCGGCCCTCCCGTGTCGTGCGCGGGACGTCCTGCGCAATGATGTGCACCTGCAGGCTCCGGCGGTCGTAGATGCGGCGGGGCGGCACGATCGTCCCGTCGATCTCACGCTCGCGGTCCGAAAGCGGATCGGTGAGCCACTGGTTGCCGGCCGGCACGATCAGCTCGGCCGGCGGGACGGGCTTGATCCGCTCGTAATGCTCGCGCGCCGATGCGAGCCGGGACGCGGCCTCGCGGTAGGTCGCGAGAAGCGTGCGCAGCTCCTCGCCCGGCGCCAGCAGCTCGGGCGCCTCGGCGGGCTCGACCCTGGCGGCGATCGCCGGCGCCGCGGCGAGGGCGGCGGGTGTGGCCACGAAGGCCGACAGTGCGGCGAGGAAGGATCGCCGCTGCGGGGTGGTGGCGCTCATGCAGCACCTCCAGTCGCTTCGCGGCGCCACTTCCGGGACAAGGGCATGATCTCCTTGGCCCAGAAGTCGACGGCCTCGGCCGCCTCCGCTACCTCGCCCGTCGCGTCATGGATCTGGAGCACGACGGCCTTGATCTTTTCGAGCGGTGTGAGGCCGGGATCGATGACCTTGTTGACCGGGTGCGCGGCTACTTCCCGCTCAATGTAGAGCGCCGCCATCTCGGCCATGGACGCGATCCGGTGCCGGACGTCGTGCAGGTCGCTGACACGATTCCGCAGCATCGGCGCGGCATCGCCGGCCATCATGCGGGCGCGGCTCACGGCCTCGCGCTGGGCGGCAGTGAGTTTCCGCCGGGGCTTGGTCTTCGTCTTCGGCTTGCTCATGTGGCGCCCCCGTCCGGCTCGTGCCGTCTCGTCTCCATTCTCTCGGCGCGCTGCGAGGCGTCGATAGCGCTCTGCAGGACTTCATAGTCGGCCCGCAGGTGGCGCGTGAGCGTGTCGAGGGATTCGGCCTTGGGGTCGTCGCCCCCCGGCAGGTACATCACCAGCGCCTCGGCGATCTCGATCGTGGCGCCCAGCGAGACGGCGGCTTCGTTGATGATGTCGAGCGCGCTGCGCTCGGGCAGGTCGGTCACGTCACCCATGGTGGCAGCCTCCCTGCGGCTCAGTCCACGCGACAACAGCCTGATCGTCCCTATACGCCCGGACGGCGGCGAGGATTTCCTGCGCCAGCCGCTCAGCCCGGTCGGGATCGAGCCAGACGCTTGTCATCGTGCGGGCCGTGCGCGTCACGTCCGACGCGACGTGCAGGCCGATCGACCCGCGGCGACGGTCGGTCTCGACGATGGTTCTCAGGTCGTCGCGCTGCGCCGATGCGCAGGCGTTTGGTGTAGAATTGCAGGTAGCCATGGATCCCGGTTCCTTTCGAAGGCGGGGTTTGCGGTCAGGCCGGGCAGGATGTTGTGAGCGTCCTGCTCGGCCGCTTGCATGCAGTTTACCTACATGCGCCTACATGCTAGATTGTTGGCCTATTGTTGGCAACCTACTTTGTAGGTGAATGTATGAGAGACGCAGTCACCCCGGTTTCCTTCCGGTTCACGACTGAGAAGAAGGCGGCCCTAGAACAGGCGGCTGAAGAAGATTCGCGGTCGATGTCTTCGATGATCGACAAGATTCTAACCGACTGGCTTAGGTCGCACGGCTACCTCGAAGCGAAGGGGAAGGCGAAGCGATGACCGAAGAGCTACTCAAGATTACCAAGCTTGAAGTCGCTTGCCGTCAAATCGACGTCGCCATTGAGCTGTGGTTCAATGAAGGCGACCCTATCAGCACGCACACACTCGCAGCCGCTGCTAGACGGGTGGCGGTCGATGTTCTTGCGTCTCGCGGAGAAGTCGATCGCTTCATGCAACAGGTCAAGCCGGAGCATCAACGGCTTGTGCGTGAGAAGATCGCCGAGCCCGGGAACTTCTTCAAGCATGCTGATCGTGACCCGAATGCGGACCTAGAATTCGATCCGCAACAGAACGATTATGTTATCTGGTATTGCGTCGACACGTTACGCCAATTGGGTCAACCGGTGACGTCATTGCAGCACGCATTCTATGCGCGCTTTGGATTGGAACGGCCCCATCTATTGAAGGCCCAACCGATTACAAGCGACGAAGACCGCCAAACGCTACGCGATCTGACCCGACCTCAGTTCCTCCGCTTTCACAAGCAAATGCCAGAGTTGTCGAAAGTCTCTGGATCTGTAGTTTTCCGGGTTTAGGCGCCAGGATTCCCCCTTATCCGACGTCGTGAACTGCCATACGTCGAAGTGCTGCCGGCTGGCGGGTGGTGTCAGGAAATCCGCATTTGCGGCAAAGTTGACAGTCCACTCCCGCGCCGTCTCGTGACTGACGCCAAGGGCATCGCCGATGTCACGATGACTTCCGCAATCGAGCCACAGGTCCCAAGCCTTGGCCTGCTGCTCTTCCTTCTCGGCCTTGCGGGCGTCTTTCGTCCAACGCTCGACGGCGGCAAAAGCTGCACATGTGCAGGATTTGTGATGCAGCGACGTTATCGAGCTTCGTCAACTCGTAAAGCGTGCGCCACGATGGCGGCAAATGCGGGCGGCATTCCGGCCGCTGTCCCACGCTTGAAGGCGATGGGATAGGGACAGTCCGTCGCCAGCGCCCATCGCACGCGCTCGCCCGGCAGCGCCACGATCAGCCCGAGGTCGAGCAGCCGATGCAGCGTCCATCCGATGCGTCGGCGCGAGAGGCGGCTCACTTGGCGCAGCTCGGGCAGGGTCGCCGGTCCCTCGGCGAGGCGGATCAGGATGGCCACGGCGCGAACCACGTCGCGGGCAGCGTGGGCAGCGTCGGGCGTCATCGGCCTATCGGAAGTCGACAAGCTCGCCCAGCACGGGCGCCGCCACGATGGCGCAGCCGATCGCCAGCAGGAGCAGCCCGCCGCGCACGAGCGCCAGCGTCACGCCACGGCCCGCCGGCCGCCGCCGGGGCCGGTTGGGACGCGGGACGTGGCGCGGGTCAGAATCTCGCTCACCAGGCCATCGAGCAGCTTCTGCCAGTGGTTCGCCGGCATCTGCGCCTTGCCCTTCGCGCCGACCTGGCTGAGGTAGCCGTCGAAGCGCTCGCGGACCTGAGCGGCCGCAGCCTGCATGGCATCCATGCCACCGGGCACGGCCGCCAGGATGTCGGCAATGGCGCGCTCGATCATCGGCCCCGGCACGTTGTTGTCGAGGATGTGAGAAACGCTTTGCCCAATGGCGGCGGCGAGATCGGCCCGCGGCATGCGCTTGTAGCTCTCGTCTACGAAGTGCGCCACGAGGAAGCCGGCGCTGATCTCCCTCGGCTGCGGCTGCATTTCGGCGAGGATCGGCAGGGCGCGCATTTCCGCCATCGCCTCGGCCGAGACGGCCTCGCGCTCGGGGATGCCCCCGATGCCGGCGAAGCGGGTTATCCAGCGCTCCTGCAACTCGGCTGGCACGTCGGGCAACAGGAGCTTCACGGCAGCGGCGCGGATGCTGGCGAGGGCGGCCTGCTGCTTCTCGGCGTCTGACATTGGCGGTCTCCTTATGCGGCGATCTTCACGACGAGGCGTTGCATGAGCGTGATCGCCTCGACCAACAGCGTCTTCACCTCTTCGTCGCTCTTGTCGCTGCCCTGCAGCGTGAAGATCAATTCGCCGAGCTGCGTGCTCACGGTGCCCAGCCCGGTCGAGACCGTGGCCATGCCGCCGTCCGCCGCGCCGTTGGCAGCCTTCACGGCGGAGATGTCGCCGAGGATCTGGCCCTGCACTTCGTTAAAGTAGCTGGTCGACGATCCGTAATACTGTTTCCCGGCTTGCGCGAACTGCGACCCGAGGCCGGCGAGGCCGGCGATGGCGGCAGCATCTCCGCCCAACGCCTTCGCCACCGTGCTGTTCCACTCATTCTTCAGGCCCTGAAACTGCGTCGTCGGCGAGGCGTTGCCGAGGTCGCCATAAGTAAGCGACTTCACCAAGCTGTCGACGCCCGAGAACATTTGCTCGTAGTAGGACTTCTTCGTGTCGGCCTCGAGTTTTAGGAAGTGCTCGTCAATCTTGGACATTTCGATCCGGTAGCCGACGGCGTTGTCCAACATGATCTTGTCCCACGCTGCGGCCTCTTTCATCGCCGCTTCGTGCGCGTCGGCGATGCCCTGCAGAGCGGTGCCGAGCGGGTCGTTGTCGTTAGCAAACTGCGCCATGAACGACTTCGCGTTGTCGCCGAGCAGCGTATTCTTATGCGCCTCTATCTTTGCCACGTCGGCGTCGAGGCCGTGCTCTTTGGCGTATCCCCAGATTTGGCCCAGGTTGTCGTTTATCGCCTGCAATGCCTGCTCTGCCCCGGTGCTCGTCTTGCCGAGGCTCGCCATCGCCTTCTCGAACGATTGCACCTCGTTGATTACTTCGGCGATCGCCTGCAGTGACGTGCCGCCCATCGTCTGGCCGGTCTGCAGCACGCGTTGGCGCATCAACTCGGAGATGTCGCCGACAGCGCCCTCCAGGATGGACCGATAGGCGACCTGCGCCGACCCGGTGTCCATCATGTTGCCTTCGTTCATGCGCCAAAGCTGTTGGTTCCCGTTCGGGTCAACGAGATAGGTGCTATCGGAGCTGGAGCTCCAGCCTTGGCCGCTCACGGTGTGGTTCATCGCGGAGAGGCCCCACACCTTGGACGGGTCGCGGACACCGCCCAGCATATCGAAGACGCTGCTGATACCGCCGCCCAGCGACTGCAGGCCGGCTTGCGTGCCGGAGGCGTTCGCCGATGGGCCCCATGCCCCGCCCGTCGTGTACCAGCCGCCGCTGCCGTAGGTGAGCTGCCCGTAGGTCTGATTGTTGATCGTCGGCGGTGCACCGCCGAGCAACCCGTCCAGCATGCCCGTGGATGCCAAGAGCCCGCCCAGCAAGCCGATGCCCATGCCGATCGGCCCGCCCGCGGCGCCAATCAGGCCCATCGCCGACGCCAGCCCGACACCGCTGCCGATGATACCGAGGCCGCTGCCGACCATGCCGCTCGGCGTCTTGGACGTCGCCAGCCCATAGATGCCGGCGCCTATCCCGGCCACGCCCGCGAGGCCCTGCCCCCAGGTGAGGCCGCCGAGCATGGCGCCGCTGGCACCCGTGGGCGCCATCATCGAGGCCGGGCTCATGGCGCTGGTATTGAGCGCGCCGCCGAAGCTGATCGGCGAGTTGAGCCAGCCGCCCATGCTGCCGAGCAGCCCGCCGCCACTGAGGCCGCCGCCACCGAGGCTCAGTCCGCCAGCGGAACCGCCGCCACCCATGCCGGGGAACGCGCTGCCCAGCCCCATCGACTGCGCCATGCTCGGCGAGACGGCGTTGACGAGCACGGACATGACAGGCCGGATCGTCGCCAATGCCAGGAACTCCGCAGCCACGCGACGCACGATCCGCATGGACGTCTGGCCGAGTTCCTCGAAGCTGAACTTGCCGTTCTCCAAGAGCTTGTCGAAGGCGTCGGCGCCGATGGACTGGATGTCCCGCAGCGCCTGCTTTAGCGGTTCCGTCCAAAGCTCCTGCGCCTTGGCAATCTCCTCTTGCTGGAAGCGGAGTTGGTTGCCCTGCTCCAGTGCCGCGACGCGCGCCTTGTATGCCTCGCTTTCCGTGCCGTAGCCGGCTTTCTTTGCCTCGTTGGTTGCCTGGATGATAGCGAGTTCGCGAGCGCGCACGGCCGGTGTTTCGCCGATGAGGCGCAATTCGACGGCGAGCAAGTCGTTCTGCTCAACGAGCGCGTCCGTGCCTTCGAGAAAGGACTCCCGCATCTTCTCGGCGTCGCGTTCGATCTTCTCAATGAGTTTCGCGACTTCGTCGACGTCCGCCTTGACCTTGCCGGTGTCCTTCTTCGGGTCGGGAGTCGGCGGCGGGCGTGTCGCCGTGACCGTCACCGTGGGAAGCTGGGCTAGCTGCCCCTGCAGGGCATCGCGTCGTTTGATCAGGTCTTGGAGCGCCGCGCTCTCCAGTCCGTGCCCGCGCTCCTGAAAGGCGAGGATATCCTTGTTAACGGAATCGATCTGGCTTTGCAGTGGCCGATTGTTCGTCAGCCAGTCCCACGCCCTCTTCAGCATTTCGATTTCACGACGGGTCGACTCAATTCCTAGCCGGAAACCCTCCAGAACAGTGGAGACAAAGCCGAACACTCCGGTGCTGCCGAGCGTCCCGACAAGCCGCACCCAACTGTTCTCGATCGACGTCAGCGCCCCGCCAATCGTCTTATCGGCGGACTCCGCCATGCGCTCTGTCTCATCGAAGCCCTTGAGCAGCCCCTCAAAGAACGCCTGCGACGTGATCTTGCCTTCAGTCACGGCGATACGGAGCTTGCCGAGGCTGCCGTCCATGCCGGCAATGCCACGGGCGGCAGCCTGCGCGATCGGCGTCGCGCCTTCCAAGATGCTGTTGAACTCCTCGGCGCGGACGATGCCGCCGGCAAATGCCTGCGACAACTGCATGAGCGCACCGCTCGCGGCCTGCGTCGAGCCGCCCTGGATGCGGAGCGCTGCCGTCGTGCCGTCCACGAACTTGAGCAACTGGTCCTGCGTCGCGCCCAGCTCGCGGCTGGACTGCGCCAAGCGCGAGTAGAGCTGGCCCACGGCCCCGATCTCGGCCCCGTTCTTATTGGCGGCAGCGAAGAGACGATCTTGAACGCTCACCATCTCGTTGCCGGCAACTCCGGCGACCTTCAGGCTGTTGGTGAGTTGGGTAAAACCGTCCGCCGCCTGCACGATCGCGCGAAGGCCCTGCAGACCGAGGTAGCCGACGAAGAGCGAGCGCATCGTCGACTCAAGCTGCGTCATCCCGCGGGAGAGCGAGCCGGTGCTTTTCTCGATGTCTTCCAATGCGCGTTGCGCCGCGCGTCCGCCGTCGACGGCCCGGGAAGCATCGATCTGAATCCTGATAATCTTCACGTCATCGGCCATGCGTCAGCCCTCTATCGTGCTGGGCGCGCTGGCGGACGCGGCGAGGATTTTTGAACAAGGTCGGCGCGACTAAAGAGGCGCGCGCCGCTCGGCAAGACGATCGCGTGCGCGAGCCCGACGCGGACGGCGTCGACTGCGGAAAACCGGGTCTCTCTGCGCATCCAATCGCGCGTCGTCGCCACAGGCCTGCCGGTGCGGAGCGCATAGACTGCAGCGTAATCGTCCACGCGCGCTGTGAGCAGGCGCAATACGCGCGTGCCGTTGCTCGCATTGACGTTCTCACCCTTGAGGAAGGCCTCGTGGACCAGCATCGAAGCGCGGATGCCTATGCGCCTGACGTCGCCGGCCATGGCGATCAACGAGGCTGCCGAATGCGCGCGCTCGGCGATGTCGACTTCAACACGACAAGCATGCCGCGATAGCGCGCCGTAGAGACGACGGCCTTCCCAGGCGTTGCCGCCAGGCGAATCGATGGCCAGCACAATCGTCCTGTCTGCGCTGGCGTCGATCGCAGCAATGAGCCTGTCGACCTGTCGCCGATCGACCTTGCCGGCGAGCTCGAGCCGGACAACGCCAACGCCCTCGGGTCGGCGGCCGTGCGCGACCGGCAGGCGACGCTGAAGGCCGATCGCGGCGAGCACAATGGGTGAGCGCCACCGCGCCATGACAGGCGACAGCTTTCGTTGCGGCGCGCTCGCGTCCCAAAATGTTCCGCAGCCCTCGTGCCGTTCAAGGTGAGCCGCCTGGACGGTGGTGACACCATGCCTGGCGTCGACCTTCAGGCGGGCCCCTAGGTCGCCTAGAAGGGCATCCTGAAGCGCCTCGGGCGGCAGGGCCGTTTCGTCGATTGCGAAGCCGACAGCAGCCTCGCGACCCTTGCTGGTGACGAACAGACGCGCCCCGGCAATCGGCGTCGCCCGGTGAAAGACCTGCGCCGTCGCTGCGTGCGCGACGCAACGCCCGTCGACGCCGGGGAGCGGCACGACGCCGAGGATGGCGGAGTCGAGCGAGGTCATCGCCGGCCACCATCGAGTGAAGGTTGGCGCGCGCCGTCGCGCCCGACCACGAGGGTGGACCCGCCAAGGATTACGCGAGCGGCGCGCGCCCGGCGCCGCGCGGATTGGGGCCTCCGCGGCGCCATCTCAGGCAATGTTCCGGACCTGCCGGATGACGTCGCCCAGGCCCTCCAGCCGCAGTGACGGCATGTCGGCACCGTGCAGTCGGCCGGCGTCGTGGATCTCGTTGATGGCGGCGAGGGCGGCGTCCAGCTCGGCGGCGGCAGTGGCGACGCGCTCAGCAGCAGCCTTGCGCATCGGAGCCAGTGCGACCGCGACCCGCTCGGCGTGCTCGGTGCGCATCGGCGCCAACTCGAGCCTGCAGCGGCGGTTCTCCTGGTCGTTCGCCTCGATCTCTTGGCCCAAGGCGCGAATGGCGCGGCCGCTGTGGTCGTCGTTCGGATTGCTCGCGATGCGCAAGGCGATGAGCTTCGCGCGAAGCTCGGTGGCCTGGGCGCGTATCGAGGAGAGCCGGGACTCGAGCACTTGGTGCCCAGCCACTTTGCGGACCTTCCCGGCCAGCTCGTGCGGCGTCGGATCGGTCGTGGTGAGCGGGTCGGTCTTCTTGGCCATGACACGTGAGAGAATGTTCATAGACGCGACGATGACGGATCTTCGGAATCGCTGGCGTAACGCGTTACGGCGGGGTCAATGAACGCCAGAATCGCGGCTGCGATCTGCTCGCGGTCCAGTTCGCGCGCCTCCGGGAGCAGGCCCTCGGCGATCAACCAATCGACCATGTCAGTCGAGACCCGCAGCGGCACCACAACATCGCCATCCAACGCGCGCGCGCGAAACCGGCGCTGGCGCTCAGCAGCGGCTCGGCGGCGAACTTGACCCAGCGACACGGCGGCAGGCGTCTCCGCCGTCGCATCGCTGGGGGCCGCACAAATGACCGACGCGTCGGCGACCATCTCGGGAGATTCAGACAGCACCACGACGGCGCGGCGGCCTGTCGAGATAGACCACCGGCAGGGCGGATTTCCGCCCGCTGTAGCCCCTGAGGTCCACCGGCGACTTCTTGGCCGGCGCATTGAGGTAGTGGCCGCGTGGCTTCGTTGCGCGCTCGTGGGCGGGCGTCCGCTTTGTCGAGGATGCCGCGGCCGGCGCGAGCGGCCCTAAGGCCTCCAGCCGGTCGGCAAGCGCCGCGCCGACATCGGAGAGCGGCTGCGACGGCGTCTGCCCTCCCAAGACCCGCTCGCCGACCATGCGGGCGATCTCGCGTGGTATCTCGCGCGCCAGAGCCGATCGAATGGCGTCGTCGACGTAGCGGCGGAGTTCGGGGACGGCGACTTCACAAAACATCGCGATGTCGGATTGCTTCATTGGCCTACCTCAAATATTCGCGGAGATGCTGGCGGGCGGTTCCCATGTCCTCGGGCTTGATGCGCAAGTCCGGGCGGCCGGCCTCGGCGAAGCGGCGATTGAAGGCCTTCAGCGCCATCGTCTCGTCATCCGCCTCGCCGAGAAGACGGGCCATCGTCGTGGCAGCGGCAGTGAGCTGGTCGTGCAGCTTGTCCAGCCGAGCCTTGACGGCCTGTGCCTCGGCGACCTGCGTCTCGATTTGGTGCACGTTCTCCCTGGCCTCGGCGTCGGCGTGTCTCGCCTCCAGCCGGGAAATCACCAGATCGAGCTGGTCGAGCCGGCGAGCGCACGCCGTCTGCTCCGCCTCAATCGTGTCGATTGCGGCGTCGTCGCCACTGAGCAACGCGTCCGCGCGGCGATCGGCCAGCCCTGCCAGGTCTGCCGCGGCCGCCGACCGGTCAGTGCGAGCACGGTTCAGCGCCTTGTCGATCGCCGCGACGGTTGGCGTCCTGTCGGAACCGATGATGGATTTCCAGAAGCTCATGTCCAGACTGTCTCAGGATCGGACTGCAACCGCGCCCCCTGCCGCTGCAGGACGTCGAAGATTGTTCGCCATGCCGGCGCCGAGCCGGTACTGAGGATCCCGAACTCGAGGCGGCGCAGTGCGTCGCCCGGCGGCGAGGCGCGGAGACGGTCATGCCGCCAGCCGGTGGCCTCGTAGCGGCGCAGCAAATCGGCGAGGGCATGAGCAGCGGCGTGCGGCGAACGGTCGGCGAAGTGCTGGCGCCACAGGTCCACCAGCAGGTTATCCCGCCGGGCGCGGGCGGCATCGGCCATAAGCGCGAGCACCGGCCTCCCGGCCCCGGCAGCGCGCACGGCGCGGGCCGCCAGGGCCAGGTCATCGGCCGTGGCAATGCCTGCCTCCAGGCGCGAGGCGAGGGTCTCAGCGAGGGTCACGGCACCACGGGGGCGGGAGCAATAAAGTTGCGTCGAGCGGGGAAAACCACCGCGCGGGGGTCAAATTTTTGCTCGCGCAAATTGAGTTTTCGGGAATTTCCGCCCCGATAGCCCGGTTTTGCACGCGGTTCTGCCCGCCAATGGCCTGTTCCGGAGCGGTTTCCACCGCCGGGCTGGCAACCTGGCAACCGGCTTCCTCGCGCGCAGGTGGCTGTTTTTCGGGCATTTCGGGCTGTTTGCTCACTGATTGGTCAGCCTCTCGGTTGCACCCTGCAACCTGGGGGCCATGGTCGGAGGCAAAAAACCCCACGAAACGGACATATCTTGGTGGTTGCCGCCTTGGAATTCCCAGCAGAGGAAAAAATCTCCCAATTGGACCATTCGCGGCTGGGGTTTTCCTACCCCTAGCTCTTCGATAGCCCCCTCCCGGCGTAGGGTCATTGCCCTCGGGCTCGGCGCCGGGCGGCAGGATCACGACGCGGCTGCCTCTGGGCGCCACGGCGATCGCAGCCATTGCCCGTTCTCGGCTGGCCGGTCCGTCGAGCACGATGCAGAACCGCCCGGTCATGACTGCACCTCGGCCTCGATGGTGTGCCACTGGCCCGGCGCGTAGGCGGCGGCGCAGCCAACCGGCAGCACCAGCACCAGGGCGCCATGCTCGACGCGGAACGTCACGGCCTCGACGACGCGCGAGCTGCCGTCGCTCAGAGCCACGCGCCAGCGCCGCGCCGGGGTCGGCGGCGAGAAGAGCGTCGGCTGGTCGGCCGTCATGATGAAGCCCTCGAAGTGAAGAGTTCATCCCGGACAGCCGGACAACCGGACAGCCAGCCGGACACGGACACCCCTATAGGGGGGTGTCCGTTTCTGTCCGGCTTGGCAGGGCTGCGAATGTCCGAACCTGTCCGGTTCTGTCCGGCGGTTGTCCGGGCGATGTCCGGCTCAAATGACCCAGGCATTTGCCCCCCAAACCCCGACAAAGCCGGTGCTGATGAGTGAGTCGTGGGCGCGCTTGAACGCCTTCTGCCGGGCGTCAGGCGTCGCCTCTGCCATCATCTTGTAGGCGTACTCGCGCCACCGATCGGGGCTCACGACGCGGGCGCCGTTCGGGATGTGCGTACTTGCCGGCGCTTCCTCGCCACCATCGCCGATGGCGCGCTGTAGGGCGCGGAACACCACGCCCGTGTTGCCGGTCGGGTCCCGGCGCTTCGCTTGCGGTGCCGTGGTGGCGTCGTCAACCGACACCAGGACGGCGGTCAGGATGTCGTCGTCGTCGTCGAGGCCGATGGCGACCTGTTCCAAGCGGAAGCTGAAGGCATCGCCCTCGCGGCCGTCGCGCTGGGCTTCCACCGTGGCGATGCGCTCGCCGGTGTCGGACTTCACCACCTTCACGATGGTATCGAGCGCGCCAGGCAGGGCGGTCGAGCCGCGTGGCCCGGCGTCGGCGCTCTTGCCAGAATGGTGCACGAGAATGACGGTCGCGCCGGTCTCTTTGATGATGCGGTCGGCGCGCGCCAAGGTGGCGCCCATGTCGGCGACCGAGTTTTCATCGGCGCCCGGCATGACCCGCGCCAGCGTGTCCAAGACGACGATGCGAACCGGATGCCCGGTGCGCCGCTCCAGCTCGACCGTCGCCGCAATGACCTTGGCGACGTCCTCGCCGTTGGGTCCGAGATTGACCGCGACCGGCACGACGGCGAAAGGCACCTCGATGTTGTGCGGGATCTCGTAGTAGAGACGCGCGCCGAGAATGCGGTTCTTCAGGCCGTCGGCACCTTCGGCCGCGACGTAGAGGATGGCGCCCTGCCGCACGCGGCGCCCGAAGAAATCCCAACCCAGCGCCACGCACATGCACAAGTGCGAGACGAGGAAGGTCTTCCCGGATTTGGGCGCGCCGTAGAAGGCGGCGAAGCGACCCTCGCCGAGTAGACCGTGCACCAGCCTATCGGGCGGCACGGCCTTGTCGATGTCACCCCACATGATGATGGGCAAGCCGTCGTGCGCGGCGCCGTTCATCGGCGGCGCATACGGTTTCGTCGCGGCGATGACGGACTCGACGCTGGGCGCGGCATAGCGGTGTGGCGACTGGTCTGTCATGCATCATTCCAATCGTTAGTGCCCGTGGGCGTCGCGAGGCGAACCTCGCGGCGGGCGTGGTGCCAAAGGGCGGCGCACTTCTCGGCGCCCTTGCGGCCGGCGTCGTCGGCGTCGACTAGCAGCATCAGGCGTTGGATGGCGGGAAGCGGGCCGAGGTTGGCGAGATTGCCGGCGGTCAATGCCGCCCAGGCCGGCCTCACCATGCAGCCGCTGCGGTGCTGCCCGGTCATCACGGCCAGACAGCTTTCAAGGCCTTCGCCCAGTGCGAGCTCCGTCGTCACCTCGGCGTCATTGACGAGCCTGCAAACGCCACCGGCGGGCTTGCTGCCGGTCATGAATTTCCGCCAGAGCTTGGCCGAGCCATCCAGCGCCAGTGCGGTGAACTGCAGGCCGAGAATGACGCTCGCATCCGTCCATGCCGTGATCACGCTCACCACGGCGGGCGGGTAGCGGTCGCTGCCGGGCAGGAAGCGCACGGCCTCTTCGTCGAGAAGGTCGGGCTCGAGGTCGCGGACCTCTCGCAGCCAACTCGCGCCCAGGCCGCTCTTCAGCGGCCTTGTTCGGTCGATCGTGCGGTTGATGCGTTGCCGCGCTTCGTCGTCGGGAAGCTCGATGCCGGCGGGTGCGGCTGGCCTGGCAGACTTCGGCAGAGCGTCCCGCCGGCGGGACGTTTCATGGTCGCCAGCACGATCGCCGCGACCATGCTCGCGGCCATCGTGTTTCGGCCGTTCGACGCCGAGCCATGCGCAAATCTCGTCCAGCGCTACTGGAAACCCAACTCGCCGCGCGGCCATCCAGAGGCCGAGCAGGTTCTTGCCGCCGTTGCCCTCGACGTCAGCGAAGTCTGACCACGTGCCAACCTTCGGACCGCTGAGCCGGACTCCAAAGCTGCTGCCGGGCTCACCGCGGAGTGAGCCCGCCCGCCACTCGTTCTTCTCGCGACGGCCCGCCGGCAGCAGGTGCGCGGCGACCGCTGGCGCCCGATCTACCAACATCCGCTTAATCTCGGCGATGGTGGGGGCGCCGCTCATGCTGGCCACGGGTCCAGCGAAGTGAATTTCGCGAGGATCGCCTCACCACCAGGGACGCCGTCGAAACGGGTCTGGAAAGGGCGATCGAGATGCAGGTCGGCCATGAGCGATTCGTGAGCCGCGCCCAGCCCCCAAATGCAGGCCGGGCGACTCTCGCGGAGATAGCCAAGCTCGCTGGTCACGATGCCGAAGCCGGCCAGATCATCGGTGTGACGCCAAGCCCAGAAGATGCGGAACTCGCCGCGGTCGCTGTCTTTCCTGCCAGTGCTGAAGGTGACGTGCCCCGACTCGGGAAGCAGCTTCAGGCCGGTGCTGGCGTAGCGCTCGGCCTTGGTGAAGCCGATATCCGCCACGGTGGCGGATTTGAAGCCGGCGCGGTGCAAGAGCATGTAGCGCTGGGCGCTGCGTTCCGGGATGCCGGCCGCCTGCAGCCAGGGGAGCCATTCGCCATGGCGGCACAGGCCTTTGGCCTCAGTCAGCATCGCGCCAGCGCCGAGGGCGGCACGAGCCTCGCCCTCGTACTGTCCGACGGCCTTGTGCATCTCGCGGGCTTGCGCCTGCAGTATGGGCAGGCGGTTGCTGGCGGCGCTCATTGCAGCACCTCCGCGGCCTTGGCGACGATGCCGAAGAAGTGCAGCGCGATGATCGGCGGCGCCTCGACGTCGTCGATCTCGGGACGCTCGCCGGCGACGTCGTCGCGGTCGTACTGGTGCTCGGCGTTCTGGACCGCACGGGGCGGCCTGGTGTAATGAGGGGTCACGTTTCTTGCTTCCTTTGGCGGGTTGCTGAACGAGAAGGCCGGTTTGACTCGCGAGGTCGCCGGCCTTCACTTCGTGTGGATGATGGTCTCGCGCTCGACCGGCTTGCGGTCGGCGATGTCGAGCTGGTGCTGGTCGGCGGGCTTCGCCGGGGCGGCGATCGGCGGGACGGCGGGCCGGCTCAGCGGCGCGAACATTCCGGCGGCGCGGCGGATCATTTCGGGCGTTGCCCGGAGGGTCTGGCGGCGCACTAGGCGGCCCTCGACGCGGAGACCGCGACAACTTCAAAACACATGGGAAATGCCCGCATTGCCACCGGTTTCATGGGTGGTCCTTTCGTTGCGTCCCCTGAGCCCTTGCTGGCGGGCGTGCTCAGGGTGCTGTTTGTTGTAGAGGGGGAGCAGAGGTCGGCTGGCCTTACCCTGCCTTCCCCATGGTCTCGCCCGCGAGCTGGCGGCGGAGCGGTTCGGTCAAGACCAACATGCGCTTGCCGATCCACATCACGGGAATCTCGCCGCGATGGCCTGCGGCGTAGGTCTGATTGAGGCCGGTATTCAGGACCTGGGAGGCCTTACGGATCGAGATCGTCGGGCCTTCCTTGGAGAGGTCGATCTCGGCGGTCGGCGCCTTCACGCGAACCTTCGTCTTCACGCGTGCCGTCACTCGGGAGTCTCCTTGGCAAGTTAAGCGATATGCGTCGATTTCGCTTAACCTACCATCACTTGCCCTGCCTTCCAAGTATGATATGTACTTCGAATAACCGATATTTAACCTTTCCCAGGGGGAAGAAGGGTTGTGGAAAACGAGCCTAAGAGGAACAGAGGCGGGCGCCCCCGCACCCGAGAGCCACAACCCGGGCGCCGCATCACCATCAGCGTCCGCGTGACGCCTCGTCTGAAGGCGCTCCTCGACGGTGCGGTTGAGACAAGCGGCCGGTCCGTTAGCCAAGAGGCCGAGTTCCGACTTGAACAGACGTTCTCCCGGATCGTCGAGGCTGTCGGCACAGCCACGCTGCGACCCACAACGCTGGAGGCGACCGGCGTCAACGAAGCAGGGGAAACTCAGGCCGAAATGTCAGCCCGGGTGGAGCGGGAGTTTCAGCAATGGCAAGAGAAAATGCTGAAGCTCCAAGCGCAAACCGAACGCGATCTCGCACTACTTAATGATGTGATGCGACGGGTGCAGGCGCTGGAGAAAGCCGGCGTGAAGGTGTTGGTCGACCCGCCACCGGAGAAAAAGGAATGAGGGGCAGCATCACCCGTCGCGGCAAGGCGTCGTGGCGCCTGAAATTCGACGTCGCGCCCGATGCCGATGGCAAACGACGGACGCGCTTCCTTACCGTCCGCGGCGGCAAGCGTGATGCGCAAGCGAAGCTCAATGAGCTGTTGAGCGCGCTCGACAAGGGAACGCTCGTAGAGCCCAGCAATCTGACGATCGCCAAGCACGTCAGAGCTCGAATCGACGTTTGGCACGCCGCGGGCGACATAGGGAACACGACGCGCGGGCGATACGACGTGCTTCTGAGGAAGCAGATTGCCCCCCATCTCGGAGACGTAGCATTGCAGCGTCTCACCACGACGGACGTCGAGGTCTGGCACGCGACGATGCGCAACGGTGGTTTGTCGCCGCGGACCGTGAAGCATGCGCACGCCGTATTGAGGAAGGCACTGAGTGACGCCGTCCGCCACGGAAAGCTCGTGCGGAACGTCTGCGGCGTCGACGGCCAGCGCTCGCCGACCGTTCCCAGGGCGAAGGTGAAGATCATCAAGAGGGATCAGGTCGGCGATGTCGTCGAGAAGCTGAAGGGCGCGGAGATTTTCCCAAAGGCGTTGCTCGCGCTGTTTTGCGGCCTCAGGGCAGGGGAGGTCCTGGCGCTGCGCTGGCAGAGCGTCGACCTTGACGCAAGGGTGCTGCACGTCCGGGAGAGCGTGGAAGAGGTCGCCGGCCAGCCCTTGAGGATCAAGCAGCCGAAGACGGAAGATGGCTTCCGAAAGCTGACCATGCCGGACATCGTGGTTGCCGCGCTGAAGGATCATCGTCGGCAGCAACTTGAGTTGCGGCTCGCCCTCGGGCTAGGCAAGCCCCAGGATGACGCCTTGGTGTTCCCCACCATCGACGGCAGCCCGACCAGGCCGACTCGCCTCTCGATCGTCTGGCGCAAGACCGTTGCGGCGCTCGGGCTTCCCAAGGTCGTCTTCCATGAACTGCGACACACGCACGTTTCCCAACTGATCGCTGCCAAGGTCGACGTCGTCACCATCTCCCGGCGGCTCGGGCATGCCAACCCGTCCATTACGCTCAAGATCTACGCTCACCTGTTCGAGAACGATGACGGGGCAGCCGCCGACGCCATCAACATGGCGCTCGGTGCCAACTCGGTGCCAAAAAACGCCTGAAAAGCCCGTAGACATTGGCCCAAACATGGGGCTGCCCGACCTCTTTTCACGCTGGTTCGAGAGCCGAGGCTGGCAGCCGCGGCCGCATCAGCTCGAGCTGGTCGGGCTGGCACTGCAGGGCAAGAGCGCGCTGCTGATCGCGCCGACCGGCGGCGGCAAGACGCTGGCAGGCTTCCTGCCGTCGCTGATCGAGCTCACCCTGCGCCGCCAGAACGGCGAGGATCTGGCGCATATGAAGGGCAAGGGCGAGCTGCATACGCTCTACATCTCGCCCCTGAAGGCGCTGGCCACCGACATCAGGCGCAATCTCGAGATGCCGATCGCCGAGATGGCCTTGCCCGTGCGGGCTGAGAGCCGCACCGGCGACACGCCGCAAAGCCGTCGCCTGCGCCAGCGTGAGCGGCCGCCCGACCTGCTGATGACCACGCCGGAATCGATGGCGCTGCTGCTGAGCTATCCCGACGCCGCGCAGCTCTTCGCGACGCTGAAATGCGTCATCGTCGACGAGCTGCACGCCTTCGCCACCAGCAAGCGCGGCCATCACCTGGCGCTTTGCCTCGCCCGCGTCGCCACCCTGGCGCCGCACGTGCGCTTCGTCGGGCTGTCGGCCACCGTGGCCGACCCGCCGGCGCTGGCCGAATTCCTGGCGGTCAAGGACGAGGTCGAGATCGTGCAGGGCGAGCCGGGCGCCGCGCCCGACCTGAGGATCATCGATGCGCACGAGCGGTTGCCGTGGGGCGGCCACATGGGCCGGCATGCCTTGCCCGAGATCTACAACATCATCCGCCAGCACAAGACCTCGATCGTGTTCGTCAACACGCGCGCCCAGGCCGAGCTGGCGTTCGACGGCCTGTGGCGCATCAACGAGGACAACCTCGCGATCGGCCTGCACCACGGCTCGCTGGCGGTCGAGCAGCGGCGCAAGGTCGAGGCGGCGATGGCGGCCGGCCGCCTGCGTGCCGTGGTGGCGACGTCCTCGCTCGATCTCGGCATCGACTGGGGCGACGTCGACCTGGTGATCCAGGTCGGCGCACCCAAGGGCGTGAGCCGCCTGATGCAGCGCATCGGCCGCGCCAACCACCGGCTCGACGAGCCGAGCCGCGCCATGATCGCGCCGGCCAACCGCTTCGAGGTGCTTGAATCGCTCGCCGCCCTGGAAGCCGTCGAGGCGCACGAGCTCGACGGCGACCCGCCGCGGCCGGCCTGCCTCGACGTGCTGGCCCAGCACATCGTCGGCACCGCTTGTGCCCAGCCGATCGATCGCGAGGCCTTCTACGAGGAGGTGCGGACCGCGCTGCCCTATCGCGACCTGTCGCGCAAGGACTTCGACGACACGTTCGATTTCGTCGCCACCGGCGGCTACGCGCTGGCTGCCTACGACCAGTGGCATCGCCTGAAGCAGCTGCCCGACGGTCGCTGGATGCTGGCCTCGCCGCTGGTCGCGCGGCAGTACCGCATGAATGTCGGCACCATCGTCGAGTTGCCGCTGATCAAGGTGAAGCTGCGGCGCGGCCCGGTGCTGGGCGAGGTCGAGGAGTCGTTCATCCAGGGGCTGGTCGCGGGCGACACCTTCGTCTTCGCCGGCCGGCTCTTGCGCTTCGAGGGCGTCAAGGAGCTGGTGGCGCAGTGCTCGTCGGCGAGCGGCGGCGATCCCAAGGTGCCGGCCTATGGCGGCGGCCGCCTGCCGCTCTCGACCTTCCTGGCCGATCGCGTGCGCGGCATCCTGCAGGATCCGTCGCGCCATCCCAGGCTGCCGCACGAGGTGCGTGAGTGGCTGCGCCTCCAGCGCATCCGCTCGACCCTGCCGCAGGGCGACCGGCTGCTGATCGAGGGATTCCCGCGCGGCGGCAAGCAGTTCATCGTCGCCTACTGCTTCGAGGGCCGGAACGCCCATCAGACGCTCGGCATGCTGCTGACGCGGCGCATGGAGCGCATGGAGCTGAAACCGCTGGGTTTCGTCGCCACCGACTACGTGCTCGGCCTGTGGGGCCTTCGTCCGCCGACCAGGCGCCAGCTCGAGCTGCTGTTCGACGAGGACATGCTGGGCGACGACCTCGAGGCGTGGATGGACGAATCGACCATGCTGCGGCGCTCGTTCCGCAACGTCGCGGTGATTGCCGGCCTGATCGAGCGGCGCTTCCCCGGCGAGGAGAAATCACGCCGCCAGGTCACCTTCAGCTCCGACCTGATCTACGACACGCTGCGCAAGCACGAGCCCGGCCACATCCTGCTGCGCGCCACGCGCCAGGACGCCGCCTGGCAGCTCGCCGACCTCAAGCGCCTGGGCGACCTGCTGCGCCGCGCCCGCGGCCGCATCGACTACCGCCGCCTCGACCGCATCTCGCCGCTCGCCGTGCCGGTGCTGCTGGAAATCGGCCGCGAACGCATCCTCGACGGCACCGCCGTTGACGAGCTTCTGGACATCGCCGCGCAGGAGCTGATCGAGGAGGCGACGGCGCTGTAGCATCGGAACGATATGGACGGTTGCTCTTTTAAGTCGTATCATATCATTATAATTCAATCCTAGATTGAAGGCATGGTTGACGCGAACATCTTTCTCGACCCCGTCGAGGCAATGCGGCTGGAACGATTAGGCCGAAGGATCGTCACGTGATACGTTACGAGTGACTATGATACGGCGTTTCCGGCACAGGGGCCTGGAAAGGCTATTCGTTGATGGGAGCGTGAAGGGCGTTTCAGCACGCCATGTGGATCGTTTGAGGCGAATTCTGGTTGCGCTTCATCGTAGTCGTGGACCTGAAGGGATGTCATTGCCGGGTTTTCGGCTGCATCCCCTCAAGGGCGAGCGCCGGGGGCAATGGGCTGTTTCAGTGTCGGGAAACTGGCGGGTCGTTTTTCGGTTCGAGGGCGAAGACGCTGTCGATGTTGATCTTGTGGATTATCATTGAAGCCGGAGGAGAATAGATGCGGATGTACAATCCTCCCCATCCAGGTGAGCTGGTTCGCGAAGAGTGTTTGGCCCCCCTTGGATTGACCGTTACGGCAGCGGCCCGTGCCCTGGGCGTCACGCGCAAGGCTCTGTCAGAATTGGTCAATGGGCATTCCGGTATCTCGCCCGAGATGGCAATCCGTCTATCCAAGGCATTCGGCAGCGAGCCGGAAACATGGCTCGGTATGCAGATGGAATACGATCTTTGGCACGCGACGCGCCGAGCCTCACGTTTGAAGGTCAAGAGGCTTTATCCAGCCGATCGGAAGGCAGCTTAGGGTGCGCGCATTCCGGCGCTCAATGGAAATCGCGTGAGGCGATCTTGATCTTGGGGCGATCGAGGGCGATGCGGCTGCGGTCGTAGCCTGGCTGGGCCGGCTGGCCTTTGCCGACGCGATGGCGCGTGGCGTTGGCTTCCGGCACGGGAACCGGCGGGTGGACGCGGCGGTCGGGGGAGTCGGTGCGGACCTGGTCGCCGCGGCCGTGATCGAGATGGAAGGTGTCGATGTCGGAAATCGAATCGAGCTCGGCCGACCAGTCCCACAAGCGTTCGGCGACGAGATGGATCACCAGCTCTTCGCGCTGCACGCGGCCCTGCACGCCGAGCAGGCGCGAGCCCATGACGACACGGCGATGATCCTCGAAGACCTTGGGCCAGACCACGAGGTTGGCGATGCCGTGCTCGTCCTCGATGGTGACGAATACCACGCCCGAGGCGGTGCCCGGTCGCTGGCGCACCAGCACCAGCCCGGCGAGGGTGAAGCGATCGCCGTTGCTGGACGTTGCCAGCACGGCAGTGGGTGACACGTCTCGTTCAGAGAACCGGGGGCGCAACAACGCCATCGGGTGGGAGCGCAGCGACATCGAGATGGCGGCGTAATCGTCGACCACCTGCTCGCCCAGGGTGAGCGCCGGCAGGCTGACGGCTGGTTCGAGATCGCGCACCCGCGGCGACTTGTCGAGCAACGGCAAGGGGGCATCCGAGAGCCCGCGCACCGCCCACAGCACGTCGCGCCGCGACAGGCCGAGCGAAGCGAAGGCATCGGCGCGAGTCAGCGCCAGGATGTGGCGCTTCGACAGGCCAGACCGCCGCCACAGGTCGGCCGGGTCGCGGTAGGGCTCGGTGCGGCGCTCGACCAGCCGCCTGGCCTCGGCCTCGGCGAGACCGGTGACCTGGCGCAGGCCGAGACGCAGGGCGCGGCGCGCCTCCGGGTGCGGCTCCTCCTGAACGAAGCTCATGGCTGGGAGCGCGCCACTCCGATGGCGCTCATCCTCTGGTGCAGGCGAAGATTGCGCCATCGGAGCGGCGCGCTCCCGGCGATTGCCGGCGCTCGGCTCCAGGGTGCAATCCCAGTCGCTGGCGTTGATGTCGGGTGGCCGCACCTCGACGCCGTGCTCGCGCGCGTCGCGCACCAGCTGGGCCGGCGCGTAGAAACCCATCGGCTGGGAATTGAGCAGGGCGGCGGCGAAGACCTCGGGGTAGTAGTGCTTCACCCAGGAGGAATCATAGACCAGGATGGCGAAGCTCGCGGCATGGCTCTCGGGAAAGCCGTACTCGCCGAATCCTTCGATCTGCCTGAAGCAGCGCTCGGCGAAGGTGCGATCGTAGCCCCTGTCGACCATGCCTTCGATGAAGTCGCCCTCGAGCCTGTGGATCGTGCCGGCCCGGCGGAACGTCGCCATGGCGCGGCGCAGCTTGTCGGCCTTGGCGGGCGAGAAGCCCGCGGCATCGATGGCGATCTGCATCGCCTGCTCCTGGAACAGCGGCACGCCGCAGGTCCGTTCGAGGATCTTCCTGAGCGTGCCCGGATAGTCGATGTCCTCGGGCCTCTTCGCCCGGTTCCTGAGATAGGGATGGACCATGCCGCCCTGGATCGGGCCGGGCCGCACGATCGCCACCTCGACGACGAGATCGTAGTACTTCCGGGGTTTCAGGCGCGGCAGCATCGACATCTGCGCCCGGCTCTCGACCTGGAACACGCCGACGGAATCGGCCTTGCACAGCATGTCGTAGACGGCCGGGTCGGTGGCTTCCATGCCGAGCGTCACTTGCCGGCCGTAATGCCTGTCGATCAGGTCGAAGCTCTTGCGCAGGCAGGTCAGCATGCCGAGCCCCAGCACATCGACCTTGTAGATCTTCAGGGCATCGAGATCGTCCTTGTCCCATTCGACGACGGTGCGGTCCTCCATGGCGGCATTCTGGATCGGCACCAGCTCGTCGAGGCGGTCCTCGGTCAGGACGAAGCCGCCGACATGCTGCGACAGATGGCGGGGAAAGCCGCACAGCGTCGCCGACAGCTCGAGCGCTAGCCGCAGACGCGGATCGGTGGGGTCGAGACCGGCCTCGCGCACGTGATCGCCATCGACCCCGCTCGACCCGATGCCCCAGACGGTGTTGGACATCGCGCCCACCGTGTCGGGCGACAGGCCGAGCGCCTTGCCGACCTCGCGAATGGCGCTGCGGCTGCGATAGGAGATCACGGTGGCGGCCAGCGCCGCCCGCGAACGGCCCTTGTTCCGGTAGATCCACTGGATCACTTCCTCGCGGCGCTCGTGCTCGAAATCGACATCGATGTCGGGCGGTTCGTCGCGCTCGTTGGACAGGAAGCGCTCGAACAGCGCTTCCGACTTGTTGACGTCGACCGACGTGACGCCGAGGCAGTAGCACACCGCCGAGTTGGCGGCCGAGCCGCGGCCCTGACAGAGGATCTTCATCTCGCGGGCCTGCTGCACGATCTCGTGCACGGTCAGGAAGTAGGGCGCGATCTTCTTGCTGTCGATCAGCTCGAACTCGTGCCGCAAGGCTCTGGCGACCTTGTCGGGAATGCCGTCGGGATAGCGTCGGGCCGCGCCCTCCCAGGTCAGGCGGACGAGCTTGTCCTGGGGCGTCTCGCCGCCCTCGTACATCACCGGATACTGGTAGGTGAGCTGGTCGAGCGAGAAGCGGCAGCGCCCGGCGATCTCCTGCGTGCGCTCGATGGCGCGCGGATGGCGGCGGAACAGCCGCGCCATCTCCGCCGGATCCTTGAGATGCCGTTCGGCGCTGGCGAAGCGGCGGAAGCCCAGCGCGTCGACCGTGCAGCCGAGGCGGATGGCGGTCACCACGTCCTGCAGCGCCCGCCGCTCGGGGATGTGATAGTGCACGTCGTTGGTGGCGACCAGGCCCGCGCCCGTCTCGGCGGCGAGATCGTCGAGCAGCGCCAGGCGGCGCGCATCGTCGCCGCGGAACAGCGCGGTGCCGGCGAGATAGCAGCGATCGCCGAACAGCTCGGCGAGCGTGTGCAGGCGCGCGCGAAAGGCCGGATCGTCGGGCCGGCGCGGCGGCAGGACGATGGCCAGCAGGCCCTCGGCATAGGTGGCCAGATCGTCGAAGCCGAAATCGCAGGCGCCCTTGGCGGCGCGGCGATTGCCGACCGTCAGCAGGCGCGACAGGCGCTTGTAGGCGTCGAGGTCGGTCGGGTAGGCGAGCAGAGAATAGCCGTCGCGCGATTCGAGGCGGGCGCCGACCAGCAGGCGACAGCGCTCGCTCGCCGGGATGTCGGGGAACTCCTCGTAGTGCTCCTTGATCGCCGCATAGGCGCGCACCACGCCGGCCAGGGTGTTGCGATCGGCGATGCCGATGGCGCCGTGGCCGAGCGCGATCGCCTGCAGCGCCAGCTCGCCCGGATGCGAGCCGCCGCGCAGGAAGCTGTAATTGGTGGTGACCTGCAGCTCGGCGTACATGGGGAGGGTCAGTGCTCAAGCTCTCCTCCCCAGCTTCGCTGGGGAGACCCCCAGCACGCCGGCGCGCACCACGATGCTGAGAAAATGGTGGCCACTCCAGTGGCGCTCTTCTTGTGATTCCACATCCCATGAGCGCCACTGGAGTGGCGCGCTCCCAGCGCATTTTCATAGGAGGTGTCGCGTCATACGCGACGGAGGGGTCATGAGCCATGGGCGCCGTCGTCTCCTGTGGCTCATGACCCCTCCGTCCGCTTCGCGGACACCTCCCCAGCGAAGCTGGGGAGGAGAATGAGCGCGGGCACGTCCACCGATTACGCCGCGACCACGGAGGAGACTCTTCCTCTTGCTCCTCCCCAGCGTCGCTGGGGAGGTGTCGCGTCATACGCGACGGAGGGGTCATGAGGCATGGACGCTGTCGTCTCCTGTGGCTCATGACCCCTCCGTCCGCTTCGCGGACACCTCCTCAACTGCGTTGGGGAGGAACATGATCACGCGCAGAATCCGTGGAGGTACCAGCGGGCGGTCGGTTGGCCGTTGGCGGGCGCGTTGTAGGGGCCGTCGCGAAACAGCCAGAAGCGGACGCCGTCCTTGTCCTCGACCCGGTAGTAGTCGCGGAACAGCGGGACCGTGTTGGCCGGCGGCCGGCTGCCGTCGGAGCGCGGCCGCCACCATTCGTCGGCCAGCCGCTCGGGGCCTTCGGAACGCACGATGCGATGGGCATGGCGGCGCCACTGGAAGGTCATCGGCGGATCGTCGGGCACGAACGCCGTGACCTCGATCGGCTCGGGCCGCTGCAGCAGGCGGGTCGGCCGCGCGCCCTTGAGATCGGCGACCCGCCGCCACGCGCCGGCCGGCGCGGGCCTGACCGAGACGCCGCCGGCGGTCTGCACCCGCTCGGGCAGATGGCTGTCGCGCGGCAGCAGCCGCACCACGTTGTCCTCGCCCAGCCTCGAGGCCAGCCGGTCGGCGAGATCGATCGTGCCGTCTTCCATCATCGAGGTCGGCAGGACACCCGACTCGGGCAGCGTGTCCTGCGTGCCGGTCCAGGCTTCGACCTCGGGCGCAGCCAGGATCATCAGCTCGACGCCGAAGCCGGGGTCGAGCTCGCCGAGCTTCTCCTGGAACAGCTTCATCAGCTTGGGATTGTCGCGGTTGGGCCGGCTGGTGCCGATCGAGGTGCGGTCGACCGAGCCGTCGACCCGGTAGAGCGCGATCTCGAGCGTGCGTGCGCCGACGCCCGCCTGCTCGAGCTGACGGCACAGCGCGGCGAGCAGGCGGCTGGTCGCGGCGGCGATGTCCTCGGGCCGGCCGACCGGCTCGGCGAAGGCCAGTCGCGTGCGGAAGGAAGGCGGTGGCCGGCGCGGCTCGAGCGGCTCGGCGAGCGTGCCCAACGCCTGGTCGAGGCGGGAGACCGGCTGCTCGCCGAAGCGCCGCACCAGCGGCGCGCGCGGCAGCGGATAGAGATCGCCGATGCGGCGCAGGCCGAGCTTCAGGAAGGTCTCGAGGATCGGCGCGTCGACCCGCAGCCCTTCGACCGGCAGCGTCGCCAGGGCGGCCCGCTGGCCGTGGCGTGGGCAGAAGAGGTCGGCCTGGCGCTCGGCATAGCGCGCCAGCGCCCAGGCCGCGCCCGCCGTGTCGGCCATCGCCGCCCGGCAGGCGAAGTCGTGACGCGACAGGCGTTCCACCAGGTCAGCCAGCAGGGCGCGTTCGCCCGCCTCGTCCGGGCCGAAGAGATGGCCGCAGCCGGTGACGTCGAGCAGCAGGCCGGCATCGCCGCCGAAGCCGCCGGCGCTGCAGGCTTCCGTGCCTTCCTCGGCGAGGGCGCCGCCCAGCGGATCGATCGTCACCCACGGCGTGTAGCGTTCGCACCAGCCGGCGATGACCTCGATCAGGCGTCGGTCGGCCTGCGGCTCGCCCGCCGTGGTGATCAGGTCGGGCACCAGCGCCCGCGCATCGGCCAGCCGCATGTGGGGCCGCAGGCCGGCGGTGCGGGCATGCGGGTTGACGGCGGCGAGACGCGGACAGCCGTCGCGCCAGACAACGGTGGCGGCCGCCCTAGCCGACCAGTCGCGGGGCGACCAGTCGCTCGGCGACCCGTGGCGCGGAGTCGGGCCGTCGGCCGACTGTGGCCTGGGGCGGGCCAGCCGATCTGTCGATAGCTTGGGGAACCACAGCGAGACTATTCGTTTCATCGTTCCACTCCACGAGCCAGGAAGGAAATTCGTCGACCGACGGCGTGCCGAAGCGGTTGCGCCGCAGCTCGAGGCACCAGCGCGGCACGCCGATATCGCCGAGGCCGGGCGTCGAGCGCGACGGCGCCGAGGCGATGCGCCAGCGTGTCGTGCAGACGCTTTGCGGCGGCGCCGGCTGGGGCCGCAGCAGCAGGGCGGGCACGCCGCTCTTCTCGGCGGCGAGCGACAGGCGCCGGCCGGCGGTGGGATCGGCGGCGCGGGTCTCGCCCAGCACGGCGGCGATGCCGGGGCAGCGCAGGCCTTCTTCCATCGCCCAGAACAGGTCCTCGTCGCGCCGCGTCGTGATCATCAGCAGGCGGGCCGGGTCGAACCAGGTCGCGAGCGTGGCGGCATAGGGCGGCGCATCGAACGCACCCGACGGCTGACGGCACCACAGCAGGGTCCCCGGCCCGAAGCGCCCTATCAGATGGGCGGCAAAGCCCAGGGCCGCGCCATCGTGGGGGGCCACCCGGCCGGATAGTGTAGGGCCGGCCTCGATCTCGTGCAGGGCACCGGCCAGCAACCCGCCGTCCGGCAACAGGGCATCGATCGCCGGGATGCCGAGCGGCACGGCGGCCCGGCCGGCTCGCTGGGCACTGTGGGCGCGCTCCAGCCGCCGCACCCGTTCGCGCAGCTCCGCCGCGACGGGGGGTGCCGCATCGTTGGCGGCGGGGGGAGCAAGGGTATTCGAGGAAATGACGGGCATGGCCCCCTCGAAATGGTGAAATGCGTTGGGGAAAATGATGTTCTCTTTTTGTTCTATTCATTCTCCACAACGATGTCAATGGAGGGGGAATTCTCGGGTCGAGGGGGCGACATTCGCAGTTAGCAAAAAACCGTCATCCCGACCGAAGCCGAGCGCAGCGAGGCGTAGTGGAGGGACCTCTCTTGTTGTGGCGTCGACAAGAAAGGTCCCTCGACTGCGCCGCCGGGCGGCTCCGCTCGGGATGACGGAAAAATTGGCATGAACGAATGCCCTGCCCGGACGCGAGAGGTAGATGAGCGCGCGTCGACCTTCGTCCGGCACACAGCTTGCGAAGCGGCGCAAGTAAGCCGCATCATGCGGTGCAAAGGAGGTCCGATGACCTTTCGCGTTTCGCTGCTCGCCCTGCTTGCCTCGACCTTCGCCCTGATCGCCGGACCGGCCCTGGCGCGCTGCTCGCAGAACCTGGTCGAGCGGGCCCTGCCCGGCATCCAGGTGGCGTCGCTCGGCGGTCTGCCGATCGCCGCCGGCAACTCGCCGAGCCGCGCCCTCATCACCTTCCTCGGCCATTCCAGCTATCAGATCGACTCGGCGCAGGGCGTGCGGGCCATCACCGACTACAACGGCGTCAACGGCTTCGGCCGCCGGCCCGACATCGTCACCATGAACAATGCCCATTCGACGCACTTCACCGACGATCCGGAGGAAGGCATCACCTACGTGCTGCGCGGCTGGCCGAGCGAGCCCGGCGAGACCGAGGCCAAGCACGACATCGCCTTCAAGGACATGAAGGTGTGGAACGTGCCGACCAACGCCCGCGACTGGGGCGGCTCGTCGGCCCGCATCAACGGCAACTCGATCTTCATCTACGCCATCGCCGATCTCTGCATCGCCCATCTCGGCCATCTGCATCATCGGCTGACCAAGGAGCATCTCGAGGAGCTCGGCCGCATCGACGTGCTGATGGTGCCGATCGACGGCTCCTACACGATGGGCCAGCCTTTGATGGTCGACGTGGTCCGGCAGATCCAGCCCAGGATGGTGCTGCCGATGCACTACTGGGGGCGCTCCCAGGTCGAGCGCTTCCAAGGCCTCATGCAGGAGCTCGACGCCGAGTTCGTATGGCCCGACCAGCGATCCGTCGAGGTCGTGCGCGAGGAGCTGCCGGAGAAGCTCACCGTCTACGTGCTCGGCGGCAACGGCGGCGATTGACGCCCAGCTTTTACTGCGCCCGCTGGAACCTCGTCCCTGACGGCTCGGCGATCGCGACGTCGTCTCCGAGCGTGAGCGATCAGCGCCGGCGGGCCTCGAATCCCGCGAGGAACTGCACGAGATTGTGTCCCAGGTCGTCGCTGAGGTAGCCGCCTTCCTGCACCAGCACGGTGGGGAGGCCGAGGCTCGCGATCTTGCCTGCCATCGCATGGAAGCCGGCGCCGGTCACCTTGAGGCCCTGCAGCGGATCGCTGGCGGCGGCGTCGAGCCCCAGCGCGACGACCAGCGCCGTCGGCGCGAAGGCCTTGATGCGCGCGAGCGCCTTGTCGCCGGCCTCGAGCCACGGCGCATCGGGCGAGCCCATCGGCAGCGGCAGGTTGAGATTGAAGCCGTGGCCCTTGCCCGTTCCGGTCTCGTGCGCGTGCCCCCAGAAGTAGGGATAGTAGGTGCTGGGGTCGGCGTGGATCGACACCGTCAGCACGTCGTCGCGCTCGAAGAAGATGCCTTGCGTGCCATTGCCGTGATGGACGTCGACATCGAGCACGGCGACGCGCGCATGACCGCGCCGCAGGCGCTGGGCGGCGATGGCGCTGTTGTTCAGGAAGCAGAAGCCGCCGGCCATGTCGGAATAGGCATGATGGCCGGGTGGCCGGCAGAGTGCATAGGTCTCGCGGGTGCCGTCGAGCACCAGGTCGGTCGCCGTCGCCGCGACCTCCGTGGCGGCGAGCGCTGCGTCCCAGGTATGCGGGCCGATCGGGCAGGCGAGATCGGCCTGATGCCAGCCGGCGCGGCCAGCCAATGCCTTGGGATAGGTCGCGGGATAGCGCGCCGGATGGACGTTGGGCACGACCTCGGGAGATGCGTTGGCGAGCGACGCCCACTGGCCGGCGATGGTCTTCAGGAAGTCGATGTACTCGGGCGTGTGCACGCTCTCGGCCGGCGCGGAACCATGCGCGGCGGGCGCCGTGATCTCGTGGCCCGCGCCGCGGGCCGCCGCGAGCAGGCGCTCGGCGCGCTCGGGCTGCTCGGCGCTGCGCTGCTTGACGCCGCGCACGACAAAAGTCTGCGGATCGTGCTGGGCGTGCTTGTCGGAGTAGATGATCTTCATGCCGTTCCCTTTGGCCTCCGGTTCCTGTGCCACGAAAGAATTCAGGCGTGCTCGAGATATCTCGGGGGCCCGTCTCCGTGCGCTGTGCTGCAGGAATACATCAACCGCGGCGGCATGCCGATGGCGTTTCACGCGAGGCTCATCCAGGTGGGACTCGCTCGAGGTCCCCTTCAAGTCAGGTTGGCGCCTGTCGGCTCGCTTGCCCACTCGCGCCGGCGCAGGCAGCATGCGCAGCTACTGCGATCGCGACGTGCCGCTCTCGCATGTCGTCGAGGTCGGGACCACTCTCGGGTTCGCCCCGAAGGCGCAGAAGCACGCCGACTGGAAGAAGCTCCCGGATGTTCTACAGGACCCTGCCGCCGCCCGCCCGCCTCGAACCGTTCGTCGACTGCATCTGGATACTGGCCGCGCCCAAGGGCCACTCCGATCCGGAGCCGGAGATCGTGCTGCCCGACGGCAAGACGGAGCTGGTCGTTCATTTCGGCGACGCGTTCCTGAAGCTCGAAGGCGGCTCCTACGAACGCCAGGCGCGGGTTCTGATGTCCGGTCAGCTCACCGAGCGCATCATGCTCAAGCCCACCGGCGAGGTCGGTGTCGTGTCCATCCGTTTCAAGGCAGCGGGTGCCGCGCGGTTCTTCGATGTTCCCTACGAGGAGATCGTCGACCGGGTGGTCGAATTCGCCGACTTCGAGCCCGCGTTCTCGGTGGCGATCCACGAACGGATCGCGCGTGCCGGATCCCATGACGAGCGACTGGCGGCAATGATCGCCGTGCTCGAGGAGCGCCTGACGCAGGAATCGAAGGAAGACATCTTCGTCCGCCAGGCGTGCCAGTATATCGTCAGGTCGGAGGGCGAGTATTCGGTGCAGGAGCTCGTCAGGCTCATCGGCTTCAGCGAGCGTCAGCTCGAGCGCAAGTTCAAGAAACAGGTGGGCATCACGCCGAAGATCCTGTCGCGCCTCATGCGGTTCCAGAAGTTCCTGGCGATGGCCAGGGAGGCCAACACGCTGACCCTTGCCGACGCGGCGACCGCTTGCGGGTACTACGACCAATCGCACTTCATCCGGGATTTCACGAAGTTCTCGGGCATGAGCCCGATGAAGTACCTCAGCAGCAGTCATGTGATGTCGGACCATCTCACCACGCCGACCAGTCCTCCGCCGCCTTCCACCAAGTGACGGACCTGGCTGGCGCCACGGCCGAGGTCGGATTTTTACAATCGAGGCCTGAGACCTCTGCGTAGGATGGCTTCATCGGCGGGTACCCACCGTCAGAGGCAACCGTCTTGCGAGAGAGGACATGAATCCGTGACGTACGATATCCAGGTCCAGGACCATGCCGCCCAACCCGCTCTCGTCATCAGGGGCAAGGTCAGGATCGAGCAGGCCGGCGAGGCCATTGGCGGCAATATCGGCGCCGTCGGCAGCTATCTGGAGAGGGCCGGGCTGCAACCGGCCGGTGCTCCCTTCGCGCGCACCTATCAGTTCGCCGATGGAGTCCTCGAGTTCGAATCGGGCTTTCCGCTCGCCGTCCCCGCGAAGTCGCAAGGCAATCTGGTGGCGACGGAGCTCCCGCAAGCCAGGGTCGCGATGACCGTCCACGTCGGCGATCAGGCCACGAGCGAGAACGCCTACAACGCCCTCCACGCGTGGATGGAGGCCAACGGCAAGCAACCCGCCGGCGCGCCGTGGGAAGTCTATGTGGCCGACGACCGGATGGAGATCTATTTTCCCGTGCGGTAGAGCCAATGCGGTAGCATCTCAAAATAGCGCCGTCATCCCGACCGGAGCCGAGCGTAGCGAGGCGTAGTGGAGGGATCTTTCTTGCAGCGGCACCAGAAAGAAAGGTCCCTCGACTACGCCGCGCTACGCTCGGCTCCGCTCGGGATGACGGGATTTTCTGGCATATGCGAACCTGATTACCCAGATGCGTCCGCTCGCACGATATCGCGCCATAGGAGGTGCCTTGGTGTGGAGCGCGAGGCCCCTCTGTTGCCCCCTTTTGATGACGCTTTGGCACTCTGAGGGCACAACCTTCTTACGCTGCGGAGCTTAATGGGTAATCAGGTATGCGAATGCCTTGCCGCTAGGTCGAAGCAACGAGTGTCCTCGGCGAGGCGGGGTTTGCCGACCGATGGCTCGCGGCCGATTTCGCCGTCGTCATCTCATCCCTGGTGACAGGCGACGGCCTTCGCATCGCGCAGCGCCGCAATCTCGGCGTCGCTGTAGCCGACCTCGCGCAGGATCTCGGCCGTGTGCTCGCCGACCATCGGCGACTTGCGGCGCGTGCCGACCGGCGCGTCGGAGAGCTTGATCGGGTTGGCCGCCGACTTCACCGGGCCGAGGCCAGGATAGCTGATCTCGAGCACGCTGCCGCGCGCCCTGGCGTGGTCGCTCTCCATGACGTCGCTCACCCGGAAGGCGGCCCCGCACGCCATGCCGGCTGGGATCAGCTTGTCGAGCAGCTCCTCGGCCGTGTGCGCCGCGAAGTGCGCCTCGATCATCGGCTCGAGAATCGCACGATGAGCGATGCGGCTCTCGTTGCTGGCGAAGCGCTTGTCGTCGAGCCAGTCCTGCCGGCCGAGCGCACTGCACAGCAGGCGCCAGAACGCATCGTTGGTGCCGGCGATGAAGATGCCGCGGGTCCTGGTATCGAAAACGCGCAGTGGGAAGAGCAGTGAGTTCGACGTGCCCATGCGCACCGGGTTCTCGCCCGTGCGCCCGTGATTGGTGATCCAATGGCTCATCATGTGCATGCCGACGTCGAACAGCGACAGGTCGAGGCGCTGGCCGCGACCGGTCTTGTGGCGGCCGAGCAGGGCGAAGGCGATGCCGGCGGCGCAGAACAAGCCGGTGCAATAGTCGATCGGGGCGGTTCCGACGCGGCACATCCCGCCGTTCTCCGGCCCGGTCGCGTCCATCAGGCCGACCTCGGCCTGGATGCAGGGATCGTAGCCGGCACGCGGGGAATAGGGGCCGGTCTGGCCGTAGCCCGAGATCGAGGCATAGACCAGGCGCGGGTTTTCCGCCGACGCCGTCTCCCAGCCGAAACCGAGCCGGTCGATCACGCCGGGCACGAAGGCCTCCATGAAGACGTCGGCCTTGCGAACCAGCCGCATCAGCACGTCGCGTCCGCCGGCGGTACGCAGATCGACCGCGAGCCCGCGCTTGTTGCGGTTCATCGACGGCACCCAGGCGCCGCCGAAGTGCGGCCGGAAATGCTCGCCGTGGAGTGGCTCGACCTTGATCACGTCGGCGCCCATGTCGCCCAGGATCTGGCCGGCAGTCGGGCCGGCAATGACTTGCGTGAGGTCGAGAACGAGCGTGTCGGACAGGGGAAGCATGGCCCTCTGATAGCGTCGCCCGTCAGGTTCGGCCAGCCTCCGCCCAGGCGCCCAGCAGGCGTCTGGCCAGCAACGCCCGCATATCGCGCCGGCCGTCGGCGATCAGCATGATCGCGACCGCGCGATCGTAGACGCGATAAACGATCCGATAGGGCTTGGAGTGTACCTCTCTGAAGGAGCGATTGCCGACCGCACCATGGTAGGCTCCTCGGGTCCAGGAACGAATTCGGTCCGTTATCGGTCCGACGACAAATGGAGTGCACCTGATGGCCATCGCCGACCGACCCAACCTGCGCATCGACTCCGACCGGCTGTGGGCGAGCCTGATGGAACTGGCCCGCATCGGCGCCACCGACAAGGGCGGCGTGTGCCGCATCGCGCTCACCGATCTCGATCGCCAGGGCCGCGACCTGTTCGTGCGCTGGGCCAAGGAGGCGGGCTGCTCGATCCGGGTCGACAAGGTGGGCAACATCTTTGCCCGGCGCGAGGGCCGCGATCCGGGCAAGCCGCCGGTGATGACCGGCTCGCATCTCGACACCCAGCCGACCGGCGGCAAGTTCGACGGCGCCTATGGCGTGATGGCTGGCCTCGAGGTCGTGCGTGCGCTGAACGACTCGGGCTACGTCACCGAGGCGCCGATCGAGGTCGCCGTGTGGACCAACGAGGAGGGCTGCCGCTTCGCGCCGGCGATGGTGGCGTCGGGCGTGTTCGGTGGCGCCTTCGAGCTCGACTATGCGCTGTCGCGCACCGACCGCGACGGCGTGAGCTTCGGCGACGCCCTGAAGGCGATCGGCTACGACGGCAGCGAACCGGTCGGCGGGCGAAAGGTCGGCGCGTTCTTCGAGGCGCATATCGAGCAGGGCCCGATCCTCGAACGCGAGGACAAGACGATTGGCGTCGTCACCGGCGCGCAGGGCCAGCGCTGGTACGAGATTTCCTGGACCGGCATGGAGAGCCACGCCGGCACCACGCCGATGGAGGGCCGCCGCGACGCCCTGGTGGGTGCGGCCGAGCTGATCGTCGCCCTGCGCCGCATCGGCGAGCGGCCGCATGGGCGCTCGACGGTGGGCGTGCTCGAGAGCCAGCCGCAATCGCGCAACACCATTCCCGGCCGCGTGTTCATGACAGTCGACCTGCGCCATCCCGACAACGACGAGCTCGGCCGCATGGACGTCGAGCTGCGGGCAGCCGCCGCCGACATCGCCAAGCGCCACCGGCTCGAGGCCGCGATCGAGCAGATCTGGCATTTCCCGGCATCGCCCTTCGCGAAGGAGCTGGTCGAATCGGTGCGCCGCGGCGCGGTGCAGGCCGGCTATGCGCACATGGACATCGTGAGCGGCGCCGGCCACGACGCGTGCTACGTCTCGCGCGTCGCGCCGACGGCCATGATCTTCGTGCCGTGCAAGGACGGCATCAGCCACAACGAGATCGAGGACGCTACCCAGCAGGATGCCGCTGCCGGCTGCCAGATCCTGCTGCATGCCATGGTCGAACGCGCCGATGCCTGAGAAGTCGGCACCGGGAGCGCGCCGCACGAGGGACGCTCATGGCTGGGAGCGCGCCACTCCGATGGCGCTCATGGAATGTGTGATCGACACGATCAGCGCCATCGCCGACGGAGATCGCTCCACCTGAGGTAGGGCGCTGCCGGCAATGAGGAGGGCATTCGGATAGAAAAATGCACCGTCATCCCGACCGGAGCCGCGCGTAGCGCGGCGTAGTGGAGGGACCTTTCTGTTGCCTCGGTAAGAAAGGTCCCTCGACTGCGCTGCCCTTCGGGCGCTCCGCTCGGGATGACGGGATTTTTTGCCATGTGGAAATCTTGATGGGTATTCAGGTATGCGAATGCCCTATTGGAATGACTGGACTGGAGGCGTCGTCGTGAGGTCGGGTTGGGTATCGCTCGCGAGCGCGTCGCTGGTGGCGATGATCGCGGGTGTCGGCGGCACCTTGCCGGTGATCCTGGCGGCAGCGCAGGCGGTCGGCGCGACGCCGGCCGAGGCCAGTTCCTGGGTGTCCGGGCTCGCCCTCGCGACGGCGGCAGGCGCCCTGGTCCTCAGCCTGCGCTACCGCATGCCCATCATCACGGCGTGGTCGACGCCGGGCGCCGCCCTGATCGCCTCGACCACGGGCGTTCCCGGCATCCGTGCCGCCGTCGGCGCCTTCGTGGTGGCGGCAGCGCTGATCCTCCTGACCGCCGCCCTGCGACCGCTCGGCCGGTTGATCGAGCGCATCCCGTCCAGCATCGCCGCCGCCATGCTGGCCGGCATCCTGCTGCGTCTGGTGGTGGCGATGGTCGACTACGTCCCGAGCGCCGCGCTGCTCGTGCTGCCGTTGATCGTCCTGTTCCTGGTCGCGCGCCGGCTGGTGCCGACCCTCGCCTCGCTGATCGTCCTGGCCGCTGGCGCCGTGCTCGCCTGGTCGCTGGGCCTGGTGAAGCCGTTGCCGCCCATCGCGCTCTCCAACCTCGAGTTGCTGACGCCGGCGTGGGATGTCGCGACCCTGATCGGGCTCGGCGTGCCGCTCTATCTCGTGACCATGGCGTCGCAGAACCTGCCGGGCTTCGCCGTTCTGCGCGCCTCTGGATACCATCCGCCGACCCAGCCCGTGCTCGCCGTCACCGGCGGGCTGTCGCTCGCGACGGCGTTCGTCGGCGCGCACACCTCCAACCTGGCGGCCATTTCCGCGGCGCTGTGCACCGGGCCCGACGCCCACCCGGATCCGGCGCAGCGCTGGAAGACGGGGCCCCTCTACGCCTTGTGGTGGGCGCTCATCGGCCTGTTCGGCGCCTCGCTGGTCGGGCTGTTCGCCGCCCTGCCACCGGCGCTGCTGGCCACCGTCGCCGGCACTGCGCTGCTGGGGTCGATGGCGGGCGCGATGGGCACGGCACTCGCCAGCGATCGCGATCGCTTCGCCGCCGCCGGCACGCTCGCCGTCACCGCGTCCGGCGTGACGCTGCTCGGCGTCGGCTCGGCCTTCTGGGGGCTGTGCTTCGGCCTGATCGTGGTCGCCCTCGACCGGCTGCTCGAGCGCCCGGGCCGCTGATGCCGGCCCATACCGATCTTCGCCCCAGCATCGGCCGCATGGTGGCCGAGGACGTGATGCCGGGCTACTGCGACTCCTTGCGCGCGCCGTTCGCTCCCGAGCGACTCACGGCGCCAACCACACGAAAAAGTTAGTCGCACCCGCTCGCGACCGCCGTCAGGCTTCCAGCAGTTCGCAGGGGGAGACTTCCATGAGACTGATTGTGTGGATCGCCATCGCCGCGTTGGCCCTGGCGTTGCCTGGCGCGGCCCAGGCCCAGGCTCCGGTGACGCCGTCGGCCCAGAACCCGGTGCGCGAGATCACCAAGATCGCGGGCGAGGTCTATCGCTTCCGCAACAACTTCCATTACTCGGTGTTCGCCGTGACGCCGGCCGGCATCATTGCCACCGATCCGATCAATGCCGCGGCGGCGACCTGGCTCAAGGACGAGCTGAAGAAGCGCTGGCCCGACAAGCCGATCAAGTTCGTGGTCTACAGCCACGACCACGCCGATCACATCGCGGGCGGCGAGGTGTGGGCCGACAGCGCGACGGTGGTGGCGCATGCCAATGCCAAGGAGGCGATCATCGGCGAGAAGCGGCCGACCGCAGTGCCGCAGGTGACCTTTACCGATCAGGCCACGATCCAGCTCGGCGGCACGGTGCTGGAGCTGAGCTGGGTCGGGCGCAATCACTCCAACAACTCGCTGGTGATGCGCTTTCCCAGGGAGAAGATCGTGTTCGCCGTCGATTTCATTCCGGTGAACGCGATGGCGTTCCGCGATTTCCCCGACGCCTATCTCGACGAGTGGATCGAGTCGCTGCGCAAGGTCGAGGGCATGGAATTCGACATCCTGGCGCCTGGTCACGGTGCGCTCGGCAACAAGGCCAACGTGACGGCCTTCCGCAACTACCTGGAGGATCTGCGGGGCCAGGTGCTCGCCGCGGCACGCGCCGGCAAGTCGCTCGAGGAAACCAAGAAGAGCGTCGATCTTTCCAGGTACAAGGACTGGGGTGGTTACGAGCAGATGGGCCAGCTCAACATCGAGGGTGTCTACCGGCTGGTCCAGGCGAACCGGCGGCCGAATTAGCAGGGCTGTAGGAGACCTCGGGCCATTCCGCTGACATTGAAAGCGTGGCGAGCAGGGACCTCATCCTGAGGAGGCCGCATAGCGGCCGTCTCGAAGGATGGCTGCCCAGGGGATCGTGAAGCAAGGCGCTTTGCACAACCTTCCGTGTTGCCACCCTTCGAGACGGCCGCTATGCGGCCTCCTCAGGGTGAGGTCCCTTTGCGAGTTGACTTGAGGAGCCTTGGGCCGAGGGACCTTTCTCCTCTCCTGTCTGGTCCACCGGAAACCGCGCGGCGTAGCTCTCCAGCGGCAACGCCAGCCCGACACACAGGAAGCTGATCGTATGGTAGTAGCCGATCAGCGCGATTGCCTCGAGGAGCTGGGCGTCGTCGAAGTGTGCCTTGAGCATGCTCCATGAGGCCGCCGAGATTGCGCGCTGCTCGATCAGATCGTCGACCGCGGCAAGCAGCGCCTGCTCGTCTGGCGCCCAGCAGACGGCGTCGCTCGGTCCGTCCACCGTCGCCGCGACATGGTCGGGTGTGAGGCCGACCCTCTCGGCGAAGAAGGCGACATGCACACCCCATTCGTATTCACAGCCGAGCCGGGCCGTCGTGCGATGGATCACGATCTCGCGCTGGCGCAGGCTGAGCGGGCCTTTGTCGAGCAGGCCGCCGGCGAACATCTTGCCGAACACGCGCGGGCTTCTCGCCAGCGTGCGGAAGAGCACCAGTGGCGGCACGCCGGTCGGCATGATGCGCGCCAGCTCGGCGGCGATCGACGGTTCATACGGCGGTTCGGCGGGGGCGATGCGGGCCATGGTCGGGTTCCTGAGTGTATGCTACAATTTCAGTAGCGTATGGGATCGATCGACGCTACACAAATTGTAGTGATGGAGTGAAATGGATGGTGAAGCGCGTTCGCGGCTCGCGGACCGGCCGGCCGATCATGGTGCTGCTCGATCTGCTGGGCCGGCGCTGGACCCTGCGCATCGTGTGGGAGCTGCGCGAGGGGTCGCGGCGCTTTCGCGAGCTGCAGGACCTGATCGGTGCCAGCCCGACCATCGTCAACACGCGGCTCGCCGAGCTGCGGGAGGCAAAGCTCGTCGAGCTCGACGAGGCGACCGGCTATCGTCTCACGCCTCTCGGCAGGGAGCTGCTGCAGCTCTTCCTGCCCCTGCACCTCTGGTCGGAGAAGTGGGCGAAATCGATCTGACGAAATGCCATTACTTGAGGAACGGATTGTCGCCGCCGCGGCCACGCCGGCGCGGCGGGAACTGCTCGCTCAGATAGTCGAGGATCTCCGCGCGCTCGGCCGCCTCGACCGGTGGCATGCGGTGCTTCTCCAGCATCAGGTCGAAGGTCGAATCCCAGAGATCGCGGGTCAGGCCCTGCGCCTTGATCAGCGCCACGCCATGGCAGGCCGTGCAGGCATAGAATGTGACCTCCCGGCCTTTGCCCTCGGGGAGATCCTCCAGCGTGTCGTTGTGCGGCGGCGGCTTGCCCTTCTCGCTGTCGACCACGGCGGGTGCAGGCGCCATCGCTGCCGGCCTGGCCGGCGGCGCGTACGGCGGCTGCCGGCGGCCCAGCTCGCCCGAACGGTCGAGCGCCAGCAACAGGAAGGTCGCCGTCAGGGTGATGACGACGACCGGCGTGACCGTGAGCTGGCTCAAGACTCGACGAGGATTCGGATGCGATTGAGCGGATTGGCGCCGTAGCCCTGCGGGTTCCAGTTGGCGGCGGCGAAGGGCTGGGTCACGCCGTTGCTGTCGGTCGCCTTGGCCCACACCTCGTAGTAGCCGGAACTCGGCAGGTCGACCGAGCCGGCGAAGCGCTGCCAGGCGAACTTGTTGGCCGGCGGATTGACCTTGGTGCTCTTCCAGGTGACGCCGTAGTCGATCGAGACGTCGACCGTCTTGATGTCCCAGTCGCCCGCCCAGGCATGGCCGCGCAGGTCGAGCTTGCGCGTGCCGGCGGCGAGCCGGGTGCCGTCGGCCGGGAAGGTGATGACCGAGCGCACCGGCATCGATTCCAGGATCGCCATGTCCTTCTCGTCGCCCTTGCTGCCCGGCACGATCGGCTTCCTGGGCGTGCGATAGGAGAAGCCGCCCATGCCCGGGCCGTCATGCTCCTTGTCGCGTACCCAGATGCGCGACAGCCACTTCGTGGAGAGCGATCCGGCCCAGCCGGGGACGACCAGGCGCACCGGCGCGCCGTGGATCAGCGGCAGGTCCTTGCCGTTGATCCTGAAGGCGATCAGCGTGTGCTCCTCCATCGCCTTGGCGATCGGCATGCCGCGCGAGAGGGTGGGCTTGCTCGTCTCGCCGGCGAGCGTCGGGTCGGTGCCGTAGTGCCCGGTATAGACCGCCGAGGATTTGAGGCCGGCCGCCTTCAGGACGTCGGCCAGGCGCACGCCGGTCCATTGCGGGCAGCCTGCGCCGCCGTTGGTCCACTGGTTGCCTCGCGCCTCGGGCGTGAAGAAGGAGCGGCCGTTGCCGCCGCACTCCAGCATCAGCTGGTAGGTGACGTTGGGGAACCGGCTCATCAGCTCGCCGAGCGCGATCTCGATCGGCGTGTTGACCTCGCCATCGACCTTGATTTTCCACGCCTTGGGATCGCTGGTGAGCTCCGGCACCTGGCCGTTGTTGCGCACGAACAGCTTGTCGGTCGGCGTGACGTCGTCGTCCATCAGCTCGGCCTGGGTCTCGGCGACCAGCGGCCGGTCGCCCAGCACGGCGAGCCTGGCCTTGCCCTCCATCTCGAGCAGCTTGGGGCCTTTGGCGGCCTGCGTGCCCTGCGCGAGCGCGGCGCCGGCCGGCGGCAGCGCGGCCCCGACAGTCGCGATCCCCACGCCCATCAGCACGCTACGCCTCGACGTGTCGCTGGTTCCCGCGCTTTGCATGGTGGCCTCCCTTTTGCCAGGAGTCTTAGCCTAAGCCTTGCGCCGCGTCAGCCAGCCCGATACGGCGAGCAGGCTCGCCGCCAGGACGACGATGATGGTGGCCAGGACGTTGATCTGCGGATCGACGCCGAGGCGAACGCTGGAATAGACGCGCATCGGCAGGGTCTGCGACTGCGCGCCGGCCACGAACTGGGTCAGGATCAGGTCGTCGAGCGACAGGGTGAAGGCGAGCAGCCAGCCGGAGCCGACTGCCGGCGCGATCAGCGGCAGGGTCACGGTGAGGAAGGTGACCCAGGGCGTGGCGCCGAGATCCGTCGCCGCCTCCTCGAGCGAGCGGTCGAAGTCGGCGAGGCGCGCCTGCACGACGATGGCGACGAAGGCGATCGAGAAGGTGGTGTGGGCGATGGCGATGGTGAGGAAGCCGCGCTCGGGCCCGCCGAGCAGCCGATCGCTGCCGACGAACAGCAGCAGCATGGAGATGCCCATCACCACCTCGGGCATGACCATGGGGCCGATGACCAGGCTGCCGAACAGGGTGCGCCCGGGAAAGCGCGGGGCGCGCGCCAGCACATAGCCGGCGGCGAGGCCGATCAGCGCCGCCGCCGTGGCGCTCGCCAGGGCGATCCTGAGCGACAGCCAGGCGGCCGACAGCATCGCCTCGTTGGCGAGCAGCGTGCCCCACCATTTGAGCGAGAAGCCGCCCCACACCGTGACCAGGCGCGACTCGTTGAACGAATAGAGAATCACCACGCCGATCGGCAGGTAGAGGAATGCGTAGCCGAACGCCAGCACGCCGAGGGCGAAGCCGGGGCGCCGCGTCATGGACGGCGCTCCAGGCTCTTCGCCTGCTGGCGCTGGAACAGCGTGATCGGGCCGACCAGCAGCACCAGCAGGCAGATCGCCACCGCCGAGGCGAGCGGCCAATCCGAGTTGGTGAAGAACTCGTCCCACAGGACCTTGCCGATCATCAGCGTCTCGGTGCCACCCAGCAGGTCGGGGATCACGAACTCGCCGACCGCCGGGATGAACACCAGCAGGCAGCCGGCGACGATGCCGGGCAGGGACAACGGCAGGGTGATGGTGAGGAACGCCTGGATCGGCCGCGCCCCCAGGTCGGCCGCCGCCTCGAGCAGGCCGGGATCGAGCTTCTCGAGCGCCGCATAGAGCGGCAGCACCATGAAGGGCAGGTAGGCATAGACGATGCCGATCTGCACTGCCCACTCGGTGCCGAGGATCGTCGCTTGCCCGCCCGTCAGGCCGGTCCATTGCAGGATGTGGTCGAGCGGGCCATTGGTGGCGAGCAGGCCCATCCAGGCATAGATGCGGATCAGGAACGAGGTCCAGAACGGCAGCACCACCAGCATCAGCAGCAGCGGCCGCCGCCGCGGCGCGGCGCGGGCGATGGCATAGGCCATCGGATAGCCGAGCAGCAAGGTGATCGCCGTCGCGGTGGCGGCGATGCGCAGCGACGACAGCCAGGCCGCGAGGTAGAGATCGTCGGTGAAGAGCAGCGCGAAATTCTTCAGGCTGAAGCCCAGCGCGACCGGCGGCGCGGAATCCGGATCGTTGGTGCCGAGCGCAATCCCCAGGACCAGCGCGAACGGCAGCAGGAAGAAGACGGCCAGCCAAGCGTAGGGCAGGGCGATGACGAAGCGCATGGGTCTGCGCGTGTGTCTAGCAGCAGTGACGGCGGGGGCGCTACGGGGATGCTCTTGGACCCCTGGGATCGCCCATTCCAAATTCCACCTGCTTCAGGAGGCATTCGCATCTCCCTTCTCCTCGCCAGCTCTGCTGCTACGGGGTGGACACAACGAATGAGAGTTCGCGCGCCCCTTGCGGGCGCGCAAACTCTCATTCGTTGTCCTCCCTGCGCGAAGCGCGGGGAGGGAGAATGAGGCGTAACTCATGTCCCCTCCCCAACGCCTGGGTTGGGGAGGTGCCCCCGCAGGGGGCGGAGGGGTCATGGGCGACACACGCAGGCATCGAGCACGGGTCATGTCTTGACAGGCGGAGAGGACCCCACGAGCGATCGACCTCCATCCCGATCTGCAAACAGGAGTGTCAGCTTGGATGCGTCCACTCCGCAGCAGCGTCTGGGGAGGAGCCAGACGCGGATTCGCGCCGGGTGAGAGCGACGTGGGACGCGGCGCTTGCGGGATGCGAATTTCCGTCGGAGCATCGCGTGCGCTGCCCACTCGTGCACGGAGAGCAAGTGAATCTCTACCGCGACTTTCGGAGCCAGGAGGAGATCGATGCCAACTATCGCACCGATATCGGCCTCGATCTGCCCGGCATCATGCGGCACTTCGCGGCCGGGAGTGCCCGTGTCCGCGCGGAGCTGCCCTGCCGGCTCGGCTTGAAGTACGGGCCGACCCGCGCGGAAAGCCTCGACTTCTTTCCGGGGCGTCCCGGCGCGCCTGTCCTGGTGTTCGTCCATGGCGGCTACTGGCGGCTGGGTGCAGCAAGCGATTTCAGCGTGCTGGCAGCTGGCCCTGCGGCGCATGGAATCGCCGTCGCAGTGACCGACTACGCCCTCTGCCCGGCCGTGACGATCGACGAGATCACCCGCCAGAGCCGCGCCGCCGTCGCCTGGCTGCGGCACAACGCCGGCGATCTCGCGATCGACCGGGAGCGCATCTTCATCGCCGGGCATTCGGCGGGTGCCCAGCAGGTCGGCATGCTGCTGGCCACAGATTGGCCGGGCCAGTACGCGCTGCCGGCCGACGTGGTGAAGGGAGCGCTCGCGGTGAGCGGCGTCTTCGATCTCCGGCCGCTGCGTCACAGCTGGCTACAACCCAAGCTCCAGCTCACCGCCGACACGATCGAGCGCCAGAGCCCGCTTTTCCATCTGCCCGCCAAGGCGCCGCCGCTGGTCGTCTCGTGCGGCAGCGCCGAGCCGGCTGAGTTCATCCGCCAGAGCCGCGACTACCTTGCCGCCTGGCGGCAGGCCGGCCTGCCGGGTCGCTTCGTCGACCAGCCCGGCGCCAATCATTTCGCCGCGGTCGAGAGCCTCGCCGATCCCGAGGGATTGCTGACGACCGTGGTTCGGGAGGTGATGGCCGAGGCGTCGGGCTGAGTTGCGCCATGCCAATGGCGCTCATGCGCTCGCGGTCCAGAAGCGCATGAAACTACGCCTCCAGCTCATGGCCGGCATCGGCGGCCCAGCCCAGCCACACCTCCTGCTCGCGCTGCAGCAGGGCAGTCGAGCGGCCGGCATTGGTCGCGGACACCAGCAGGACGGCGTCGTCGCGGGTGGCGACCCGGTAGAGCGAGCGGTCGCCCTCGTAGGCGATGTCGATGATCCTGCCGGCCACGGCATGCGCCGTCGGCGGCCGATCGAGGGAGAGCTGGATCTTCTCCGGCCGCAGCGCGAGCCAGCGGCGGCCGTCGGCCAGCGGCAGGATGTTGGCGATGCCGATGAAATCCGCGACGAAGCGCGTCGATGGCCGCTCGTAGACGTCGTGCGGCGTGCCGACCTGGGCGATCCGGCCGAGGTGCATCACCGCCAGCCGGCTCGCCATCGACATCGCCTCTTCCTGGTCGTGCGTCACCATGACGAAGGTGAGGCCGAGCTTCTCCTGCAGGCGCACCAGCTCGAAGCGCGTGCCTTCGCGCAGCTTGCGATCGAGCGCGGCGAGCGGCTCGTCGAGCAGCAGGAGCTTGGGGCGCTTGACCAGCGCGCGTGCCAGGGCGACTCGCTGACGCTGGCCTCCCGACAGCTGCGCCGGCCGGCGCGTTGCGAGATCGGAGAGCTGCACCAGTGCCAGCGCCTCGGCGACGCGGGTCGCGATCTCGGGCTTCGGCAGCCCCTCGCGGCGCAGGCCGTAACCGACGTTCGCGGCCACGTCCATGTGCGGGAACAGGGCGTAGGACTGGAACATCATATTGACCGGCCGGCGATGCGGCGGCACGCCAGTCATGTCCTGCCCGTCGATCCAGACGCGGCCGCTGTCGGGCGTCTCGAAGCCGGCCAGCACGCGCAGCAGGGTGGTCTTGCCGCAACCCGAGCCGCCCAGCAGGGCGAACAGCTCGCCGCGCGCGATGTCGAGGTCGATCCCGGCGACGGCGGTGATCGTACCGAAGCGCTTGGCGACGCCCTCGATCCGGACGATCGGTTGGGCCAACCTAACGACCCGTCTTGATCGTGGTCCACAGCCGCGTGCGCTCGCGCACCTGCTCGGCGGTGCCGGCGGTGATAGTGTAGAAGCGCGCCCTTACCGAGGCCGGCGGATAGATCAGCGGGTTCCCGGAGATGTCCTTGGGCATCAGCGCCGTCGCCGCCGTGTTGGCGTTGGCGTAGCCGGTGAGCTCGCTCGAGGCCGCCGCGACCTTCGGCTCGAGCATGAAGTCGAGGAAGCGCAGGGCCTCGTTCGGGTCGGGCGCGTCCTTGGGGATGGCGGCCACGTCGATCCACAGGAGCGAGCCTTCCTTGGGAATGGCGTAGGCGATCTCCTGCTTGTCCTTCGCTTTTGCCGCCCGGTCGCGCGCCTGGAAGATGTCGCCGGAGAAGCCCAGCACCAGGCAGACGCTGCCGCCGGCCAGCGCGTTGATGTACTCCGACGAATGGAACTTGCGGACGAACGGGCGCACCGCCTTCACGACCT